>Ga0137386_10001198_pt1 | contig 15995 bp, 31 predicted proteins | sample SagtaG_4_FD_104910 | JGI IMG/M metagenome (GOLD analysis project Ga0137386, IMG submission 104910) | Vadose zone soil microbial communities from Sagehorn Ranch, Mendocino, California, USA - Sage2_R_100_16 metaG | ecosystem: Environmental > Terrestrial > Soil > Vadose zone | place: USA... | reverse complement strand
CCGCGTGTTGAACTGACCTTGACCCATTGGTCGTCATTGGCCTTCAGATGCTTGCGCAGCGCGTCCAAGCCCGTAATCACCTTATAGGGCCCGATGTCGATCCCGAGTTTCTTGGAGGCTTCCTTGCTCTTCGGACGGTCAAGCTCAAGCTCGGCACCCATCCGACAGCCCCAGACGCGTTTGCCCTGCGCCGCAAGCCATTCCTGCAGCTCGCCCTCGTAGACGTCGGGGAATATCCAGATATCGATGTCGTCGAAGTACGGCCATGGAGACGATACCCGCTCAATGCCTTCGACACCATGACCGATCAGCAGAGCATTCGATTTCGGGTATGCGTTCGTCCATGGCACATAGTAGAGGACGCGCCCGAAGTCTTTCGCGAGGGTGACGGCGATTTCGGCGAATATGCCGTTGTCGAAGACGAGGGCGGTTTTCGATCGGAGGTTATCAGACATCTCTCACCATCTTCGGACCCGACAAAAAGAATCCCCATTCCTTCGAAGGATCGTCGCCTTCGGCAATCATCGGAATCAATATTCCGAGCTTGTCTGGCTCAGAATCTCGCGAGGGTCCCCGGCTATTGGCACCCATCGGTAACCCGCGCCCGAAGTTCATGCGCTTGTCGCAAATCTTGCACGTCGCCCAAACATGCATCGAACCGACGTTGCTGTCGACCATCGTCGTCAGATGAAAATTTATCGCGAGATCACTGTGAGGACATTGGCCGGAATCTGTCCTGACATTCTTCTGTATTGCAGACCCGCTCATTTCAAATTCAACTCCGAATAAAACCTCTGTCCCTCATCCCGCATCACCACCAGCGAGAAGCAATGTGCCGTCTTCTCGATTGTCTTGATGTCGAATGCGCGGCACGAATTGACAAATAAATACGCCCCATCATGGTCCGGCCAGGTATCCAGTGCAAGAAAGGATTCAGTAATAGGCAACACGAAAGTCCGGCCGACACCACCCTTGCCTTCCATCGGATATGTCCAGACCGCGGGCTCTCCCGCCGCGCTCATTCCGATCGCTTCCGTCACCGCGTTCAGGAAGCACACCCAGCCGCTTTCTTCCAATTCCCCTCGCAACACCACGCCGAAGGCATGCATTCGTTCACCAAGCGTGGGAGTATTCATCCTCAGTAATCCTCGCCCAAATGCGCCTTCGCGGCCTTCTCCGAAATCATGCCGCGTTTCATGGCACTTTTGGCTTTGGACATCACGTGTTTCGGCAACTTCTTGATCGATCCCTTCTTGGCCGCATGCGCACCCTTGGCGAACTCCTTACCGACCTTCTTCGGGATTCCGATCGTCGAGTTTCCTTCGGCCGCCGCATGCATCGCCGCGTTCTGCGCCTGAGATTTCGGTTTCGGATATGGGGGCATTTCGCGCTCCGTTTTGGTTCCGAAGGTGACGGACTTATTGTTGGGTGCGGTCGAGGTTTGGGCCATCAGATGCGAGCCAATCGCCACGCAGCACAGAGACTTTGTATCCGACTCATGCGCAACGATCGATAGACGCGATAGTGATTCGCTAATCTGACGAGGAAGGATCGATGACGCAAATGAAAGATCGCATCATTTTCATAGAACTTTTGTTGATTGCCCATTTTCATCCCTCCCTGAGCCGATCTCGCGGGACGTGAGAACCGGTATCCTCCGTCCCGCGAGACTCCAAGCCTCGTCCGTTTGCTACCCCTTTGGTCCGTCAGATACAGGTTGAGAGGTTCAAACCACATCCGTCTTAACCTTATGGGATTCGCCTCGTCCGATCGCTTAGATTACGATTCTTTCGTGTAGCCCTCCAGAAATGCTTTCCTTGGAGAGAAACTAGCATATCCGTCGGCATAGACGACATAGAAGTCGCCAGGATTCGGAAAGTAGCGCGAGACCATCTGCGCTTCGACATCAATTGACGAATATCCAGCATCGCGAAAGATCAGACGATATTCCATCTTCTCTTCGAGACGCTGGATAGTCGCGATCTCCAACGCCCAGACCGTCTTGTGGCTCTTGTATCGGGGAAGCTCCTGCGCGTCACCTTCGCTCATGTTCAACCTTTCCTCGTTGATCTTGAATCAATTGGCCGGCTTCTTCCGATTAGACGCTACTATGTCTCCGGACTTTCGCCCGCCCTCGTCCCCACGTCCAAGCATCGGAAGCGTGTTGATCTGCCCGCCGGCCTCGGGGCACAGACTGAGTAGGGGATTTGGGTAATCACCAATTCGATCCGTATCGCTTCAGCCGATCAATATCAGAATCGTGGATCTCTTCACCACTCATTTTCCGATCCGTGCATAGATTTCCAGCCTTTTCCCCATCCCTTCGCGAAACCGCGGCAGGAACGGGTAGGACCGCGCTGCGGCCCGCAAATCGTTCATACTGGCGCTGATTTCGCTCGGCGGCCATGCCCGCGCATATCGCATTTCGGCGAGTGTCAGCGAGCTCGCGAGCCCGAGCACCACAACTAGCAACATAGCCCGCATACAATGCCCCAAGAACGAGGGTGGACGGATCGTGGAGCGGCATGGCGAACATGCAGAGGACGGCGAGGCAGACGAGGACACCGATTCCGTCGTTTGCTTCCGATTTATAAACGACCGCAATACTGAATATGCCAGCCAGAACAATCGCCGGAATCCCTCCTTCAAAAGCAAGCCAAAGAAGCTCGTTATGGGGAGCCTCAGGCCGATGCTGCCAATGTCCGAAATCGTAGAAATGGGCCTTTTGCAGGAAGACCTCCCGGAATGATCCGAGACCGTGGCCGAAGAGGTTGAGATTGAGGATCGTGTCATGCCAGATCGCCAGACGCTCGAGGGTGGATTGATCGGGGTTCGCGATGAAGTGCACGAAAATGGTCACGACCACGGGAACCAACAGCATAGCCAGGAACGGTTTCAACTGCCGCACATACGGGTTGGTCATCCGATAGACCTGAACAACCAGACTAATTCCGATCGCCAGCCAGGCAGCCCGCGAATGCGCTAGCCACAGGGCCGGAAGCAGTAGCGGCAGCAATATCCACAATCTGGGGAGAGCAACCAACCCGACCGTGACCATTGCCGTCGCCGCCGCTAACCGGTCCTTTTCATAGAACAGGCCAGCGAAGCTGTCTTCCCGGGTCTGGATCAAACCTTGCCAGCCATCCCAGCCGAACCATTGCGCGATGCAGAATGTGCTATTGACCCCGATTCCGATCGCGGCGCCGACCAGGACCGGCCGGATGTCGAACAGTGTCGATCCCATCCAAAAGGCCATAAGGCCGATCATAAGCTCGAAGAGGGCCTCAACTCCGTCCAAGCGCCCATCGTGCCCGCCATCGTTCCATAGGATTGTCAGGCCCATCCAACATAGAGGGGCCAGACCGAGCCAATGCGCGGTTGTATCGCGGGCCACAGGCCCGAAGAACATGATAATCACGAGAAACGTCGCAACGTCCCAGCGCGGCGTTGTGGCTACGCCAGCGACATGCGGCCAATAGGCAACCATCAAAGCAAAGACGAAGAATCCCCACATCCAGTCAGATAACCGGCCAGCCTTCGGCATAGAACCTCTCGTTCAATAGGTCTTCGCGGTCTTCGGAGCAGTCGATCCATTCATCAGGGATGTCGGGCTCGACTTCTTCGTCGTCATCTGGATCAATCTTGCGGTCTGTCTGTTGGCGAGTTCCTGCCACCATCTTTGGCTCTCTTCCGTAAACGAATACACGATTGCACCAGTTACATGACGAACTGGATACAGCGCAAATCCGTCTTCAGGATCGACAACGGGTGGAAGGAGTTCAGTCACTCCGCCGCCCGCTTCTCTTCCACCCCGAACAGCGCCCTGACCTCCGCCAGATGCTGCGCGGTGATCGGCGAGTTGTGCTTGGCAGCGTGCTCGAGCGAGGCGATCAGCGCCGCAACGCGGTCATCCAGGGTTTCTGCTCGCACTTCCTTGGTCTCGGTCATCTTGGTCTCTTCAGGCATTTCACAGTCCTCCTTGGGTTGATTGATTGAGCCTCATCATGACTTCCCGGAAACCACGTTTGGGAGGTTGGAGATCTGCCTCATGTTGCGTTCCATGTCGTGCAGATCAAGCTCCCGTTCCTCGATCACAGCGTCACCGATCGCGAAAGCGGCAGGCTCGCGACGGTCAAGCGCGTCCAGTCGCTGCGCCCATTCGTCAGCCTTGGCATCATGCGAAGCTTTCTTTTCCGCGATCCGCGCCGCAATCTCGCCAAGCTTGCTCACCCGTTTTCCCTCCGCAATGCCCTTCGCCAGGACAGTATCCAGTTTGTTCGAAGCCTCGACCGCGCGCTCGGTCCGCACGCCTGACAGACGCAGGTCGATGACCCGTCCGATCGCCGCGACGACGGATTCAGTCGCGGTCATCTTCGGGGTGTCCGCGGCCCGGCCGGCATGGTCTGTGGCGGGATCGGGCTGCATCAGAGTGTCACCGTTGAATCCGAATAGAGGTCGTCTCGTGCTTCGCGGTAGCCGTCCCGTTTATCCGGATCGGATTTCGGCGGCTTGATTCCCGCAACCATCTTGTCCAGCAACTGGCCGATAAGACCGAGCGCGTCAACCTGGTCGTCGTGCTTTCCCGAGGGAAAACTCAACAATTCGCTCCGAAACTCAGGATACCACTTCGCATGTGTCGGGACATACAGGCCATGCAGCGCCATCCTACCCCGAATCGACTGCGCCCGCACGGCTTTGTTACCCTGACGCGTGGAGAACTGTTCACGGGCGACGTAAGCCTTCCGCTTGTGCATCTGTGCGTTCAGGAAGGGACCGATCGCCGATTTGATCTGGCCGGTTTCCTCCGCCCATCCCATCGGCTTCCATTCCAGCACAAGGTCGCAGAAGGCGTCGATCCAGACGTCGCCCTGTTTCTGTCCGCGCCAGAGGTCGAGCAGATACATGTTCTCCTCGGGATCTAGGCCGATTATCGCATGCACCGTGTAGTCACCTCCGTCGTCAGTCACCGCATAGTCGGAGCCTCCGTAGACCGTCAGTGTAGCCCGGACGGGAGCCTTGTCGTAGGGCTTCAGCCAGTCGGCTTTGAAATAGGTGCCTTCGTCGGGGGTCGGGTTTTGCAGGTACAGCGCCGACCAGTCCTGCGCGGTCGTATTGCGACGGATGCGCTCGAGCGCTGCGATCGGGTATTTCTCAGGCCAAAGCGCAAGTCGATTGTCCATGTCGGGCTTCAGCTCGACCACTTCCCAGCGATCCCCGCCGGCAGCCTGTTGTGCGCGCAGCATACCCGTCAGGTCGTCCTCGTGCATGCGATGGTTAATCAGGACGATGGCGCCGTTTTCCTCTAGGCGGTTGTAGACCGTTCCCGTGTACCAATCCCAGACGTTCTTGCGTGCGGTCTCGTTGCGCGCTTCAGCCATCGTACCGAAAGGATCGTCGATCATGAACACGTGGGCGCCGCGACCCATGACGGCAGCTCCGACACCGATCGCATAGTACGATCCGTCCTGAGCTGTGTTCCAGCGCCCCTTGGCCTTACTGTCTTCAGCCAGGCGCGTTTCATACAGCACGCGGTATTGCGGGCTCGCTATAATGTTGCGGACATCGCGGCCGAAGTCTTCCGCAAGCGACCCAGTCGCAGACGACGAGATGAATTGCCGATGGGGATACTTGCCAAGATATCGCGCTGGAAATCGGCGGGAAGCTAATTCGCTTTTCCCGTGACGAGGTGGAACCAACAGCATCAGCCGGTCAATCTCGCCGCGCTCGACGCGCTCCAACTGTTCGGCGATCTGGCAATGAATCGTCGCGGTTTTGTAGCGCGGATTCGTGTATTCCGTGAATCCGATGAGGCTATCCTTCGCCGTCGCCCGACGCTCGATTTCCGATAACGCGGTTTCGAGCGTCAATGACGAAGGCGACCAATTCTGCGGTTGTCCAATCAGTCGCATCGCTCTTGTTCACGTTCACGTTGGTTGCTGCCTTGAAACCGTGCATGTCGCGAAGTTGGGCAATCGCATGCAGCGCGTCGTCGCGCTCGAAATGCACGAGACGTCCGGTATCCTTGTCAAACTTGAAGGTCGAGATCACAGCCGCATAAGGCGATTCCGCCACCTTGCTCCAGTCGATCTCCGGATCTCCGGTCCGATCAAGCCGCGAGAAATCGAAGATGTTGCCGAATGCCGCCAGCGCCAAGCGCTCTTCGATCCGAGCGCGCTTCGCGGCCATCATCTCCTCGTCGGAGCCGAGAGAGCGATAATAGGAAATCCACTCCTGGACGCGGCGGCTGCGCTCCCATGTCGTCGCACGACCGGCGTGGACGTTACCACCAGCGCGGCGGCAAGCCTCGACCGGCGGAATCCCAAGCGACCGCTCGAAGGCGTAGGTCTTCTGGTTCGGCTTGATATCGCGCGGAGGCGATCTTGTTTTCAGTGCGGTAACGGTCACGAGATTCACAATCGTTCAAGCTAGACTCAATCCTGACAAAAAGGACCGCCCACGTCAACCCGAGTCAACGCGAGCGGTTCCAAGTCTGGGGAGGAAAACGCCCGGGAACGGGCAGAGGCTGTAAAACACACCTCCTACTTAAAGCGAAAGGCCCATCTTTTTTAAGGATGAGCCCTTTGGAACCGTAACGCCGTTCCCTGCGGTCGAGAATCTTGGTTGGTTACCCTTTGTGCAGTGGCCCGAAGACCTTGCGAGATGTGTGTCGGAACCGCTCCGCGAAACAAGACGAAAAAGCTACCGTTGATCTATCCATACGTGCCCGACCATGGGTGTCAGGTGAATTGGAGCCCAGTTGCGGACTCCCGCTGAGGACTAACTACGAGATCACGATTCGAGTCAATCTCAGAGTGGAATACGTCAACTGGAATCGGGTGGATCGGGAGGATGGGCATCAGCGCTCGGGGCTCCCTCCGGTCGTGCTGGCATAGCCGGCGGCCATTCTGATGGAACCGTAAAGCTTTTACCGGTTGCACCCAAATAATCCATGAATTTGACCGATTGACCGGTCACCATGCGGTATTCCCGCCAGCGATACCATTGCGGAGTATTTGGTTTGATCTCCGTCGTGGCCTGAGAACTGGCGTTTTTCCCAATGAATCGTTCGTATCGGTCTTCCCGCAGATAGGTCGTCAGATCGCAGACCTTGCGGGAATGACTGCGGCAATCGGCAAGATAGCGCGGCACGAGATCGAATGCAGCCTGCCGAGACAATCGGGCTTTTCGTTCCCAGGACTGTTCGGCGGCAACTCGGCTCAGGACGTTCTCGGCAGGCCACAGTTTGACCAGATCACCGAAGGTCGCGATCGGAGTTTCACTGATTTCATCGATATTTTCGCCCGCACCCTTTTGTGGGATTCTGTTTTCTTTAGAATCTGTTTTCGTAGAGTCTATATAATCACCATGATACGGGTTACCCGGAGTATGGTTAACCCGTGCTACGGTTGAACCATACTCCGGGTTTCCAGTATCATGGTCGGAAATACCGTCATGAACTTCGGTCTCTGGGGTTCCTTCGGTTGATTCGTCATCCGTTTCGACGTCCTGATCAAGCGCTTCTTCTGGCACTTCTTCACCTGATTCATCGGTGATGATCCAGCGAACGCCGAGAAAGGTTCCATCCTCCGCATGCATCCGTTCAACCTGTGCCCATCCGCAGCGTCGGAGACTTCTGAAAATACGTGAGGACTTATCTCTCCCGATCCGCCAGAAACGCGCACAACTCGTCCGTGAGACCTCCCAGTCGTCCGGCAATGATAGCAGATAGTGCAGCATGCCGTGCTCGTCGAGCGTCAGACGCCGGTCACGGACGAGCTTATTTTCGAGTGTGACGAATTGCTTCGTGTAACGTCGTTTGATGATCATAAAGTTGCAATTTCCATTTCAACGGTCGACAACATGCCAGCATCACCTTTGATTCGGCGATGGGCCATTGCCGCATATTCTGGATTGAGCTCGATCAGGATCGATCTGACCATCCACGCCATAGTCGCGCAAGCCGAAATAGGGTGGGGAGGTGACACAGCAGTGCACGGATTCCGTCGGTAGCAATTTCAATTGCTCACGCACATCGCCGATTACGATCCGAACGCTCAAAGCGGATAATCCCTCGCGCTATATCTGACCGGATTGGAAGAAGGTTGTGGACTACTGACGGGGGTATCCGCGGATTCTGTCTTCCGTGCGCCGGCGACGGTGGGTGGAGTGGTCATGCCATGGACCTCATGATTGCTCGCCCGGTCGCTTCCGGGCTTTGCGGGACGACGGCGTTGCCCAATCCTTTAAGACGGTCCACCCGAGTGGGAACCCCATGAGCCACTCGATCCACGTCGGGTTCAACTGACCACCAGCCCCGCCGTCTGGCGATACCTGGGTGTTGAGGCGTATCTGCTGACCCTTTGCTTGACGTTCGGCCAATGTCTGGTTTGACCATTTCGTCGCATCCGACGCATTCGGAGTCCGCCACATCGAGTTCGCGACTGCATCCTCCAGCCGACCCCGAGGCGGACGTGGTGGAAACCTCAACGAGTGGCACATCCCGTCGCCTGTGCGCGGCGTAGGCCATATCTCCTGAGCTACAGCCTTTTCGAGATTGAGATTCTTGTCGTTCAACCTCTCCGGGATCGCAGCGCCAGTCATCGCCGCCCGACAGGTCGGCCGCATCCTCGACTGGATAATCAAACTGTCTTTTGAGTGCTTCCCCGAGCCCATCGCATCCATGCCCTCCGCGCGCGGGGTCGGCAGCAATGATCCAGACACGATCGCGGATGTGAGGGGCACCAACGGCGCACGCCGGTATGCAATGCCATTCCGCATCCTGCCCGATCTCGGCCAGGTCTCCGAGAACTCTTCCCATCCCCCGAGCAAGCAGTGCTGCCACGTTTTCCACGATCGCGAAGCGGGTCGTACCACGCGAATGGCTCGTAGCAATTCCCGCCAGAGTCCCGAACGCTCGCCGGCAAGTCCGGCGCCAGCGCCGGCAAGGCTGATGTCCTGGCAGGGGAATCCGCCGCAGATGACGTCAGCCTCTCCCTCGATAAATTCTCGTGTGGTGATGTCGCCATGGCATGGGACATCGGGCCAGTGCTTGGCGAGCACAGCGCGGGCAAACCGCTCGATCTCGCAGAACGCAACGGTTCTAAATCCTCCGGTTCTTTCAAGGCCAAGAGAAAATCCCCCAATACCGCTGAAAAGGTCGAGCACGTTAAGTTTTATCAACTGTACACCCCACCATCTCCCCCATCTGTTCCTTGCCCTCCCCTGCCCGCCATTCACGCCAGGAGAAGCCATTGAGACCGTGGACAGTGATCTTCACCGCTCCGCAGTTGACGCATGTACGCTCGGTTTGCGGGTGACCTGAGGGGGTTTCTTGAGCGGGGATGCTGACAGGGTCAGAGAAGGGCCCGTGGAGGACCGGCCTCTGTCTGGGGAGGTGGACGACGTAGCCAGCGGGAAGGGTACAGGACATGGTTGGCTCGTGTAAGATTTGTGGACAATGACCAGACGCGATTGTTGCGACACCTGTCAGGTTATTTTTGAGCGTGACTCCGGCGATCTTACCCATAATTCGAATGTGTCTTTATCACCATAGCAACATTGGAATTGTGGGAGTATCGGCCCTATCAGCGACCCAAAAACCCCCTGACGTCGTTCGATACGACAGGTGGCAGGACCGATTTTCATACCTGGAAAATCAAATGAAACGACGCACTGTTCAACTTGCCAGGAACTTCCATCAGACGACTTGGAAGCGTAAGCTCGCGGTAACCAGTTTCCGTCCGCTCGGATCAATACCGACGGAAATCGCTTCAAGACAAATATCTTGAGCGCATCAATAGATCGATGCTCATGGTACGTCTTAAAGGCATCATGCAAGCGTTGCCGAGCTTCGCATATCGGCGAACAAAACACGCGGCTATGCTGCGTTCCAATAACACCATCAAGCGGCAAGTCCTCGTCGTCCAGATAATCAAGATCTATTTTTGATCCACACCCACAGCATTCAAAATTCCATCCGTTTTCGATCATAAGCCAGGCCGGAACAGTTTTTCCAGCGTAAGAATCGGCCCAATGAGCTCGTTTGCATGTTAACCCACCAAGTCTATCACATCCAAACTCATTCATACCCCACTTACGAGCTTCGATATCGCGTTCGGCGAAGACAATGGCACCGTTATTGTCGTAGTCTTCCGTAACCGCGAATGCTTTCAACATCGAACCTCTCCTTCAGATCATCCCCAGCGCGTGCATGTAGGTCTCAAGAATGGTCTCCGCCTCCTGCCGTTCGTTAGCGTCCTGCCTGCGCATCCGGACGATGGTGCGAAGGGCGGAGACGTCGAAGCATGCGAAATCTCCCTCTCTAAATCGGTTCGATCTTGTATCCAGCACCCTTGATCGCCTCAAGAATAGCCTTCACCTGTTTGCCATCCTCATCGAACTTCGCTCCGAATCCGTAAAGCAGTCCGATCGCAATTGCTTCCTTGGGTTCAAGCAAGGGCCCGGCCTTTGGCTTCCGATACTTCAGCGGCATCAGGTCAATGGAGATGGGAAGGGCACTCATGTTCGCCTCGGTGGAGTCAGTTCACGAATCAGGATCATGCTGGCGGCCTCGTTCAACGAACAGTTCCAACTATCGGCGCATTTCGAAAGGCGCGAGATATCGCGTTCGGACAAGACGATCTGGACGATCGACTTTGTCTCGAATTTCGACAAGACAGGAAGTGTCAGAATCATCGCGCTCACGTCGGCACTCCGCACTTTTCACAGCAATGGACCCACTCTCCTGCAATCTTCCGAACATTCCATCCGTCGCGCTTGATCATATTGAGCGCGTCCGTGAAATCGTCGGTCTCGGTGTCGAAGGTCTGCGGACAAGCATCGCACTCGAAAACGATCTTTCCTCTTTGTCGGTCAATCATATCAGTCGCATCCTAGTCCGGTATTTCCTGAGTTTTTCTCATCGACGAATTGTCGCCAATGTCGCCAACCTGCAGGACAATGAAATCCCCATTGTCGAATCCGGGGTCCGGTAATGAACAACGACCAGCATGGACCATCCGTCAATTCGATTCGATGGGCATAACTCGCGCCGCGGATTTTCATATTTCCGGTCGAATAGACAACACGGCGATTGACGCCGCCTGCCGCGATTGTGTGTTCGGTGTAGCGCCCGTTGAGCAGAATTGACATATTCTGGAACGGATGATCGTGCAGCGCCACATCGATATCCGAACGTAGGAAGTTATGTAAATAGATGTTAAATATCGGGTTTCTCGGAATCACCCACCATCGACGCAAATAGGTGTCATCGTCCTTCCCGATTAGGAAGTCCGGGCTCCGACTGATGGCGATGTTGAGCATGCGGCGCCACAGCGCATTGATAATGGGTTTCGGTAACCTCACCGCACCACCTCCACCGAAGGCGACATCTCACGCGCATGAACATAGGACTTGGCCCGCGTCCAGTGCCGCGATCGATTCAATCGAACAGGAGGTCGGTAACTTCCATCGACCTTGAACACCTCCGGTCGCGCACGCCACCGGCCGCGTGGCGCGATCTTCTGTGCACCGTCCTGGCGATAGGTATCCCGGGGTCGTGGAGTCTTCTTGGGTTGGGTGGTCATGCTGCTTCATCCTCGTTTGAAAGATCGCGGGACCGCTGCTGTGATTCGTCCACATCCTCACAGCCAGGCAGAGTTGGACACTGAGCCTTACCATTCGGTCCCGCTACCTCCGTTCGTTGTGACGGAGGATTTGTATTTCGTTTCACCGGATGAGCCGTAAACCGTTCGACGTCATCCGATCTAGCTAAGCTTTCCCGGCAACCAGGGGGTATCCAGAACGGCGCCCTTGGCTCCGCACCCTTCAACCACACCAGCCACATATAGGCCGTCGCCGTCGATCCCTCAGGGTCCCAGCGGCCTTTGCAGAGGTTCACCCGCTCGGCAAAGAACGCAATCAGCGTCGGCGGACACGGCTTGAAGATGTTCTCATACCGCCCGATCGTATCGAGCCACTGCACGCGCATGAACATGGCAACGCCAGTTCCGACCAGATCAAGGGCTTTCAGGACAAAGGCCTCGCCGAGCTCGCCGAAGGGAGGATTCGTGATGACCCAGTCGAAGGACGGTTGAATATCCGGAGTCGTATCCAGGAAATCGATCCGGTGCGCCCCGTATCCGTAATCGTGAATATCAGTTGAGCAGACCGTCTTGAAATATTCCCCCAAGACCTCCGCCATATGCCCCTCGCCGCAGGCTGGTTCCCAGACCGTCTGCCATTTGCAATGGCCACCGCGTTCAAGATGAGGGAGAACATGCTCGACGAGGGCACGGGTAGCCCAAGGAGGCGTGCAAAAGTAGTCCAGAGAATCGTCCGGTTCCTGCCTCGATCCCATGACCGATCGGGCTCCGTTGATCGCGGCCTCTCCGATTCGCATCAGATCCATGGTAACTCTGGTCTGGCCGGCGGACATCTCGTCCCGCCAAGCGTCCACGCGGGCTTGGAACTCGTGTTCAGGCACCGAGGCCAACTTCTGGGCATGAGTCGAAAGCTTATAGGAGATGCCAACCTCAGCCAGTGTCGGACGGTCGTCTTCAGGGGCTTCCTTCTCGGTAGTGCCAGACGCATTCCGGCCCTTGAGTTGCCCCCGGGTTCCCGTATTCAGCCCAATCGTCTCTTTCTGGGCGATCAACATCTCGCCCATGCGACGTTCGGCGAAGAATCGGATTTCGGTGGCATCGATCTCAAGCGTTCGGTCGCCGGCGCGCCGCGCGTATTCCTTCAGCGCCGCGGCCTTGTCGGCAATGGTTTTGACTTCATCAACGGCCTTGGCCTTGGCAAGGAGCGCGCGAGCCTGGTCATAGAGTCCAAGTTCCGACATCTGCCCGAATGAGGCATAGCCGACCGCGGTATTACAGGCCTTACAGGATGATGCCTTGCCGTCGGGCTTGCGGGAATCGGATTTGAACTCTCCGAGGGGTTTGGCTTGGTGGCAGCGGGAGCATTTTTTTGATGGGTGAGACATGACAGGGGGGGGGGGCGTTAGGGTTGGGGTGAGGATTGGGACACGAGAACGGGAAATATTGTGTTAAACCGATGTTATGACTACTGCATCGCCACGTCGGCGCCGCCGGATTCATCTAGAACGCCTCGCGCAGTTGCAAGGCGCTGATAGAGATTAGGCATGGGAGATTTGCCGCCATCCTGCAAATGCAGATATTCTCCATCTTCAAAGAAGGCGATGATGACGGCCGACTTTGCGCCGATCCTGGCGGCGGCCCGAATGGCCTCCCTATCGATCTTTTTCTTGGTTTGCTCGCGCCTTAAAGGCGTCCATGGTGACAGAGACATGTTAGTTTCCTTGTCCGATGGTTACAGTAGGGGCGCTTCGGGAATATTGGTCCAACGCGCCGGTTTGCCGAGAAGAGTCGATCCAGAACAAATCCACCATCCCGCATCGATCCAATAGCAAGTCAGGATGCGACGCTGCGGAGTATTAATCGGAATGTAGAGCAGAATGGGTTCGCCGTTCTTTGGCGCGCTGTCCATCTCCTTCCAATCGACCCAGGGTTCAGTCATCGGATGTGTCATGTGCTTTTTCCAATGGAAAACGCAGTTTTGCGAAGCGATGCAGGGCGATCGGCCCAGTTCTTCATCGCCCAAGGCCACAAATTATCAGGATCAAGACCTTCCTTGATCGCCTTCTCCGCAAGTGATTCCAGCCTAATTGGATATGGCACTCCAAGTGCTTCGGACGCGGCTTTACCGGCCGTGCTGTTGCCTCCCTGGCAAGAGGCGGCGCACATAAAGAGAGCAACCCGTTCTTGTGTCATGTGTCTTTCCCAGTGGTTAAAGCTCATATTGCTTGTGCGTTTCGGCTCGTACTTCCTCGAATGCGGAAATGATCGAGGCCACCGAGTCCTCGCAGACGCCGAAACAACCATTTCGCGTCGGCGGGGATGATCCAAATCTCGGTGGCCGCGTTCGGTCGCAAGCTCTCTGGCTTTGATCTCGATCTCGCTAGCGTCGATGCTCATTTGCCTGTCTCTTTTGTCAAGGTTGTCGGAGGCAGCGCAGGCCGGCATGTGCAACGACCTCCATCAATTCCTTCCCAGATTGCCCAATTAGTTCGGCTCCAGGGACATTCCCCAATGAACTCACCGTCGGTCGGTTCGCAGATAGGAGCGTCAGCGATTTGTTTTTCCAAATCTCGGCAAAGCTCATCGATATCATAATCTCTCATTTGCTTGTCTCGCCGGGCAGCGCAAATGACTTCACTGCATCGTCATCCTCCGCTTTCTGATGACCGATAGGCATCGACGCGGCTGCACTGGCGAGCTGATCCGTATACTCATCGTACCGAGCACCTGACTTGCAGATGCAAATGAACCATGTAACGACCAAGGTGTAACCGAGGCCCAAGACGATTTCGATCAGGGTCATCATGGAGTAACCTTTTTCGACTCATGAACTGGATTGAGGATCTCTCTAAAGACGGAAATATCCGTTTCACGTCCATCAAGAGGACGAAATGATTCTGACGCATAGCCACGACACCAACTATCGATCTCCGCTGCCGGAAGCTCGAATAGATCGACATTCTCAGCGTATCCTTGGTCAAGACTGAGAACAGTCCCGATCCATGAAATCGTGTAAACTGAACCGACTGTAATATAAGGACCCGGAGAATCGTCCGAACAGTCAGAATTGATGCAAACCACTTTCTGTCCCACTCGAAATGACGTGCTTATCCGGTTAGCGCACATTACGCTACCCTCCGGCTTTCTTCAGCAAGACGCGGAGCACTCCGCGCGAGAGCGAGAATGTTCCTGGCCGCGTTCACGTCGCGGTCGTGGCACGTGCCACATGAGGAGCAATCCCATTCTCTTATTCCAAGCCCTGCGATACCTTTCGGCCGCTCCGGTGGCAATGTGCCGCACGAAGAACAGGTTTGGGACGTGAACTTCTCGTCCACCTCTACGAAGGTTGCTACCTTGTACCGCAGCATATTTCGAAAGGAAGACCATCCGGCGTCGAGAACGGATTTGGCCATTCTCGTCTTGGCCAGATTTTTCGCATTGACGTTGCCGATCGCGACGAACGCGTATTCGCGGGCGAGACGTCTGGAAAGCTTGTGGTGAAAATCCTTGCGCGCGTTGGCGATATGCGCGTGAATGGCGGTCACTCGGCGTTTGTTGCCGGCGCGCTGTGCGCTTGCAAGGCCCGCGGCCCATTGATTGAGATGGCGCGGGTTTTCGATAATCTCGCCATCGCTGGTGACGGCGAGAAATTTCAGGCCGAGATCGATACCGACCGCGCCAGACACGGCCTGCGGCTGTTCTGTGATCTCGACGTGGAAGATGACATACCAACGGCCACGCATATCCTCGACGAAGGCACCGCCCTTGGTGGCTTCCGGCAGTGGTCGGCGTCCTTCCCAGAAGCGATAGCGCTTACCTAGGTAAACGATACTGTTGCCATCGATGCGGCGGCTCTGGCGCTGGAACGGAATCCATCCGAGAGCGCGCCTTTGGCCGAAGCTTGCACGAAAGCGCGGACAACCATGCTGATCGCGGGATTGTGCGAACTGCCGGCAAACTTCCTGCACGGTCTGCTGATGAATGCCAAGATCAGCGCCGACGCCTTTGCATTGTTTTGCAAGATCGAAGTGGCTGAGCCATTTGCGCTTTGGTGCACCGGCGCGGTAGCGGGCTTCAGTGTCCCGCTGCTGTGCAACGCACCAATTCCAGACCTGATTTACCGCATAATTATGCGCGTCCAGCGCTTTGCCAGCGCGGCGATCCTTGATGCGATATTTAAAGCTCAAAATCATGTGTGACTAAACCGGATAAGCATGCGAAATGACATAATTAGACCCTCGCGATCTCGGTCTTCAGCACTTCCATCTCATCCGCAAACATCGAATCCCGTTCCACCAGCGCCGTCATCTTTCTGATGGCGTGCAGCACCGTGGTGTGATCGCGCGCGCCGATGCGGCGGCCGATCTCCGGCAGGGAGCGCAAGGGCCGCGT
>Ga0137386_10001197_pt1 | contig 15996 bp, 10 predicted proteins | sample SagtaG_4_FD_104910 | JGI IMG/M metagenome (GOLD analysis project Ga0137386, IMG submission 104910) | Vadose zone soil microbial communities from Sagehorn Ranch, Mendocino, California, USA - Sage2_R_100_16 metaG | ecosystem: Environmental > Terrestrial > Soil > Vadose zone | place: USA... | reverse complement strand
TGTTCGCGCTCGAGGACCTCTTCTTGCAGGAGAGCCTGCGCCAGGCGGTCCAGGGCGTCGCGGTGCTCGGTCAAGACGCTTCGCGCCTGTTGATGGGCTTCTGTTATCAGCCGCTCGACCTCGACATCCAGGCGCTCTGCCGTCACCTCCGAGTACACGCGTTGATTGTCTTCTAGCGGCTGCTGGCTGAGATAGGGATTCCCGTCCGACAGGTCATAGACCACTGGCCCCGTTTGCTCGCCCATGCCCCACTCGCTCACCATGCGCCGTGCCAACTGCGAGGCCTCCTTGAGGTCGTTCTGCGCACCCGTGGTAATATCTCCCAGCGCGAGTTCCTCTGCGCTGCGACCGCCCAGGGCCACGGCCAGCCGCTCTATCAGGTAGGTACGCGGTACGTTGCGCCGGTCATCTTCTGGCCGGAACTGCGTGACTCCTAAAGATCGCCCGCGTGGCACAATGGTCACTTTGTAGACGGGATCGACATCGGGCAACACCGCCGCCACCAGTGCGTGTCCCCCTTCATGATAGGCCACGATCCGGCGTTCCTTTTCATCGACCAGCGCTTCGCGTTTGCCGCCCAGCAGGAGTTTGTCCAGGGCATTCTCGAAGTCCTGGCGGCTCACCTGGCGACTTTCTCGCCGTGCCGCCGCCAGCGCTGCCTCGTTCACCAGGTTTTCCAGGTCGGCTCCCGAGAAGCCAGGGGTCACCCGAGCCAGGTCCTCCAGGTTCACATCAGGCGCTAAGGGGACGGTGCGCGTATGGATGCGCAGGATGGCTTCGCGGCCACGTCGTTCAGGCAGATCCACCGTGATCTGCCGGTCGAAGCGCCCCGGCCGCAAGAGGGCCGGATCGAGCACGTCAGGGCGGTTCGTGGCGGCCAGGACGACAACGGCCTGATTGGGCTCGAAGCCATCCAACTCCACCAACAATTGCTCCAGCGTCTGTTCTCGTTCATCATTGCTGGCGTAAGCCGATGCGCCACTGCGCGTGCGCCCAATCGCGTCGATTTCATCGATAAAGATGATGCAAGGAGCGTTCTTCTTGGCCTGCTCAAAGAGATCGCGCACGCGGCTGGCCCCCACCCCGACGAAGAGTTCGACGAAGTCGGTCCCACTGGCACTATAGAACGGGACGCCGGCCTCGCCGGCGACGGCACGAGCGAGCAAGGTTTTGCCGGTGCCTGGAGGGCCGACCAGCAGCACGCCTTTGGGAATATGGGCCCCAATGGCCAGGTAGCGCTGCGGCTCGCGCAGGAAGTCGATTTCCTCGCGCAGGTCGGCCTTGGCTTCGTCGGCTCCGGCCACGTCGGCGAAGGTCGTGGAGGGACGCTCTTCGTTGTAGAGTTTGGCACGGCTGCGCCCAACGCCAAAAATGCCTCCCCCTTGCTGCGACTGCTGCACACTGCGCAGCGCCATGTAGCCAAAGTAGACCAGCAGTAAGAGGGGTAAGGCATTGAGCAGGATCGTCAGCGCCGTCTGCCACCAGGGAATCTGCACGGGTTGAGCGGTGACATGTACCCCGTTTTTCTCGAGCAAGGGGAGCAAGGTGGGATCACCCGTCTCTGGCACATAGCTGCTGAATTGGGTATACGCCGCCGTGCCGTTGCCGGAGCCGCTTTGCGGCTGACGAAGAGGCGTTTTGAAATCGCCGGAGACGGCATTGCCGGTGAGGGTCACGTCCTTGACATGGCCCTGTTGGACCTGCTGCAGGAAGCTGGTGTAGGAGAGGTTGATCGTCGACTGCTGCGCACCCAAGCCACTAAAGAGGAGCGGGGCGTAGAAGATCAGATTGATGACGATGATGAAGATGAGCCATCGCAGCCAGGAGACCCGCCTGGTGGGGGGCGTTCCTTGCGGTGCAGACCCCCCAGGGCGTCCACCTGGTGTATTCGAGTTGTTTTGGGTAAGACGAGACGACTGATCCGTTTCGCGTTGACCAGGGCCTGGCGTGGATCTGGTGCTTTCCATCATGGAGCTTCTCCTTCTAGAACACCGTCAAGTAATCAAAAAACTACTCTAAGCTCTGACGTTTTGTGCTCAATGAGCATCTCTATTGTACGCTATGTGATCAGAAAAGGCGTTACTTGACTGATACTCTAGTGCTCTGTCCATCAGCAATTGAGGGGCAGGAACCTGGCACCCGCAAGGGGTGCCACTACATTTCACTCACCAAAACAAGATTGACAGAGCACTAGGCCGCCTTACGGAACTGGTTTTGAGCATCGCTTTTCGGGGTATTCACTCCAAGACCACGTCGCACTTCCAGGTACTGGACGATGGCGTCGCGGCTCAGTATACCAACCGGGATGCCGTTTTGCACCACGGGCAACTGGTTTACATCACGACCGGCCATTAAGGGTAAGACATCGTTCAGGCTTTGCTGCGGGGACACCGCATGCAGGCGCTCAACGGGGATCATGACCTGGTCGACAGGGGTGTATCCCCACTGCTCGCGTGGAACATGACGGATATCGCTAAGCGTGATCAGACCAGCCAGTCGATCGGCTTGCATCACCAGGGCGAAACGTAGCCCGTGGAGCAGAAAGTATTCGTCGATCAGTTTTTGCAGCGAGATGTTGGCAGGCACCGTCGGCGGTGTGGGATTCATGACCTCACCCACGGTGACGCCGCGCAACGCAGACTGCAAATTTCCCTGGGTGTTGGCCGACTGAGAAGCGCTTAACAAAAACCAGCCGATGAAACCAATCCAGATGCCATCCAGGATGTAGCCAGTGAAGAAGAGCCAGATACCCCCGAATATAAAGAGGTAGGCGATGATCTGTCCGACGATAGCAGCGGTGCGTGTCGCTTGACTCATGTTGCCCGTGATCTTCCAGATGATAGAGTGCAACACCCGGCCCCCGTCAAGTGGGAAGCCAGGAATGAGATTGAAGATGCCCAACAAGACGTTGGTCACTGCCAGGTAGAATAATATACCTTCCAGCGGGGAGTTGCTCCCGCGCAAGGGCAACTGGAGCAGGAAACACACGGCGCCTATGAGGAGACTGGTGAGTGGTCCGACGAACGCCATTTGGAACTCCACGCCTGGACTCGTTGGCTCTCGCTCGATATTGGAGACGCCGCCGAAGATGAACAGGGTGATGTTTTTGACAGGCAGGCCCCGCCGACGCGCAACAAACGAGTGGGCCAGTTCATGTAAGAGCACGGAGACAAACAGTAGCAGGGCCGAGATGAAGCCTACTACCCAATAGGTGGCGGTTGACCACCCCGGATACAACTGGGGAAACCAGCCAGTGGCAAGGGACACGGTGAGCAAGACGAGAATGATGATCCAGCTTACATTGATATCGATGTCGATTCCGGCAATCTTGCCGATACGGAACGAGCCAGGCATTGCAATACTCCTTCTAACAGATGTTTACGTTCGCACATTACCCATGCTGATGACCCTCTACTGCTCAGGCATGTGTTGTCACAGCAGGCAGAGGCGATATCGGATATGATTCCAGCGACAATCATCAGATAGGCCTGGCGACGACTCGAGCAGAACGCTCAGAGTCACTCACGGAGCTAATCGTACCCGGCTAGCGTAAAGAAAAGCGTTGCTAAGACCGTGAAAGAGAACATTCATTTATTTGCCTGTGAATTTGGCTGCTCGCTTGTGCAAGAAGGCGTCTACAGCGTGTGGCCGTTTCGGCACCAATCTCAGAGTACAGACACCAATTTCCCTGTTTCTCAGGTTTACTTTCATGAAGAGCACAACTCTCTGCGCTATTTCTCGCAACAGAGGTAAACCATGGTACTTACATACTCATCGTCTGCCTGCTCACGCTTTTCCACAGTTGGGCGTCGTCTCTCTAGAAACATGTACAGACTTCGAAGATTTCTCGTAGCAGGTGCTGCTTTGTTCGCCCTCTTGCTCCTGGGTCCGGCTTCCCAGTTCATCCATGCCAGAGGAGGAGCCTGGCAAGAGTTCGTCTACCATGGCCAGGCGGGCAGTCGCCCGTACTTTGTCTATACGCCGGACAACTATCACCCAGGGACACCGGTACCGCTTATCGTCATGCTGCATGGCTGCACCCAAACGGTGGCGGACTTTGCCGCTGGAACCCGGATGGATGAACTGGCTGATGCCCACCAGTTTATCGTAGTCTATCCGCAACAAACTACCCTCGCTAATCCGACGGCCTGCTGGAACTGGTCTGTGCCTGGCAACCAGACACGGGGCAGCGGAGAGCCGTCCATTCTCGCAGGAATTGTAGAGACCGTCGAAGGGAACACGTCTCACTGGACCATTGACAGGAGCCGGGTTTTTGTCGCCGGGGCTTCGGCAGGGGCAGTGATGTCCGTCATTTTGGGCGCGACCTACCCTGACCTCTTCGCCGCCATTGGGGTGGCTGCAGGCGTGGAGTATCCAGGTGGGGCGACCAGCACATCCGGTCAAGACCCCCTAAAGGCAGGGGAGATGGCCTATCAGGCGATGGGGAGCTACGCTCGCGTGGTGCCAACCGTGGTCTTCCAGGGAACCGCCGATCCCGTCGTTGCTCCCATCAATGGTGATCTGGTTGTTCAGCAATGGATGCAGACTGAGCACCTGGCATCGCACGGACGCTACGATGCCAGCTTTGTGCCCCCATCGCACATCATCACTGCCTCACCTCCCGCCAGCCACCCCACTATAGAGAGGATTTGGGACGATTCCACCGGCTATGAGGTTCAGGAATACTGGGTAGCTATCGGCGCGGGTCATGTCTGGACAGGGGGAAGCCCAGACGGAACCTTTACCGATCCGCTTGGGCCAAACCTCTCACAGATCCTGTACAGCTTCTTTCTGAACCACCCGATGAGCTTATTTGGTGAGCATGTTGCTTCTTAAGTGTATTTAGCCAGCAGCAGGACCGGCACATTCCTGTGACGAAGGAACTTTTCCGCCCCATACAGCGCTTGCTCTCGTGTTGCCACAACGAGCAGATCGTTCGGCCTGTGCCCACTGATCCGTTCAATGAACGCCTCCGGCTCTTTAGTGGCGGTCGCAGTTTCGACGCGCAGACCGGTCGTTGTTCGCAGGAGGTGTGCCTTATCCTCAAGCGAGTCGGAGATAGGTTGCTCTTCATCTGCGATGAATATCTCCTCTCCAGGACGAGGGGGTACAGCAACCAGAACGAGGGTGGCCCTACACTCCTGGCCCAGGCTCGTGGCCTGGTTCAGGGCCAGTTCTGCTCCTACGCTGCCATCGAGTAGGACAATGATGGTCTGGTAAGAGGTACTGACGATAGGTCCGGGGGCAGTGTGCTCCCCCTTGGGAGGATGCAGCAGCAGCAAAGAGGTTGAGACAGAGGCAAAGACCTGTTCGGCAACGCTTCCAAAGAGAGCGCGACCGGCAGCACTGCGCCCATGCGTCGTGAGCGCAATCAATTGCGTCTGCGGTTGGTGTTTGGTATACGAGACAATGGCTTGCCCGGCCAGGGACGCTTCCGGGTGCCGCGTTTGTACCGTGACGCCACTTGACTGGAGACGCCTGACCATAGATGCCAGATAGTCCTGCCCCCATATCTCCTCGCCCTCAGACCAATTATCAGGAATCATCCGATCCCTGACCCCGGGCAAGCCGGATGGTGTAACTATTTGGAGCAAGGTCAGGATGCTCCGCCCTCGTTGTGCAAACAGGAGGGCATGAGGCAGAATAGCTTCTGCGGAAGCTGATCCATCCAGGGGAACGATCACCTGCGATTGCATAAGAATAAGTTCCTTTCTATTACATCAAACGCCTGATAGGCCTTTCGGCTCCGAATGGTTAAAACAAAAGCTTAAGCGCTCTACCGGAAGGTGAACTGCTCAAAGTGGATGTGCATGGGCGGCACACCGAGTTTGTGCAGTGAGTGCTGGAAACTCTCCACCATCCCTCTGGGACCGCACATGTAGACATCCTTGGCGACGATCGTCCCACCACCGCTGGTCTCGACGATGTGTTCCATGGTGAGGGACCCGTCGCGCTGGGAGTAGATGATGTGTGGTCGGAAGGAGGGGTGCTGTGTGGCCGCCGCCCTGATCTCGTCGAGGAACAGCGCCTCGTCTTCGGTACGCACCGTGTAGTACAGGTCGATGTCGAACTCCATCTGTTGCTCTGTGGGGAACGCACGTATCCAGCTCCGAAACGGAGTGATCCCGATGCCGCCAGCGATCCACACCTGCTCAAGGGTTCCTTGACGGTAATCGAACAGACCAAACGCAATGCTCACGATGGCCGGTGCCCCCGGTTGGAGGGTGTCCGAGAGGTGCTGGGTATAATCACCCAGCGCCTCGATCGAGAGGCGAAGATCGCGTTCCTGCGGGGCACTGCTGACGCTGAAGGGGTGCCGTTCCCACTCGGCGCTCCCCCCGAAGTGCACGAAAACGAACTGCCCCGCTACAAACTGCAGGGGTCGGGCCGTGGGAGCAAGCACGACCTCGAGTGCTCTGGGGTCCAGCCGATTGATCGCCTTCACCGTATAGTCGTACTGCCACCGCCGCGAGAAGAAGCGCAGAAACAGCTCCCGGTACACGTATGCCGCGGTCCCGACTACCGCCACCGCAGCATACCACCCCAGCAGGATCGTCGAGCGCCGCAGGACGGGGTCCACCAGAGCACCGTGGACCAGCCCGGTCACGACGAAGAGACCAGTCAGCCGGTGCAGCGTGAACCAGCGTTGGTACTGCATGAACCAGCGTTGAACATTCGTGGGGAGTCGGCGCATGACCGCGGACAGTCTCGGAGCGAGCGCCCACAGCAACAGCACCACTAACCCGATCAGTGCCACCTGCCCAAGCACACTGCCAAGCTCGTTCAGGTTCGGATCGGGCGCGCTGGTGACCAGGGCATCGTGAAGTGGAAGCAGCACAACACCCGCCACGGCGCTCCAGCGGTGCCACAGGTACATGCGATCCAGCCCCCCGAAGAAGCGCTCCAGCAAGGGCGCCCGGGTCGCGAGCACAAGGGAGCACGACAACAGGACGATCGCCGTTGTGGCGAAGATCTCACCCAGATACATGATCCCTGGGACACCCGGTGGTCGCAACAGCACCCAGAGGACGACATTGGTGATGGCGACACCGACGATGACCTCCCCGCCGACTTGTTGTTGCACAAATCTGAGAACTGCCCCAACTTGCTGGGTGAACCCCGACGGAGCCAGCGTGTCACGTGTTATTTGCGATTGCTTGTGAGCATCCATACGTGTCTTCTTTCACTGCTTGAACAATCACCGAATCTACGAAAACATGCTCAAAGGTCTTCTGCAAATATGATGATCAGGAGCTTTTCTATTTTGAAAATCGTACTCGTGGACAAGGACATTTCACTGCACCAGCTTGCCCCATGTACTGGAGAACGCTTGACCACGTGATCACACATGGAACGGAGTCCACTCTGCTATGCAGTGCTCGAGTACGCTCATAGTCTAATCGGAGAACGTGAAGAAAAGCGTGAGAAGATGCGTGAAAAAGAGCCAGCTCGTCACTCACTCAGGAAAAGTATGCTCATCAGCAGGTGGCTGGCAATTAGGGAATGCTTATCTTCAAAGCGCCGCAGTATTCTACCGCGGTAGCTTCCTCCAGGATTTTACCTTGCGCAACGGTTCTCCTCATCGCGATGCGCACAGCGGGGCTGGTAGATCCACGACGACCGAGCGACCTTTACTCAACGTCCCCTTTGTTGGAAGAGGGGCGGAAGTAAGCCGCCTCATGACCCTCTCCTCATTGGACACCCTCCAGATCGTTCTCGAACTCGCACATGCAGACGCAGCACAACTATCGTGCCAGGGAGAACATGCTAACTTTCAGCCTTCATCCCAGCACGTCCACGCCACCGGAAGCGGCATCTGCCCTGAGCGTTTTGGTGTGTGGTTGTTCTCAGAAACCAACGGGCAGCCGTTCTATCTGCGGGCACTGCTTCAGGAACTGCTCGAACAAGGCGTCCTGCTGCCCCGCTTGATCGAAGGAAGAGGCTGGGTATTTGAGCCGCAGCCCTCGATCCTCGAAGCCACTCCACCGAACGGCATGCTTCCCTCGGATGTGCGCGAGATGATCCAGCGCCGCCTCGCCCGACTTTCGTCCCCTGCACGTGACCTCCTGGTAGCAGGGGCGGTCCTCGGCCATGACTTCACCTTTGAGGAACTCTGCCAGGTCGCCCAGTTTGCACCGCAGGATGGACTCGTCGCCCTGGATGAATCTCTGCAGAGTCTCCTGCTGCGTGAGTCCAGCCACTGGCGAGAGGGGAGGGAAGAGGTTTCCTACTACTTTGCCGCCGACAAGATCCGCCAGGTGGTCTACGCGGCGGCCGGGGATGCCCGCAGGCGCGTCTTTCATGGACGCGCTTACGACCCTGGAGCACGTGCACACTACCGACGCGGAGCCGGCCTAGCACACGCTCGCCAGAGGATCGCCAGATCTTACGTTTCGGTGGTATAACATTACGGATGAGCAAGAAGAAATACTGCTCAGGGTAGTGTATAATGCTTTCATTCACAGGAGGAAGGACGATGCATGTAGCACAAAGTGGGATCTTCGCCCTGGGGACAGGCTCGCACTCCTATCTGGAGTTCGATTTGCATGAGCGTAGCGGCCAATTCACGCTGGTTCAATTGATTGCCAGCGTGGAGGAACCACGCATGACGACCGGAGGCGTGAACCTGGTGGTCGGCTTCAGGCCGTCACTGTGGGCGCATGTTGCGCCCGAGGAGATGGCAGCAGGGGTAACGGACTTCGAGCAGGAGGTGCGTGGCGTCGATGGGTACACGATGCCCGCTACCCAGCATGACCTGTGGTTGTGGGTGGCGGGCCATGCCTACCATAAAGTCTTCGATGTCACGCGAGAAGCGATACAGGCGCTCGCGCCGGTTGCACGCCTCACTGATGAAGTAGCCGGGTGGACCTACAAGGAGAGCCGGGACTTAACCGGCTTCATCGACGGGACCGAGAATCCCCCTCTCTCCGAGGCGCCCGAGGTGGCATTGATTCCCGATGGGTCTCCAGGTGCGGGTGGGAGCGTGGTCCTGGTGCAGAAATGGATGCACGATGCCGCCGCTTTCGATGCGCTTCCGGTTGAGGAGCAAGAGAAGGTCATCGGACGAACCAAAGACACGAGTACAGAGCTAGACGAGGAGGTACGCGGCACCCAATCCCATGTCTCTCGCACGGTGATCGAAGAGAATGGGGTAGAACAACATATCTTCCGCCGCAATACCCCTTTCGGCACGGCCACCGAGCATGGGACGATGTTTATCGGCTTCAGCTGCGATCAGCAGCGCCTGGCGCGCATGCTCGCTCGTATGGCGGGAGCTGAGGATGGCATTCGTGATGCCTTGACCAGGTATACGACGGCTGTCAGCGGAGCTTATTACTTCGTCCCATCGGTAGAGGCGCTACGGAGGTTTGCCTCCGCATGATGCGCCCCTTTATGGAGATGCCTGCGACTGCTCTGGCAGCCAGGGACATGCCAGCTATGTCCATTCCAATGCCTTCAGACGAGGAGGACGGAGTCCCCGGATTCCCCCGGTCCGCAAGCAAGCTACTACCCCGAACCAGGGGAAAGGGTCCTTGGAGAACCTTGCAACGGCGCTAGCAGGTCTAGGACCTCAGGAAGGACAGCAGGTCGGCGTTGAACTGCTCCTTGTGGGTGCTCATGAGGCCGTGGGGCGCGCCCGGATAAACCTTCAGGGTGGCACCCTTGACAATCTTCGAGGAGAGCAGGGCCGAGTCGCCGATCGGCACGATCTGGTCGTCGTCACCGTGGATGATCAGGGTTGGAATGTCGAACTTCTTGAGGTCTTCCGTCATGTCTGTCTCGGAGAAGGCCTTGATGCAGTCGAGTGCGCCTTTGAGACCGACTTGCATCGACCACAGCCAGAACATGTCCCGAATGCCTTGCGACACCTTGGCACCCGGCCGGTTAGCGCCGTAGAAGGGGGCGCTGAGATCCTTGTAGTACTGCGAGCGATCCGTGGTGACGCCGGCACGGATTTGATCGAACGCCTCAATGGGCAGGCCACCGGGATTGGCCGCCGTCTTGAGCATCAGCGGGGGCACCGCGCCGACCAGCACGGCCCTGGCGAGGCGTGCGGTGCCGTGGCGGCCGATGTAGCGGGCCACCTCGCCGCCGCCTGTGGAGTGGCCGACCAGCACGGCATCATGCAGATCGAGCGTCTCGATGAGCGCTGCCAGGTCGTCGGCGTAGTGGTCCATGTCGTTGCCGTCCCAGGGCTGGCTGGAGCGCCCACCGCCGCGCCGGTCATGCGCGATGGCGCGAAAGCCCTGGGAGGCCACGAAGACCAGCTGGTCGTCCCAGGCGTCGGCATTGAGGGGCCAGCCGTGGCTAAAGACAACGGGCTGGCCCGCGCCCCAGTCCTTGTAAAAGATCGTGGTGCCATCCCTTGTGGTGATGGTGCTTGTGCTCATGGTATAGTTTTCTCCTTTCAGGATCAACCTGTGTGAATATTCAGATTCGCTAGACGACCTGCGTCAGCCAGGTAAGGATCTCGGTCACCCCTAATCCTGCCAGTTCAGATGTCTTACAGCCGTGCAGGATATTTTCTCGCTGGCACTACAGTGGTACACTTCAAGTTTAGCGGGAGAGCGTGAAGAAAAGCGTGGGAAGAACCATAAAACTTTTGCTTATATGAAATCGGCGCGAGTTTCATATGAAATGGACGGCTTTCTTCTCCATACAGACAAATATGTCAAAATAAACGCTTGTCTCTCTCCTGGGCCAGTTCGCTAAACGCTTTTTTCAACGCTCGTCAACTATACTAGCTCTAGCACACGACACACTGACTGAACGACAAAGGAGATCAAGTCAATGAGTGAAAAGAGCCCGGAAGAAACCCTGATGACAACCTGGGCCGACGCACAGCAGAAGATGCTCGTAGGTTGGCTGGACCTTTTACAGGGGACCGAGCAACCATCGCGCAAAATGGTCTGGAGCGAAACTGTGAAGGCCTGGCAATCGACGGTGCAAGAGACATTGGATGCCCAGGACAGGTGGCTTCGTGATTGGACCGGGCGCGTCCAGGTCACATCAGGAAGTCCGACTGAGCTGCGCAAGAACGTGCAACAGGCCCAGGTGCTGCTCTTGCGTTGGACAGAGACCCAACAGCACCTCTGGCAGGGCTGGTTCCAACTCGTCCAGCAGCTCGGGCCGCTCCTTGAAGTCGGTTCCCAGGCTGATGAGCGCCTGCTCCACACTGTTCGGGTAAGCGGACAGGCAATTATCAACGCGCAAACCGAATGGATGGGGCGCTGGACGAAAGATCTTGCCGATAGGTAAGGGAAACTTCGCATAGCATTGTTTCTATACAAAGTGGATACAGAAAGAAAAGGAGAGCACACATGTTAAACCTTGCCATCCTCCTCGAAGACAGCGCGCGGGAAGTGCCCGAGCGCACCGCCATTGTCTGCGGGGAAACGAGAATGTCGTATGCACAGTTGAACGCGGCCACCAACCAGGTAGCTCATGGGCTGATCCAGGCAGGCATCCAGAAAGGAGATACGGTTGCCCTCAGTTGCCAGGACGTGCCATCCTTCGTAATCGCATACTATGGCATCCTCAAAGCCGGTGCGGCGGTCATGCCGCTGAATATCCTGCTCAAGACGCGTGAAATCGTCTATCACCTGACCGATGGAGACGCGAAGGCCTATTTCTGCCAGGAAGGCACGCCTGATCTTCCCATCGGTCAGCTGGGCTATACCGCGTTCCAGGAGGTCGAAAGCTGCCAGCACTTCTTCCTGATGACCAATGAGCCCGACGAGCCCGACGAGCCCGACGCCCCATCCTCCATCCCAGGGGCAACAACACTCGGCATGCTGATGCGCGACCAGCCAACGACCTTCGAAGCGGTTGCGACGAGTCCTGATGATACCGCCGTCATTCTCTATACCAGTGGGACGACGGGCAAGCCCAAAGGGGCAGAACTGACCCACCTGAATATGCTCCTCAACGCCCGCCTCTCCGATACCATATACCCCAGAGCCGACCACGATGTGCATCTGATCACCTTGCCGCTGTTCCACTCCTTTGGACAGACCGTACAGATGAACGCGGGCATCTACAACAGGGCCACCCTGGTGTTGCTGCCACGCTTTAGTCCCGATGCTGCTTTGCACCTGATGGATGAAGAGAACATCAGCATTTTCGCGGGCGTGCCGACGATGTACTGGGCTATGCTCAACTACCCAGGGGCCGACAAATACGACTTACAGAAAATCGCCCGCAACCTGCGCGTTACTATCTCGGGAGGAGCGGCCATGCCGGTGGAGGTGATGAGGACCTTTAACGAGAAGTTCAACGTCAAAATCCTGGAGGGGTATGGCCTCTCCGAAACCAGCCCTATCGCCGTTTTCAATCGTCTGGACCGCGAAGCCAGGCCCGGCTCGATCGGTTTTCCCGTATGGGGCGTCGAGGTTCGCCTGGTCGATGCGGACGACCAGGACGTGGGTACCGGCGAAGTGGGGGAGATCGCTATCCGGGGGCACAACGTAATGAAGGGCTATTACAAGCGCCCCGACGCGACCGCCGAAGCGATGCGCCATGGCTGGTTCCATACCGGCGATATTGGGCGGCGCGACGAAGATGGCTATCTCTACATCGTCGATCGAGTGAAGGATATGATTATTCGCGGCGGCTTCAACGTCTACCCACGCGAGATCGAAGAGGTGCTGATGACGCATCCGGCAGTGAGCCTGGCAGCCGTCATCGGTGTGTCGCACGATCGTCATGGGGAAGAGGTCAAAGCGTTCGTTATTGTCAAGGATGGTGCGACCATCACAGAAGTCGAACTGGTGGCCTGGTCGAAACAGAATATGGCCGACTACAAGTATCCACGTCTCATCGAGTTCCGTACGGAGTTGCCCATGACGGCCACGGGCAAAGTGTTGAAGAGCGAATTGCGCTCGTGACGGCATCAATCCACACCGCTTGTGTGAGAGCCTCCCAGGCTCTCCTGCCTGCCCCCCGGGCAGGATTGCCGACGCTAGCGCGTCTACCGCTTTGCGGTCAGGCGGATCTGATGAGACGGCGGGGGACGTTGATGCGGTAGAGGTCGGCATGCAGATCGGCAAGAGTGCCGGCACTATTCCCACCGATTTGCTGCTGGTCGGGCGTGCCCTCGGACTGCTCGATGGCATTACGAAGCAGCTTGATCCGAGCATGGATACTATGGAGATTGTCGCTCACTATGCCGAGTAGCGCTCGCTGTGCAGATAAAGAAGAGGAACATGTCATGGCCGGCCTATGTCATCTGGAAGAACCGGATGCGATGAAAGCGAATCATACCTGCACAAAACGCGGTGCAGTATAAAGTTTTATGGAGCTCCCCACGCTTTTCTTCACGCTCTCCCACTATGCTGAGAGCATTCTATTATACTCTTGCATGAGGACGAACATAATGTCAGATACAGAACAACATCGACTCCAGGAAGCGCATGAGAACGGGCAAGCGTGGTATCGCTGGGGACCCTACCTCAGCGAACGGCAATGGGGGACTGTGCGCGAGGATTATTCGCCCGGCGGGACAGCCTGGGATTTCCTCCCGCATGACCAGGCCCGTTCGCACACATACCGGTGGGGCGAAGACGGCTTGTTGGGGATTAGCGACGATCAGCAGCAGCTCTGTTTTGCCCTGGCCCTGTGGAACGAAGCCGACCCTATTCTGAAGGAACGGCTCTTCGGACTGACGAACTCTGAGGGCAACCACGGGGAAGATGTGAAGGAATACTACTTCTTTCTCGACAACACCCCGACCCATTCATACATGAAGGCGCTCTACAAATACCCACAGCGCGCTTTCCCCTATACCGATCTTGTCGCTACCAATCGCAATCGGAGCCGTCAGGAACCCGAATACGAACTGATAGATACGGGCATCTTTACGGAGGACCGCTACTTCGATGTCAGCGTGGAATACGCCAAGGTCGACCCGCTCGACGTACTGATCCGCGTGAGCGCCACTAACCGCGGGCCGGAGGCGGCGGCGCTGCACCTGCTCCCCACGCTCTGGTTCCGCAACACCTGGGCCTGGGGCTATGATGATCGCCGACCTGTGCTGACCGCCGAGGCTGAAGCGGGGTCGGCGGGTGAAGCACCGGACTTTCGTCTCGTGCATGCCCAGCATCACGAACTGGGTGACTACTGGCTGGCCTGTGAGGGAGCGCCCGACCTGCTCTTTACCGAGAACGAATCTAACGCCGAGCGACTGTGGGGCATCCAGAGCCGTGCGCCCTTCGTCAAAGACGGTATCCATGAGACGGTGGTCAACGGAGCTGAGGGCAAAGTCAACCCGCGGGGCGTTGGCACTAAAGTGTCGGCTCACTATCGCCTCGTCATTGCGCCGGGCGCCACACAGACTATCCTACTGCGCCTGTCCGCCAATCGACCAGGTGCGCCTTTTGACGACGCAGCTGAGGTCTTCACCGCGCGCGTTGAGGAGGCCGACGAGTTTTACCGGTCGGTGAGTACGACCCAGACAGAGGATGCGCTGGCTGTGCAGCGACAGGCGCTGGCCGGCCTGCTCTGGAGCAAGCAGTTCTACTCCTACGATGTGGATAAATGGCTGCGTGGCGACCCTGCCGGCCCGCTGCCACCTCCCCAGCGCAGCCGCAACCGGGGCTGGCGGCATCTGAGCAACAACGATATTATCATCATGCCCGACACCTGGGAGTATCCCTGGTACGCCGCGTGGGACCTGGCGTTTCACTGCGTGGCGATGGCCCTGGTCGATAGCGCCTTCGCGAAGGAACAACTGCTCCTGCTGCTCCACGAGTGGTACATGCATCCCAACGGCCAGTTACCCGCCTACGAATGGGCCTTCGGCGATGTCAATCCGCCCGTGCATGCCTGGGCCACGTGGCATATCTACAAGCAGGAGAAGGAGCGCACGGGAAAAGGCGATACCTTCTTCCTGGAGCGCGTCTTCCAGAAATTGATGCTCAACTTCACCTGGTGGGTCAATCGCAAAGACCAGGAGGAGAATAACATTTTTGAAGGCGGATTCCTGGGACTGGACAATATCGGCGTCTTCGATCGCAATACTACCTTGCCCGATGGAATCGTGCTCGAACAATCTGACGGCACTGCCTGGATGGGGATGTTTGCTGTGAGCATGCTGGCGATGGCCCTGGAACTGGCCCACACAGACCCGGTCTATGAAGACATGGCGACCAAGTTGTTTGACCACTTCCTCTACATCGCAGATGCCATCTACGGTGAGGGACAGAGTGACCTGGGACTCTGGAATAACGAAGACGGCTTTTTCTACGATAAGTTGAGTTTACCCGATGGCCAGAAGCTTCCGCTGAAAGTACGTTCCCTGGTCGGGCTCATTCCCCTGCTGGCAGTAGAAACGGCTGAAACAAGCCTGGTGGTAAACTTTCTCGATGAGCGCATGCGCTGGTTTGCGGAAAACCGTCCCTATGTCCCACACCTGATCGCGCGATGGCAGGATGGCCAGAAAGACCAGAGAAAAGACTACTCTCTGCTGGCCCTCGTGCGCGGCGCTGATCTGAAAGTTCTCCTCAAACGCATGCTGGACCCCCAGGAATTCCTGAGCGACTACGGTATTCGCTCGATCAGCAAGTATCACGCGGCACATCCCTATGAGCTTAATACAAGGTATGGGAACTTTTCTGTGAATTACGAGCCGGGCGAATCAACCACCGGAGCCTTCGGGGGAAATTCCAACTGGCGCGGGCCGATCTGGTTTCCCATCAATTTCCTGCTGGTCGAAGCGCTCCAGAAATACCATCAATTCTATGGCGATGATTTCCTGGTAGAATATCCGACCGGCTCCGGTACGAAACTGACGTTAGGGCAGGTGGCGGAGGAACTCTCGCGGCGTCTCACACACATCTTTTTGCGTGACGAGCAGGGTCTCCGGGCGGTCTTTGGCGCCAGTTCGACCTTTCAGCACGATGCGCACTGGCGCGATTACATTCCATTCCACGAGTACTTCCACGGTGATAGCGGGCGCGGTGTAGGCGCCAGCCATCAGACCGGGTGGACGGCTGTGGT
>Ga0137386_10001184_pt1 | contig 16043 bp, 8 predicted proteins | sample SagtaG_4_FD_104910 | JGI IMG/M metagenome (GOLD analysis project Ga0137386, IMG submission 104910) | Vadose zone soil microbial communities from Sagehorn Ranch, Mendocino, California, USA - Sage2_R_100_16 metaG | ecosystem: Environmental > Terrestrial > Soil > Vadose zone | place: USA... | reverse complement strand
GGCCGCGGTGGTCATCGCCGTGGTGGGTGCGGTGGGGTACGCGCCGGCACCGGTCGAGCATGGCGCCGCCGTCCGGCTGGCCGCCGCCGTGGTCGCCGTCGTACTGGCTCAGCTCGCCCGGGTACGGGTGCGGATCGGGAAGGCCCTCATCTCGCTGGGCTGGGGCGAGGCCGCCCTGATCATCGTGGTCTTCATGGTGCCGCTCGGGTGGGTACCGGCGGTGGTGCTGGTCGGGGTGGCGCTTTCCCAGGTCGTCTTCCGGGTCGCCGGCGAAGTGCGTACCCCCGTCAACATGGCCTACAACGCGGCGATCCTCGCGGTGGCGGCGGCGGCCGCCGCGGGCGTCGCGGCACTGGTCCTGCCGGCCGAGCGGACATTGAGCGACCCGCTCATCGCGGTCGGGCTGATCCTCGCCGCGGTCGTCTACACGGCCGTCAACCTGTGCCTGTTCGCGGCCGTCGTGAGTCTCCACGCCGGTACCCCCTACGCCGAGGTGGTCCGGCGGTCCCTCGGCGGCAAGGTCTTCATGATCATCGGGAACATCGCGGTCGGCCTGCTGGTCGTCGTGACCGGTGACGATGACCCGCGGTGGCTGCTCGTGCTGCCACCGGTGCTGTGGCTGCTGCGCCAGTCGTACAGCAACCGGCTGCGCGCCGACGACGAGCGGCGCGGCTGGCAGGAGTTCTCCCGGGCGACCGAGGCGCTGAACCGGCTGGAGGAACGCGGTGTCGCCGAGGCCGGCGTGCACGGCGCGGCCCGGCTCTTCCCGGCGGCGACGATCGAGGTGCGGGTACTGCGGCCGGACGGGACCTGCAGCTACCGCGGCGGCGGTGAGTCGGCCGTGGTGTCCGGCCCGGCGTCGGAGGCTCCACCCGGGCCGTTGACGGTGGCCCGCCCGCTGCAGGTCGGCGGCGCCGACGTGGGCGAGCTGCGGCTGCACTTCCCCGAAGTGGTACTGCTGAGCCCGCGCGAGCAGATGCAGCTCTCCGCGTTCGCCGACGCGCTGGCCGCAGCGCTGCACGACGCGTCGTCGCACCGGGAACTGCAGGCGATGTCGGCCCGCAGCATGCACGCCGCCTCCCACGACGGGCTGACCCAGCTCGCCAACCGGGATGCCCTGCTGGCCAAGGGCAACGGCGCGCTGCGGGTACTGGAGCGGGAGACGCCGGTGGCCCTGCTGCTGCTGGACATCGACCACTTCCGGGAGGTCAACGACACGCTGGGCCACGCGGCCGGCGACCACCTGCTGCGCACGATCGCGGGGCGGATGCGCCAGCACGCGCGCGGCGACGAGCTGGTCGCCCGGCTGTCCGGCGACGAGTTCGGGCTGCTCATCACGTCGCTGGACGGGCCGGCGGCCGCCGACGAGGAGGCGCCGGGGCTGAGCCAGGCCCTGCGCCGGGCCCGGGAGCTCGTCGACCTGGTGGCGATGCAGGTCGAGGTGGCCGGGGTACCCCTGGCGGTCGAGTGCTCGGTCGGCGTGGTGGTCGCACCGGCCGGCAGCGTGGACATGACCGAACTGCTGCGCCGCGGGTACATCGCGATGTATCGCGCCAAGCGCGGCGGTGGCGTGATCGGCTGGTACGACGGCGTCGGCGACGACGGCAGTACCGACCGGCTGGCCCTGCTCGCAGAACTGCGCGAGGCGCTGGACAGCGCCGGCCAGCTCGTCCTCGCCTACCAGCCGGCGCTCGACCTGGACACCGGCGCGCCGACCGGGGTCGAGGCGCTGATCCGGTGGCGGCATCCCCGCCGGGGCGAGCTGCGCCCGGACGAGTTCATCGCGGTACTGGAGAACAGCGATCTGGTGGGCACGTTCACCCGGTACGTTGTGGACCAGGCGCTCGCCGTGGCCACCGAGTGGGCCGCGCACAACGTCGCAGTACCGGTCTCGGTCAACCTGTCGCCGCGCAGCCTGCTCGACGCCGACCTGCCCGCCCAGCTCGCCGAGCTGCTCGCCAAGCACCGGGTACCGGCGAACCGCCTCGTACTGGAGATCACCGAGACCGTCGTCGTACCCGAGCACGACGCGATCAGCGCCGTCCTCGACGGGCTGCAACGGCTGGGCGTCCAGCTCGCCGTCGACGACTTCGGCACCGGGTACTCATCGCTGAAGTTCCTCACCCGGGTACACGTCGACGCGGTCAAGATCGACCGGAGCTTCGTCGGCAAGATGGTGGACTCGCCGGAGGTCACCGCGATCATCAAGGCCACCGTCGACCTGGCCGGCGACCTCGGGATACGGGTGGTGGCCGAGGGCGTGGAGACGGCCGAGCAGCGCTCCGCCCTGGCCAAGCTCGGCTGCCGGTCAGCCCAGGGGTACCACTTCCACCCGCCGCAGCCGGCCGAGAAGATCACCGGAGTGCTCATCAACCTCGCCCGCGCCTCTGGTGCCCGGGTGATCCCGCTGCGCAACGAGGGTGCGTCCTGACATCAACCCCGACTGCCCGGCAGCGGGCCGGGTAGGCCAAGATGGCCGGATGAGTCCGGTCAGTCGTGGACGGAAGGCCAAGAAGGGGCGCGCCAGCGCCGGTGCCCGTAATGTGCCCGGTCTGTCCGGCGTGCATTCCGAGATGGTGCGCGCCTTCCAGCCGCTCGCTGCCGAGGGCGACCCCCTCGATGTGGAAATCTTCGCCTCTGGGCTGGTGGGTGCCTGGTGGAAGTCGTTGCCGCCGGGCGACGACCCGGACGCGATCCTGGGACTTTCCGCGGTGGAGTTCGCGGTACGGCGGGGCACGCCGGCGGCGCTGGCACTGCTGCGCGCGTTCGCCGTCGTCGGCGCGGCGCCTGACCTGCGGCAGGCCGCGGCCGCGGGTGCCGCGGCACTGGTGGAGCGCGGTGTGGCTGATCCGCCATGGGCGGCGCAGATCGGCCGGGTCCAGGGCGGGGACTGCTGGCGGCTCGCCGACGTATATGGCGACCAGGCATCGCTGTACTGCGAGTTCAGCTACGACGCGGATCGCCACGCGCTGCTTGTTCTGCTGGACTTCAGCCATCTGGGGGGCTGGGTGAAGGATGTCTGGATCACCGACCAGCCGGACGAGGTACTGACGGGTCTGCGTGAGCAGGCGGCTGAGCAGGCCGACATGGCGGTACTCGACCGCATCGACCCGGCGGTGGCTCGCCGGATGATCGAGGACGGCTTCGCCGCGACGGACGCCACCTGGCAACCGGGGGTGGCGCAGACATTCGGCGAGTACCGTGCCGTGGCCCTCGCCCGGTGCCGGGCGCTGCCGGAGCCGACCGCGCCGCCACCCGAGCCGGTCGAGGTGTCCGAGTTGGAGCGTGCGGCCCTCGTCGAAGAGTTCATCGCTTCGCGGGAGGCGAAGGCGCTACCCGACACCCCTACGACCCGGTACTGCGTTCGCCTCATCGTGGACTTCGGCGCTGACCACGACAACGGGCGACTGTTGCGGATCAGCCCGGTCAAGGTCGAGACGTTCCTGCACGACTGGCTTCCCCGCGAGGTGATCCTGGACGAGAGCGAGCGTGACGCGATGCCGATGGTCGTCGTCGCCTGGACGCGCTGGGCCGCGAGGCACTCGCAGCTACCCGACCCTGCGTTCGAGGAAGTCCTTGAGGTCGCGCAGGAGTGCGCCGGTCACTTCGGCGAAGAGTACGACGATCCGCACAACGCCTCGATCGGCCGGCTGTACCTGACCGGAGTGGACCTCGACGACCCCGCTGATCTGCAGGCGGTCCTCGACCGGCGGACGTTCGCCATGCCGTACGTCGGTACCCGGATCGGCGACGAGGACTACCCGCGGCTGAACCCCGCAGATCCCGACGAGCGGGGCATCCTGATCGAGGGCGAGCACCCCGAGTGGCACGATCTCCTGCGGGATCTGTCGTTCGAGGGCGAGGTCGACGGGGTCAACCCACGCCTGCATCTCGCGATGCACGAGATCGTCGCGAACCAGCTCTGGGACGACGATCCGCCTGAGGCATGGGAGGCGGCCCAGCGGCTCCTCGCAGCCGGTGCCGACCGTCACGATGTCCTGCATCAACTCGGTGGCGTCGCGATGGAGCACGTATATACCGCGCTTACCGCGGGTGAGCCAGCCGACCCGACCGCGTACTCGAAGGCGCTGGATGCGCTGGGTCGTGCGAAGGCTGGCGGTCCTCGCCGCGCCGCTCGGCCCCGCCCCCGCGGTGGAAGGCGACCGCGCTGACCCACCAGATCAGGTAAGGCTTCGACGTCGGCGGGCACCGGTACGCGCCGGCCTGCCGGTATGCGAGGGTTGGGGCATGAACCGGCTCGCTAGCGCCGCCTCGCCGTACCTGCTCCAGCATGCCGACAATCCGGTCGACTGGTGGCCGTGGTCGGCGGAGGCGTTCGCCGAGGCCCGCCGCCGTGACGTGCCGCTGCTGATCTCGGTCGGGTACGCCGCCTGCCACTGGTGTCATGTCATGGCGCACGAGTCGTTTGCGGACGACGACGTCGCCAAGCTCGTCAACGAGCACTTCGTCGCGGTCAAGGTCGACCGCGAGGAGCGTCCCGACGTCGACGCCGTCTACATGACCGCCACGCAGGCGATGACCGGCCAGGGCGGGTGGCCGATGACGGTTTTCGCCACCCCCGAAGGGCAACCGTTCTTCTGCGGTACCTACTTCCCGCGGCCGAACTTCATCCGCCTGCTGGGCGCGGTGCGGACCGCGTGGCGCGAGCAGCGCGACGCGGTGGTCCGCCAGGGCGCCCAGGTGGTCACCGCGCTCGGCGGGGTGCACCGGCCGGGGCCTTCCACGCCGATGACCGCGGAGGTACTGGACGCCGCCGCCGCCCAGCTTTCCGACGAGTTCGACGAGGGGTACGGCGGCTTCGGCGGTGCGCCCAAGTTCCCGCCGCACATGGATCTGCTCTTCCTGCTCCGCCACCACCAGCGCACCGGCAACGAGCGCGCCCTGGAGATCGTCCGGCACACCTGCGAGCAGATGGCCCGGGGCGGCATCTACGACCAGCTCGCCGGCGGCTTCGCCCGGTACAGCGTCGACGCGCACTGGATCGTGCCGCACTTCGAGAAGATGCTCTACGACAACGCGCTCCTGCTGCGCGTGTACACGCACCTGTGGCGGCTGACCGGCGACCCGCTCGCCGCCCGCGTGGCGAGACAGACGGCCGGGTTCCTGCTCGCCGACCTCCCCACCCCGCAAGGCGGCTTCGCCTCCGCGCTGGACGCCGATACCGATGGCGTCGAGGGGCTCACCTCCGTGTGGACGCCGGACCAGCTCCGCGAGGTACTGGGCGAGGAGGACGGGACCTTCGCGGCCGACCTGTTCGGCGTCACGCCGACCGGTACCTTCGAGCACGGCACCTCGGTCCTGCGCCTGATGCGCGATCTCGACGAGGCGGACGAGGCGGTCCGGGCCCGGGCCGGCCGCGTCATCGCGGCGCTCCGGGCGGCGCGCGCGACGAGGCCGCAGCCGCAGCGCGACGACAAGGTGGTCGCCGCGTGGAACGGCCTCGCGATCACCGGGCTCGTCGAGGCCGCCCGGCTGCTCCCGGACGGCGCGGAGCCCGCCGAGGCCGCGATCCGGGCCGGTACCCTGCTCGCCGACCTGCACCTCGTCGACGGGCGGCTGCGGCGGGTGTCCCGGGACGGCGTCGTAGGTGCGGCGGCGGGGGTACTCGACGACTACGGGTGCGTGGCCGAGGCGTTCTGCGCGCTGCACCAGCTGACCGGCGAGGGGCGCTGGCTGGAGCTGGCCGGGCAACTGCTCGACACCGCACTCGGGCACTTCGGCGACGGCCGCGGCGGCTTCTACGACACCGCCGACGACGCCGAGGCGCTGGTCACCCGGCCGGCCGACCCGACCGACAACGCCACCCCGTCCGGCCTGTCCGCGATCGCCGCGGCGCTGACCACGTACACCGCGCTGACCGGGCAGCCGCGGTACCGGGAGGCGGCGGAGGCGGCGCTGGCGACCGTGGCGCCCATCGCGGCGCGGCACGCCCGGTTCACCGGGTACGCCTGTGCGGTCGGGGAGGCGCAGGTGTCCGGGCCGTACGAGATCGCGGTCGCCGGTGATTCCGCGCTGGTGGAGACGGCGTGGCGGCTGGCTCCGCCCGGGGCCGTGGTCGTCTCCGGGCGACCGGACCAGCCCGGGGTACCCCTGCTCGCGGACCGGCCGATGCTCGGCGGCGCGCCGACCGCCTACGTGTGCCGGGGTTTCGTCTGCGACCGGCCGGTCACCGACCCCGCCGACCTGCGCGTGCTCCTCGCCGGTTAGCCCTGAGCGAACGCCCTCCTGAAGGTCGCCGCAACGGTGTAAGCATGTAATCAGCGAAACACACGCAACGGGAGGAACGCATGAGGCACTTTGCTGGACCCTGGGCACGGGGTGGCCGTGGCGAGCCGCCGGCCGCCGACGACGCGCCGGCCTGGATTCTCGGTGCGCTACCCGACGACTGGTTCACCGAACGCCCCGACATCACCATCGACCGCGACGAGATCCTCATCATCGGGCGGCTGCCCGAGCCCACGCTCGACGACGATTCGACGGCCGCCGAGCAGGCCAGCGCCGAGGCCGGCCGGATCGCCAGCTTCCGGGAGTCGACCCGGGACCGGCGGATCGGCATCGCCCGGCAGGCGGAGCACCGGTACCGCCGGAAGGTGTCCTGGGGCGCGCGGGCCGGCGGTACCACCGAATTGTTCACCACCTACGGCGCGCCGGTGATGACCCGGCTGCGCCAGCCCGACCGGCAGGTGCTCGACACCCTGATCGACGCCGGCGTGGCGCGGTCCCGGTCCGAGGCGCTGGCCTGGTGCGTCCGCCTGGTCGGCGAGCATGCCGACCAGTGGCTCGGGCAGCTCCGCGACGCGATGGGGGCGGTCGACGAGCTGCGCAAGCAGGGCCCGACGCTGGAGTAATTGCGGACCGGCGGCAGCGGGAGGATTACCCTGCCGGGCACGGTGCTCCCGCTGCGGCCGGCGCAGGCCGGCGACGACTCTCCTGGTCCGGTCTGGGAGCTGCGGCGTCGGAGCGGCTACCAGCCGGCGTTCGCCAGCCGCGCAGCTTGTCGGAGCGGCTACCAGCCGGCGTTCGTCAGCCGCGGCCGGTTAGGATCGCGGCCGAGATGGATACCCGTACCGGTCTGCCCGTGGTCGGCATGGTGGGCGGCGGCCAGCTGGCCCGGATGACCCATCAGGCGGCGATCTCCCTTGGCCAGTCGCTGCGCATCCTCGCCGTCGCGCCCGACGACGGCGCCGCGCAGGTGGCCGCCGACGTCTACCTCGGGCACCACACCGACCTCGACGCCCTGCGCGCGTTCGCCAATGGCTGCGACGTGGTGACGTTCGACCACGAGCACGTACCCGTCGGGCACGTCGCGGCGCTGGTCGCCGACGGGATCAACGTGGCGCCGGGGCCGGGCCCGCTGCGGTACGTGCAGGACAAGCGCGCCATGCGCGAGCGCCTGGCGGAGCTGGGGGTACCGATCCCGCGCTGGGCAGCGGGCGCCGAGGCGGCCCGGTTCGCCGCGACGGTCGGCTGGCCGGTCGTGGTCAAGGCCGTCCGGGGCGGGTACGACGGTCGGGGTGTGTGGTTCGTCGACCGGGACGACCCGCTGCCCGAGGTCGAGCTGATCGTCGAGGAGCGGGTACCGCTGCGCCGCGAGCTGGCCGCGCTCGTCGCCCGCTCGCCGTTCGGCCAGGTCGCCGCGTACCCCGTCGTCGAGACCGTCCAGCGTGACGGCATCTGTGTCGAGGTTCTGGCACCCGCGCCGGATCTGGATCCCCGGCGGGCGGTCGAGGCCCAGCAGCTGGCCATCCGGCTGGCGGACGAGCTGGCCGTGGTCGGGCTGCTGGCGGTCGAGCTGTTCGAGACCGAGGCCGGCCTGCTCGTCAACGAGCTGGCGATGCGCCCGCACAACTCCGGGCACTGGACCATCGAGGGCGCCCGTACCTCGCAGTTCGAGCAGCACCTGCGGGCGGTGCTGGACTACCCGATGGGGGACACCGGGCTGACCGCGCCGGCCGTGGCGATGGCCAACGTACTGGGTGGCGAGGCGGGCGGGATGCCGATCGACGAGCGGCTGCACCATTTGTTCGCCGCCGATCCGGCGGTGAAGGTGCACTTCTACGGCAAGCAGGTCCAGCCGGGCCGCAAGATCGGCCATGTTACCGCGCTCGGGGAAGACATGGCGACGGTACGGGAGCGCGCTCTCCGGGCTGCCCGTTGGCTTCGGGAGGGTGGATGACACAGCCGGTCGTCGGGCTGATCATGGGTAGCGACTCGGACTGGACGGTGATGTCGGCGGCTGCCGAGGCGCTGACCGAGTTCGAGGTGTCCTACGAGGTCGGCGTGGTCTCCGCGCACCGCACGCCGCAGAAGATGCTCGCGTACGCGGAACAGGCCGCCGACCGTGGACTTCGCGTGATCATCGCCGGGGCGGGGGGCGCGGCGCATCTGCCCGGCATGGTGGCCGCGGCGACGACGCTGCCGGTGATCGGGGTACCGGTACCGCTGAAGTACCTCGACGGCCTGGACTCGCTGCTGTCGATCGTGCAGATGCCGGCCGGGGTACCGGTGGCGACGGTGTCGATCGGCGGCGCCCGCAACGCCGGCCTGCTCGCGGTCCGGATCCTCGGCGCCGCCGACCCCGATCTGCGCGCCCGGATGGCCGCGTACCAGCAGCACCTCAAGGACCTGGTGGCACAGAAAGACGCCGCGCTAGCGCAGGCGGCCGAGCGCCCCGCGTAGCCGCATGATGTCCAGGCGCCGCTTCTCGAAGTTGGCGCCGAGGGCCACCAGGGCCGCGCCGACCAGCGCCATGATCGTCCAGAGCAGCGCGGCCGTGGACAGTACCGCCAGCTCGTGCAGCGCCGCCACGATCAGTACCCCGGCCCCGATCACCACCGGTGCCTGTTGGCGGCGCCACGCGCCACCGGCGACCGTCGCCGCCGCGAACACGATCAGCAGCGCCCGGCGCAGCGGTGTCTGCCCGGTGGACAGCACGATCGCGAGGCTCGGCAGGAACCCGGCGAGCAGCGCCACCCCGTACGCCGTCCAGCTGGACAGGTCCGGATGGCGGCGCACCTCCACGTACCCGGTGATGAGCGCGACCACGGCGACCGCGAGCGTGTAGGCCTCCGGTACCCCGACGTTGCCGAGGTGCATCAGCAGCCACCACGCCACGACCTCGTGCGCGGCACCGAGCCAGATCAGCGTGCTGCGGTACAGGCGGGGCCGGTCCGGTTTGGTCGCGGCCACCCCGAGTACCGCGCCCCACGCGCAGGTGAACACCGCCAGGTGCGGCAGCGACCGGGCGGCGAGCAGGAGGCCGAGGACGGCGCCGGCGTACCCGCTCGCCTCCACCGTGATCGTCTCGCTGGCCGCCTCCGGCCGGCGCAATTGGGGCAGCAGGGCGGCGACGATCAGCTGCGAGCCGGCCACGACCCCGACCAGGAACGCCGACGCGTATACCGGCAGGCCGGCGAGCGAGCCGACCACCAGCGCGAGCAGGTTTCCGGCGGTGGCGGAGATCAGCCACCCGGCGATCCGGGCCGGTTGGGTGACGCCCCACAGCGCCGCGACCAGCCCGGCCAGCGCGGTGGCGGCCAGTGCGGCCACGGTGGCGGGGCGGGTCGCCAGGCTTCCGGCGAGGCCGGCAGCCCCGGCCGCGATGCAGATCGCCACGACGATCCGGCGGGCCGCGCGCAACGGCTCGGCTGCGAGGGTGTCCGGCGGCGTCTGGGTCAGCGCGACGCCGAGTCCGCACAGGACGGCGACGGCGACCGCCGCGACCGGGCCGTCCGGCCACGGGCTGCGCAGCGCGTACGGCGCGATGAGCAAGGTGATCGCGATCCCGGGAATGACGACCGCGACCAACCGGGCCTGTACCGCCGCCCGGCTGCCGGCGAACCCGAGCGCACCGAGGGCCGCCGCCAGGGTCAGGACGACCGCGGCCAGCACCTGGTTGCCGTCGCCCACCCAGGACGCCAGCGTGCCGAGCGAGGACAGCGAATCACGCGGCTGCGTCTGCCAGACACGGTTGACCCATCGGTACGGGCCGACCAGCGCGGCGATCACCGACGGCGCCAGTTCGAGCGCCGCCAGTACCGTCGCCGGACCGGCCGCGAGGAGCAGCACGTACCCCTGACGGCGGGGCAGGCGCCGGGCGCGCAGGTACCGCACCGATCCGGGCGCCGGGCGGGGTACCGCGAGACCGGAGCCGGACCGGTTCGCGTGGCGCTCGATGACCGCCGCCCGCAGCAGTTCGGCGATGACGGCAAGCAGCGCCGCGGCTGCCGCGTACACCGAGACCGGCAGCCTGGTGTTCAGGGTCGCGATGGCGATCGCGGTACCCCCGATGGCGACCGCACCGGTGGCGAACGGCAGGAAGGCCTCGGCGTCACAGGTGACCGCGACAACGGCGAGCGCGAGGCAGAGCCCCGCGAGCGCGGCGGTCAGTACGAGCGCGAGCGGCTGGTGCAGGGCTGCCGAGCCGCACCCGGCCGCCGCGGTCAGGGTCAGCATGGCACCGGCCAGCCCGCCCCCGCCGATCTGTACCAGATGCTCGGCCTCGACCTCCCGGTACGTCCGGATGGCGACGGCCGCCACGGTGGCGTAGATGACCGCGGACATGAGCAGCGTGGTCGCGGTGACGTCCGGCCGGACCAGGCTGGCGCCGACGGTGTCGGCGAACAGCAGCGTCGCGACGCCGGCCCGCGCGAAGGCCACGGTCGGCTCCACCGACCGGGCAGCCGCGAGCCCGGCAACCGTGGACGCCAGCCCGCTCACGGCTATCGGCGACCACCACGGCAGCGCGAACGCGGCCGGCAGGGCGAGCGCGGCGAGCCCGATGAGGAGCACGCCGACCGCCTGGTCGGCCGGCGGCGCCAGCACCACGACCGCGGCGATGGCCAGCAGCAGCAACGCCACCGGGATCTGCCGCCCCGGGCCGCCGGGCAGGTGGGCATTCCAGTGCACGAGGTCGGTGTGCCAGATCTTGGTGTTGGCCCGCAGCGCGTCGATCCCGCCGACCACGGCCGCGAGTCCGGCCACCGCGGCGACGGCACCGCCGACGATCGTGCTGCCGACGGTCGGGCCGTGGCGCAGGCCGACCGGCAATCCCCGGACGCCCAGGGCCACCGCGAGCACCACGGCCGCGGCGGTAGCCAGCGGGTACTGCGGCACCAGGAGCGCGGCGACCCGCGCGACGGCGGCGATCGCTCCGGTGGTGACCACGACCGCGGCGAGGTCGGAACCGTCGAGCCGGGCCCCGGGCTGGCGGCTCGCGTCCAGCCACGGCGCCAGGATCAGCATCACGGCGCCGCCGAGCAGCAGGGCGGCGACCCCGAGGTCGGCGAGCGCGACATGTCGCGTGTTGAACGCGGTCAGCGAGACGGTGACCGCGCCCAGCGTCGCGCCCAGCGTGGGCAGGGGGGTGGTCGCCGCGCGGGCGACCCGGGCGAGCGTGGCGCCGCCGAGGGTACCGGCGACGGCCAGGAAGCCGGCGGCGAGGATCGGTCCGGGCGCCTTGTTCTGCGGATCCAGCGCGGCGACGGCGAACGCGACGGCTCCGGGCAGCGCGAAGGCCGCCCCGCCCAGGGCCGCCTCGGTCACCACCTCGGTCGGGCGGCCGCCGGCGGCGAACTCGAGCCAGGGCGCCACGCCGATCATTACCCCGGCGACGGCGAGCGTGGTCAGTGTGATCGCGGCGGCACCGGGTCGGGCCAGGCTGATCGCGGTGGCGTAGAAGCCGAGCAGGGCGGCCGTGCCGACGCGCACCCAGGCCGCCCGATCGGTCCGTGCGGCTAGCCCGTAGGCACCGAGGACCACCGCGCCGGCGACGAGCACGGCCGGTGCGGCGGCGTAGGGCAGCCGCACCGTCGCGGGTACGAGGATCAGCGTCAGGGTGATCCCGACCACGGCGCCGTCGGCCCGTACGCCGCCGGGCAGCATCAGGACGACGGCAACCGTGATGATCAGGACGGCGAGCGCGAGCTGCCAGGAGTCCGGGCCGGCGGCCGTCGCCACCCGGTGGGGGTACTGGCTCAGGTCCGCGGTCCAGTAGGGCGTCGCCGCGCGCACCGAAGCCACGATCCCGTCCAGGGCGCGGGCGAGGATGACCACCCCGGTGGTACCGGCGGCCAGCGCGCCCGCCAGCTGCGGCCCGCGCCGGGCGGTCGCCGGCAGGTACCGCACCGCGAGCGCGGTCAGCAGGATGGTCAGCGCCGTGGTGACCAGGCCCCGGCCCGGGAGGGCGACGGCGGCGAGGCGCCCGGTCGCCCCGATGAGGGCGAGGGTGAACAGTCCCGCGCCGATGTCGGCGAACGGCCAGCGCCGCGCGATGAGCCCACCGTCCAGCCCGACGGTGCCGGCGAGGATCAGTCCCGCCGCCCCGGACAGCGCCGCCGGGAAAGTGTGCGCCTGGGCCAGCGCGACGGTGGCGTAGGTCACCGAGGCCACCACGGCGAGCCCGTGCAGTACCCACGCGGCGTCCTCGAGGTATCCGGTGCCGTTCGGCCGGCTCCGCAGCACCATCGCCATCAGCAGATCCTGCAGGCCGACCGCCGCCAGTACCCCGGCCCAGGCCACCACGCCGTGCAGGGCGGACCCGGCGAGCAGCGGGATGACCGGCTGCAACAGCAGCATCGTGGCGAACCGGGGGGCCTTCAGGTGGGTGAGCTTGCGGTACGAGGCGGCCACCCCGGCGGTACCGAGGAAGATCAGGCCGGCGAACGTGGTGCGGGGCAGCGCGGTGTGCGCGAACCAGGCCGACCGGATGGCGAACCCGTCGAGCAGGACGTAGAGCAGGCCGACCGAGGCGATGGTCTCAGCGGTGGAGGTCAGCAGCCGGTGGGCGACCGGGATCGCGCCGGCGAGGATGACCGCGGCGAGCAGGGTGAACACCACGACCCGGCCGGTACCGGCGAGGGTACGCAGCAGGTAGGCGGTACCGGTGATCGCGAAGAGCAGCGCGCCGAGCCAGAGCAGCACGTTCTGCATCGAGAGGCTGGACACCTCGGGCCCGTGCGGGTGCGGCGGCTCGTCCGGTACCGGAGGGCCGCCGTTGCCGTTGCCGGGCAACTGCTCCAGCGGGATGGCCTTACCCGGCTTGACCGGTGGCGGGGCCGTCCGTTGCGCGGGTACCACGCTCCGGGCGCCACCGAAGCCGATCGGCGGGGGCGTCTTCACCCGGAACAGCCGGCTGCTCTGTGCCGCCTGCTGCTGCTCGGTCGCCTGGAGCAGCAGCGAGCGGGTGGCGATCGCACCCTGGATCCGCTTGAGCAGTACCGCCCGGGAGTCGACCATGTCCCGGTTGCGGAACTGCATCTTGGTGATCACCTTGCTGAGCTCGGCGATCTCCTGCTCGACGGTGCGCCCGCACTCAGGGCAGCCGGTCACGGTGTCGGCGCGCGCGCCGCAGTTCGAGCAGGGGTATGTCCCCACGGCAGCCCTCCTGTCGGGGTTCTCCCGAAAGCATGCCGATTGAGGGGCACCCCTGGCTAGCCCCGAAGATCCCCTCGTGCCCGATCAGGTGAGCGCGGGGCGACCCATGCCGCGGTACTCCCAACCGGCGCGTACCCACGCCAGCTGGTCGAGGCAGTTACGCGCGTCGATCACCCGGCGCCCGGAGACCAGCTCGGCGAGGGCGATCGGGTCGGCGTTGCGGAACTCCTCCCACTCGGTGAGCACGCACACCAGGTCGGCGCCGGTCACCGCGTCGGCCATCGTCTTGGCGTAGCAGACCTCGGGCAGCTCGCGCTCGGCGTTGGCCATTCCCTCGGGGTCGTAGACCACGACCGTCCCGCCGGTGCGGTGCAGCTTGCCCGCGACGGCCAGGGCCGGCGAGTCGCGCACGTCGTCGGAGTTGGGCTTGAACGTGGCACCCAGTACCGCGATCTTGAGTCCGCTGAGATCCGGACCGGCCGGACCGTTGGGCCGGGACAGCAGTTCCGCGGCGAGCTGGACGATCCGTTGGCGGCGGCGCTGGTTGATCAGATCCACCTCGTGCAGGAATCGCAGCGCCTCGCCGACCCCCAGTTCCTGGGCGCGGGCCTGGAACGCGCGGATGTCCTTGGGCAGGCAGGCCCCGCCGAAGCCGAGCCCGGCCCGGAGGAACTTGTTGCCGATCCGGGGGTCGTACCCGATCGCCCGGGCGAGCTGGGCGACGTCGGCACCGCTGGCCTCGCACACCTCGGCCATCGCGTTGATGAACGAGATCTTGGTGGCGAGGAACGCGTTGGCCGCCACCTTGACCAGTTCGGCGGTGGCGAAGTCGGTGACCACGACCGGTACCTCGCGGTCCTCGTTCTGCGCCAGGTCGAACACGCCCTTGTGCGCGGCGTAGAGCAGCGCCTGCGCCCACTCGCTCTTCACCCCGAAGATCACCCGATTGGGGCGCAGCACGTCCTCGACCGCGAAGCCCTCCTGGAGGAACTCCGGGCTCCAGGCCACCTCGACGCCGGCTTCCGCCGGGCTGAACCGCTGCACGATCTCCTCGACCCACTCGGCGGTGCCGACCGGTACCGTCGACTTGCCCACGATCAGCGCCTTGCGGGCCAGCCGCTGGGCCAGATGGCTGACGGCGGTCTCCACATAGGACAGGTCGGCGGCCAGCCCGTCCGGCCGCTGTGGGGTACCCACGCAGATGAAGTGCACGTCGCCGAACTCGGCCACCTCGTCGTAGGAGGTGGTGAAGCGCAGCCGGGCGGTGGCGAGGTTCTTGCGCAGCAGCTCGTCGAGGCCGGGCTCGTGGAACGGCACCTCGCCGTCGCTCAGTTTGGCGATCTTGGCGTCGTCGACGTCGAAGCCGAGCACCTCGTAGCCCATCTCCGCGAAACAGACCGCGTATGTGGCACCGAGGTAGCCGGTACCGAGGAAGGTCAGCCGCGGGCGCTGGGCGCCGGAGGGCGGGCTGACCGACAGCGGGGTCTGCAGGGCCTGGTTGTTGGGATACGCAATGGTCACGCCGGTTCTCCGCTCGTAACGGGGGACACGCGCTGATAATGCCGTCCCGGCGAGGATAAACGGTATGGTGCCGGGCGGCTCGCCGGGCGTACATTACCGCCCGGTTGAACCGGGTGTCGAACCCGCCGGCTCAGAGCTTGCGGGTGGAGTTCGGATCGGCCGGCGGCTCCGGCTCCACATTCGACGGTACCGCCGGGAACGGCTGCGGGCCGGGCGGGCCGCTCGACGGTCGCTGCGGATAGCTGGTCGGCCCGCCGGCCGCCGACGGCGCCGCTGGATAGTTCGGCGGCTGTGGCGGCTGGTAGCTCGACGGTTACGGGCTGTAGCTCGGCCGGGGTGGGTAGCTCGGCGGGGGTGGGTAGCTCGGCGGGCCGCTGGACGGCGGGGGCGGGCTGTAGCTGGGCGGTCCGCTGGAGGGTGGGGTGTACGACGGCGGAGCCGGCTGGTACAGCGGCCGGGTCGCGGAGCTCTCGTCCTCGGCAGCCGCGTATGTCGGCGATCCCGAGGTCGGCACCGGTCCGCCCGAGATCGGCGGCTCGTACGCGGACAGCGGCGGTACCGCCGTCGCGCCCGGGTACAGCGGCGGGGGCGGCGGGTATGCCGAGGCGGCCGGCGCGTACGGGCCGGCCGAGCTGGACGGGTACGGCGGGTAGCCGGGCGGGGCCGCCGCGAACGGCACCGCCGGGGCCGGCCGGGCACCGCCCCGCCACCGCTGCGGGCTCAGCAGCGTGCCCAGCAGCGGGACGGCGAGCAGCACGGGAAGCCCGTAGATGGCCGGGGCGACGAGCGCGCCACGGGCGCCGAGCAGGGTGTGCTCGAGCACCGACGGGACCTTGACGCCCGGTACCAGCAGCCATCCCTCGAAGCCGAGATACGCCAGCGCGGCCAGCACCGGACCCAGTGGCGAGATCCTGGGCAGGACCATGAGCATGTACAGCGCCCCGGCCACGAGCAGGGCGAAGACCCCGATCGCCCGGCCGGTGTAGTCGTGCTTGACGGAATCGGCGATGACGGCCTCGCTCAGCCGGACCGACCCGATGCCGACCAACACGTAAACGCCCGCCGCCAGGACGAGGGAGAGGGCGATCGAGCCGAGGTGGCGCATGGTGCCTCCCGCAGGGTGCAGT
>Ga0137386_10001180_pt1 | contig 16080 bp, 12 predicted proteins | sample SagtaG_4_FD_104910 | JGI IMG/M metagenome (GOLD analysis project Ga0137386, IMG submission 104910) | Vadose zone soil microbial communities from Sagehorn Ranch, Mendocino, California, USA - Sage2_R_100_16 metaG | ecosystem: Environmental > Terrestrial > Soil > Vadose zone | place: USA... | reverse complement strand
GAGCCGCCTTGGAGGAGGTCGCCGCCCGCGACAAGAGGTCACTTGGCAATCTTGGAGAGGTGCTGCTCGAGTGGAGCTTTCAACAATTACAGCTGGCTGGGTCCACAGAGCGTTTACTCAAATGCAGTATTCACCTAGGAGGTCGTCATCCGAAACCACGCTGAAAGTTCCGTCGAGTTTCTCATGAGATCGAAGAACAAAGGGAGAGAGTACCACGGACCAACATCTCAGTTGCAGCCGGCTCACGATGCCCTCCTGCGTCTGGCGACAAATCCGCAAGATGCTTGTGCCCTGGTTGCCGTTTACGAGTCGTACGGTAACGATGTGAAGGCGTCAGCAGTTCGCTGGTTTGGAAGGGACGCTGAAGTCCGCGCCAAAGCGATCAACAGCATCCTGGCGGCGATTGGTCGACAGGCGGGAAGCTACGACCCGCAATCTATGAATGCCTCAGAATGGGTCAGCCGGCTGGCTGACGCTGAGGCGAGAAGACTGCGCGAAGCACTGGATAGAGGCGGCAGCAGGGGCAGGCGTACAAGGCGGGCCATATGAGCCTTCGCGCAGTGCCCAGTCGAGATCACCTCTCTTGGTCAGGTCCTAGAGAAGGCAAGAATCCTACAGGAGCGCTTCGACAGATTGGACTGGTCTGGAAACCGACCACAATTTCAAATTGGGAGATCTTGCCGACAACTTCATTTCTTGCCGAATGGTGGCCTCGCTTCGTCCTCTTCTATGGCGCCAGCCCTGCGCCCTGCCTTCCACGACAGGCCGGATGTCTAACTCGTTTGCGCGATGCGGATCTGACTGGATCGGTAGTGCTGCGATTACCAAAGAGTAGCAGGCAGACGACGACGGGCCGATTCGCCTGTAAGGTCTTTAGTTTGCATGAATTGCCAAGTGGCGTCCGAAGAAGGGGATTGACAAGTGGAGACCCGGAGCGATACACAGCCATTCATAGAGGAAGGTCGAGACGTGGTGGTCTGAGTAAGAGTCCCAACGGTCCCGTTGCAGGCTTGTCCCCGGAAAATGTGGAGAGTTAGGTTTGACTGTCTGCAAGTCAAGGTCGACGGCCCGTAATTTACGCGCGCAAGGTTGGTCGGTTTCCCGACCACAATCAACATTACGCAGCTTCCAGCCGGGGTCTAACACGCCGTGAGCGCGGAAACTCCTGTCCGCGCGCTGGCTTACTGCTATCCCTTCGACTCAGATTCCAATATCTCTAATCTTTCCGACGAAGAACTGATGCAATTTCTTAGGAGCGGCCGTCAGGAAGCCCTCACAGTTTTATTTGACCGGTACCACCATCTTGTGTTCAGCATAGCTTTGCGAATCGTTCGAGATCCGGGCGAGGCCGAGGAAGTTGTCCAGATTGTTTTTCTCGACATCTTTCGAACCGCGGCAAATTTTGACGCTCGAAAGGGCATACTTAAGGGATGGCTCTTGCAGTTCGCCCACCATGGGGCCCTGCACAGGAAGCGGCATCTTGTTGCCAACCACTTCTACCGTTGGGAGGAACTCGAAGCTGTGCTAGAGAGTGGGGCTAGTTTCCCACTGGCGTGCGAATCGCCGGAAGTCGTGCGGCTCGCGGAAGAGATGCTGGGAAAACTCAAGCCGCGTCAGCGGGCAGTCCTCGAGTTGACGTATTACGAGGGGCTAACAGGGGAAGAAATTGCTGAGCGCTTGGGGGAATCTGTGCACGCGATTCGACATGATCTATACCGTGGCCTCGCGGCTCTTCGGGCAGCGTTTGGGAACGGTCATGAAAAGCAATAACAAACTACTGCGAGCTGCCATCCGTCTTTGGCCGAATAGCCATGGACGTTATGAAGAAATGTGTGCATTAGCGGCCACGGCCCAGCTTGGCGGGAAAGAAATGAGTGAATTGAACGCACATATCTTGACCTGCGATTCGTGCCGTGAGTTTCTATGGTCTCTTGGGCAGGTAAGCGTGCAGGTCATGTCATTGCTCGCTGAAAATGGCGCGCCCGCAGCGGACATCGTGCCGCCTGACGGCATGCGCGATAGGTTCCTGTCACGGATGACTTCAGAAAAGTTGGCCAACGAAATCAATGGGGGAGCGCGCCTGCACCCGTTTCTTCTCCAGAAACCATCCTCCTCGACGTTAGGAAAAGGACAGGGTGAAATACAAGCCAGACATGTCGAACCTGTCTCCGAGCCAAATTCAAGAATGTTTGGTTTGTTGTCGCGCTCCGCGGCGGTGATGACGCTTTGCGCGATTGTAGGCACTGCGGCGTTCTATGCCGGCGTGCGGAAAGGCAAGCACACACCGCAGCAACCAGCTCAAGTGCAGGCGCCGAGGACGGAGGCATCTGGACGCACTTCGGCAGTGGGTAATTCTGACCGTCTGAGCCAGCTTGAGGGGCAGAAATCCCAACTAGAGAGCACGCTTGCGAAGCTGAAACAAGAGCTTTCGGCTTCCCAGAGCGAAAAACAGTGGCTGAGCGATGAGTTGACGACTGCCAAAGACAAACTCGCAGACCTTACGATCCAAGCGAAGGGTGCATCGGAGCGCTCTTCTGCCGAGCTTCAGGATGCGCAAAATAAGGTCTCCACTCTTCAAAGCCGGGTCGAGACACTCAGCGAACGATATGCGGAGTCCGAAGTCAAGCTTGGTGTTCAGAAACAGATGAGCGAGGATCTGGCAGCGAAGCTTGACACAACAGAAGATCAGCTGCGTCGTGAAAACGACCTTAAGTCGGCCAAGTTGGAGTTGGGTGATCTGGTAGCCACACGGAACCTGCACATCGTGGATGTTTACGATGCGGATTCGAACGGAAAGCGGGATCGCTCGTTTGGGCGAGTTTTTTATGTTGAAGGGAAATCACTCGTGTTTTATGCCTATGACTTGGGCGCCCCCGGAGAGTTCAAGGCAAATGTGGTTTTTCATGTTTGGGGTGAGAAGGCCGGCGTTAAAGAGGTAGCGCATAGCCTGGGCATTCTCCACAAGGACGATGGTCAAAATCGCTGGGCGATGACTTTTGATGATCCGAGCGTACTTGTCAAGATTAATTCAGCATTTGTAACGACTGAAGTTGGCAGCAAACAGCACAACGAACCCCACGGCAAGAAGATTCTTTACGCGTACTGGGGAAACCAACCAAACCATCCATAGGTTGCTTGCCGCTGGCCAGTCTTCCTCAACCACAAAGAACCTCCAATGATTGTCCTTCCGGCGACTCTCGGACAAATCGAAATGATATGAATTTTCGATGGCGAATTTCTCATGAATCGCGGCAACTACATAGACAAGGGGACTCCACTCAATGATGACACTGCCGCGTTTCCTGTGGGTCGTTGGCCCATCGTTATTCATGATCTTGTGGTTTGCTTGTGGTGTCGTAGGGCAAACGGAGACCGCTACTGTTTCGGGACTGGTCACAGATCGGACCGGTGCTGCCGTGCCAGGAGCAGAAATGCGCCTCCTAAGTGTGGAGCGTGGGACGGACACAACCACGACGACGAACGATGCTGGTATCTATGTTTTTCCAACCGTTCATCCCGGGCAATACCAAATCAGCGTCCAAAAACAGGGATTTAAGCAGGTCGATTTACTTGGCCTGATTGTGAATGTTCAGGCTCACATCGAGCAGAACTTCCGCCTTGAGGTCGGCTCAGTTTCGGAGAGCGTAACAGTTGAAGGCGGCGCCCCGGTGATGAGCACCGAATCTGCCACCGTAAGCACGGTAGTAGATCGGCAGTTTGCGGAGAACCTGCCGATGAATGGTAGGAGCTTCCAGACGCTCATTCAGCTCACTCCGGGAGTTGTTCTGACCCCAGCAAGCTTTTCAAGCCAGGGGCAGTTCAGTGTTAATGGTCAGCGCCCTGATGGGAACTACTTCACGGTGGATGGGGCCAGTGCTAACGTGGGGATCTCAGCTGGACTGGGCCTTCCGCAGTCGGCCGGGGGAGCGCTACCGGGGTTGAGCGCTTCGGGAGGAACGAATAGTCTTGTTTCGATAGACGCCATGCAAGAATTCAGGGTCCAAACATCCGCATTCGCGCCTGAATTCGGTCGCACTCCTGGCGGTCAAATCTCGATTCTCACGCGCTCCGGAACGAATTCCTTTCACGGTACGCTTTTCGACTATTTCCGCAACGACGTTTTGGACGCAAACAACTGGTTCGCGAATCAGAATGGACAGCGCAAGCCAAAAGAGCGACAGAACGACTTTGGTGGTGTGTTTGGCGGGCCTCTAATCAAGGATAAGACGTTTTTCTTCTTCTCTTACGAAGGACTCAGGCTGAGACAACCGCAAACACAGACAACGATTGTGCCGTCAGTCACATCGCGGAATGCAGCTGCGAGCAGCGTCCAGCCATTTCTTAATGCGTTTCCTATTTCCAATGGTCCCGATCTCGGAAATGGTTTCGCTCAATTCTCTGCAAGCTATTCAAACCCCTCGTCTCTTGACGCTTACAGCATAAGATTGGACCACAATCTAACATCGAGGGTCGTCATATTTGGTCGATATAACTACTCGCCATCTGACGTTACACAGCGCGGTAACGGCGGCGTTCTGAGCGGCACAGAAACGAGCGGGTTTACAACACATACGATCACCGTTGGCGCAACTGCGAGTCTGGCGCAGCATGCCAGCGACGAGCTCCGTCTCAATTACAGTAACGTCAAGGGTACAGACGCATTTGGGATAGACGCATTTGGTGGCGCTGTTCCATTTTCGGAATCAATCCTTTTTCCAACAGGTCTTTCGGAAAACAATGGTAATTTCGGGTTCCTCTTGATAGGAGCGGGTGTCAGCAATGCCAGCGTCGCTAATCTGTCAGCTGGAAAGAACGCGACGAATGAACAGAGGCAGTTTAACCTTGTTGATAATCTCTCTCTTACCGTTGGACGGCATCAACTCAAGTTCGGAGTGGATTACCGCTGGTTGTCGCCAATCGCCGGTCCCCCACGCTATCAGGGTCAAGTCTTGTTCACAAGTTTGGCAGGCACGATATCGGGGACTGCCCCCATTGCTCAAACAAGAGCCTTCCAGAGTGTGACGCTTCTATCGAAAAATATCTCGGCTTACGGTCAAGATACATGGAAGGCGAGCCGACGAATCACGTTTACTTACGGTCTGCGCTGGGATATAAACCCAGCACTGCGGGGCAAGAGCTTTGACAGTCAGCCGTTCGCAGCAACAAGCGTGGACACGCCAGCCAATTTGGGCGTGGCTCCTCGCGGTGCTCCGCTTTACGACACTACATATGGGAATGTAGCACCGCGATTCGGTATTGCGTATCGCATGCGTGAGACGCCGGGATGGGAGTCCGTGTTGCGCGGAGGTGTAGGCGTCTTCTATGACTTGGGTTCCGGTTTCCTTGGTCAATTAACATTTGGGTATCCATTTGGCGCATTCAACACGTTGACCAATGTGAATCTTCCCTTAACCGCTCAACAAGCGGCACCGCCGACAATTTCTTCAACACTGCCAACGGCCAGCACGCTCTATGCCGCCGATCCCCATCTGGCGCTACCACGCACATACGAATGGAATGTTGCTGTGGAGCAATCGCTCGGCGAAAATCAGACCTTCTCGGCGACGTATGTGGGAGCTGTCGGACGAGACCTGCTCCGCGCTGAGACGCTGTTCCGACCCAATTCAAATTTCCAAAGCGTATCTCTGACGGGGAACACGGGCACATCTGATTATCACGCACTGCAGGCGAAATTTGAACGCCGGCTTTCGAGCGGTCTGCAAGCGTTGGCTTCGTACACTTGGGCACATTCGATAGACAATTCGTCCGATGATACGAATACGAGCAACATCAGCACCCCAGCGAGTGTCAGCATACCGGGAATTGACCGAGGGAACTCGTCATTTGATGTGCGTCACGCGTTCACTGGAGCACTGACATATAACATCCCGTCCCCCTCGTCGCGGTTTTTCCGGAGGGTTCTGGGCGGCTGGTCGGTAGACGACTTTGTTATGGCGCGATCCGCACTGCCGGTTAATCTCGTCGGAGCTATTTTCTTTTCGGGCGGTGTTCAGTTCAGTGCTCGGCCAAACTTGGTCGCAGGCATTCCACTGTACCTTTACGGCTCACAATACCCTGGAGGAAAGATCCTGAACAACACACCAGGTCAGGGCGGCACAGGCTGCAAGGGGCCTTATTGTCCTCCAGCGTCAGGTCAGCAAGGTACGTTGCCGCGTAACATGCTGCGTGGGTTTGGAGCATGGCAAGATGACTTTACGGTTCGTCGTGGTTTTCATGTGACAGAACGGTTCGGTCTTCAATTCCGAGCCGAATTCTTTAACATTTTCAATCATCCCAATTTTGGAAGACCCACAACAACTCTAGCCAGCGCGCTATTCGGCAAATCCACGCAGACGTTAGCATCGGACCTGGGAAGTGGCGGAGCTAACGGTGGTTTCAACCCTCTCTATCAAGTCGGAGGGCCACGCTCGGTTCAATTCGCTCTGAAGCTCCAATTCTAGCTTGTGTCCGAAGCAAAACGAGAGGGGCGAGTAAGCGGTGCCATTCGGAAACGAAAAGCGGCGTAAGGACCAGCTACGGCGGCTACTCATTTTCATACTGAATATTCTAGTTTGTGTAAACTTCGCAGAACTAGGAGACGACTGCGTTTTTGCGCTGGCAGGATCGCCGCAACCACTCGCCGGTACTGCTCAGAGATCGCAGCATGACAGCGCGGACGAGCGAGCTGATCAACGCAGGCTTGTAACCGTTCGTGACATCATTGGGATGACGAATTATGGTGACCCTAGATACCTCGCTGGTGTGGCGGCGCGGCATACAGCGGTAGAGTGGTCACCTGATGGGGCCTGCTTTATATTCGTTGTCACCCAAGGAAATCTTGACAGAAATACGAATGACTACACTCTCTTGCTGTTTAGGGTCAATACCGGGTTCCCCCGGCCACCCGAAAAACTCATCACATTGTCGTCCTCTTCAAGCAAACCAGCAATCCAGAAGGCAACCTGGATAGATAGCAAAACGATTGCGTTTCTGGGTGAAAACCCAGGGGAGCTGCAGCAGCTTTATACGTTCGATATCTCAACCAAAAAAGTAAAGCAACTTACGAGACATCCGACAAACGTGATATCATATGGCGTTCCCATTGATGTTAGGGATAGAATTTTCTATCTTGCTGAGCCTGCCCCAAAACCCCTCATTTCAGATAATGATCGAAAGTACGGCATGCACATTTCCCGGCAGTGGCTGCCTGAACTGTTGTCCGGGGAGAGTAGTGATATAAGCCGATCTCTAGATACAGAGCTGTTCGTGTGCGACGTTAAGGGTGCATTGTCGATTCATCAGATCAAGACTAGAGATAGAATCCCGGGGGCAGTAGACCTGTTTGCATCGCCGAACGGAAAGTATGTAGTTCTTCCAACACTCACTCGAGATGTACCAGCAAGCTGGCTGAAATATGACGACTCACGTCTACGCCTATCGGCAGAATCAAACGGAGTATTGCGACTAACGCTTGTTGATGCCGATCGTGCGACATATGAACCGCTGATTGATGCCCCCGATCGATATTGGTTCCCAAAGGCAGCGTGGACTTCTGATAGCCAGGCAGTGATTGCCGCAGGTACTTTTCTGCCGCAAACGGAAAGCATTGCGCAAGTGACGAACGAGGAGCGGTACAAAGAGTATGTTGCAGAAGTTCAGATATCCGGCCGTAAGATCACTCCGATTGTTCAAGGCTCAATGAAGCTGTTGCACTGGAATCGAGTATCGCAAACCCTGGTACTTCAGAGCATCGATCCTGTTCTAACGGCTGACCTCGAGATGCCAATTGTTGTATATCGGAAGACCGACATGGGATGGGAGGTAGTCGATGCAGGTGAGACTGAGGAACATCGATATGAGATTAGTCTCGAAGAGGACATGAACACTCCGCCGAAACTGGTTGCAAGCGATCAAAAGAGTAAAGTGAAAACGCCGCTCCTCGAGCTCAATCCGGGCCTAAAGAAGCTTGCTTTGGCCAGGGTCAAGGAAGTCCGTTTCAACGCTCGTGATGGGCACGTAGTCACAGGCGGTCTGTATATTCCTCCCAATTATGTGAGTGGAGCGAAGCTTCCGTTAGTGATTCAAACCCATGGATGGAACCCTAACCGATTTTGGCCTGACGGACCGTATTCGAGTGCATTTGCTGCGCAACCCCTCGCAAGCAAGGGAATCTTTGTACTGCAGCTCGAGGAAAACGATGCCGGGATATCGAGCCCAGAGGAAGGTCCAAGGCAAATGTCGACTTTCGAAGGGGCTGTCGACTACCTAGATGCCCTCGGCATGATCGACCCGTTGCGTGTAGGCATTATTGGTTTCAGCCGCACATGCCTGCACGTAAAATATGCATTGACGCATTCTGCCTACCGGTTCGCCGCGTCTACACAGGCGGACTGCGCGGATGGCGGTTACTTTCAGTATATTGCTAATCTGAATCACAATACAGCAATGAGCGCTGACTCCGAGAAGTTGAATGGCGGGCCTCCCTTTGACCGTGGCTTGAATCTGTGGTGTGAACAGGCGTCCAGTTTCCGGCTGCATCGTGTGAACAGTCCAGTGCGAATTGAAAGCTATGAACCCTGGGCTCTAGTCTTGGGTTGGGAGTGGTTCGTCGGACTATTGCGTCTCGGAAAGCCGGTGGACATGATCTACATTCCAGGTGGTGAACATGTTCTGGTCAAACCGTGGGAAAGGATGACATCCCAACAAGGAAACGTCGATTGGTTCTCCTTTTGGTTAAACGGTCAAGAAGACCCCGATTCGTCCAAGGCTGAGCAATATAGACGCTGGCGCGAATTGCGCAAGCAACAGGAGGCGAACGGCACGCGGTAGCGGGACTTGAAGCGTGATCCGTCAGTATCGAGCCACCTTAAATGAGTAAAATGTGGCGTAGTGTGTCCAAGAGCTTTTCGAACGTTCCGAGCCGCCTAGACGGCTCGGAACGTTCGCTTGATTGATGAGCTGTCAGAGCTATCTGCTCAGTCCACCTCACTACTCGTCGAGGTCATACGTGGGTTGGTTTGCGAAGTTTGGATCCTCTGCCGGGGTAAGTGGCTTACCCTGAATTACCACAGCAGCCTCACCGAGTACCACAACTTCGGGTTTACGATAAGTCATGACGTGTTCCTCCTTTCCTTCGAGATTCAGCGATTCGCTAGCGAAAATTGTTAGTTGGATCTTGCGTTCAGATCAACTGGTCCTCCCAAGCAAGGCGTCTCAACTTCCAAGAAATCAGCATCGTAAGAGGGAACCTGAATCAAGCCTCGTATGGCGAGATTCCTCAGCCATAATTCCAAGGAAATGGTTCGCAAGAGCCTGGCCATCTGAGGTGCCTTACCATTCCTCGCTAGCCGGAGGCTTTGGCGGAAGGGTTCCGTCAGAAGATATCCTAAGGACTGGCCGAGGGGAGATTTGAAGAGCGCTTCAAGCTCTGACCAACCCGAATCTACCGCGACCATGTTCCGGCGAAGCCGCACTGCTTTTGTGGAGCGATGCAATATCTCAGGCGGCAAAAGATTCCCCAGCGCACGGCGCATTAAAGAACGACGTTCACCTGGACGGAGTAACTGCGTCTCCGGAATAGACACTAGGAACTCTACTAGGTCCCGATCAAGATACGGATACCAGACCTCCTGGCGCCCAAACGGCAGTCGTGATGTACAGGACATTTGCCTTGCCAACACTAAGACTGTCCGCACGAGGTTACGTTGACTTGGCAATCGAAACGCTAGCTCTTCTCGTGGCCCTAACTGACGAACTCTCAGGCTCTGCCGTCTTGCAAATCGCTGGTTGATCCAGGGGGCCATCTCCCCTTGAACCGTTAGGCGTGCCGCGATGGGATAAGGAATAAGTCGCACGAGAGCTTGAAAGAGTAGATGCAGCCATGGCCTCCTCTTCACTAAACTCCAATCAACTAAGGCCTTCGTCAATTCTCGGAAGCGAAGCTGTAGGATAAGGTCTGCCAGTTGCCAGGAGGGATCTGGCTCGCCGCCAAGGAACTCGTCGCCACCGATACCCGAGAGGACGACACGATATCCTTTCTGCTCCATCAGTCTGCCAGTGTCTGCGGCCAGTCGATTCAAGGACCGGATGGATTCAGGTGTGGGATAGAAGATGTCCCAATCTATTGAGATTGATGGCTGATATTTACTGACATCAAGATGATGACCTGACCTTCCGCGTTTTTGTTCAACCTTGGTAAAGTAAGGTCGTTCATCGTTGCCTGGTTCTGTGGGATCAAACCGAGATAAGGTGTCGAGCCGTGGAGTTCCCGCACAATCTTGAGCCAGGATTTCGTCAGCCATGCACACAATCGAAGAGGAATCGAGGCCGCCACTCAATTCGGCCACGATCGGAGAGCATGAACGGAGCCGGCGGTGGACCGATTGGCGGAACAGAAACCTGAAACGGTCCTCGTACTCTCCATCGGTTTTATAACGAGTTTGTTGTTCCGGATTAAGATTCCAAAATCGGTCGATGATTAGTTTTTCGGGCTCAATCCTTACAAAATGACCTGGTGGCACCCTTCGGATCTCTTGATACGGAGTACCGGAGGTATCGGGATACGACGCTAAGTAGCCGGCGATGTATTCCTCGTTCACAGTGAACGAGACACCGGGCAAAAGCACAAGCGGGGCCAAGTCCGTGCACCAGATAACGCTCTTCTCAGTCACGTAGTAGTGAAGATGTCGAATGCCGATGTAGTCTCTTGCTAAGATGAGTGTTCTGTTGATTGGGTCGCTAACGCATAGAGCCCAATCCCCAATTAATCTTTGAAAACAGCCGGTGCCCCAACGTTCAAAAGCAGCCGCAGTAATCGCGACATCTGTCCGGAGGGAAGAGGGGGTCTGGTTGAGCTGACAAATCAGTTCCTCGCGATTGTCAAGGCGTCCATCCCAGGTGATCGCGAAGCCGCGGTCGGAAAGATGTGGCTGGTGTTCTACGCACGACTCCGGTGTCGTAGAAAAGGCACAGTACAGGAGTCCCATCGGGCCACTGTAGTGCGCGCGCGCGCTATCGGAGTCTTGCCGATATGTGGCGGTTAACTTCTCGATGAGGCCCTTATCTGCTGGCTCGCCATCGAAATTAAAAATACCCGCTTGCGCACTCATTTCGTTTCCTCTCTAGCACTGCTCCCAGACACCATAAATTGATCGGACATCGGTCGTTTCGTTTACGACTGTTCCGTCTATTTCTACCCATGCGTGAGCTTTGAATGGCAACTTCTGCGCACCTATGACCATCCGAGCCGAGAGACCGCAACCCCGAAGAAGGCACGTCGTCACGGCCGCCCTCTGCAAGCAGAGGGCGCGCTTGGGATACCAGACGCACGCATGATTGACGGCCGCGCACACTCGATCGGCGTCGGGCGACATTTCCTTATCGTTGATTTTCCAGTTGCGAACGATCCGGTGCAGTGTCGCAAAGTTACGAACAAGGAGCAGCAAATCGAACGCGACCAGGCCAACTAAAGCTTTCCAGAAAAGACGTCTCATAACTGTGCTCTCTTCCTCAAACACCTGCCCCCAGTTCGTTACAGATGAAACCGAGTCTGTCCGTGAGTGCTTCAATGCGCTGACTCAGGGGTTGAACTGGCACGTGGCCCCAAGAGTGCTTGTAGTCCAAAAGAACAGGATGCTGAGAAATCGTGGCCGCTTGCAGTCTCGCCGCCATCTTTCTTGCGTGCAAAGGGTTACACCTTGTGTCGGCATCTCCTGAGATCAACAACACCGACGGGTAAGCGGTACCGTCTGCAACCTTGTGGTAAGGCGAATAGTCCAAAAGGCAGGAAAAATCTTCAGGATTGTCTGGAGATCCGTATTCATCAATGCCGCGATCAGCAAAATCAAACTTGTGATAGCGCAGCATGTCTAGTAGAGGTCCCACACAAAGCACGGCGCGAAAAAGATCTGGTCTTTGAGTCAGAGCAGCTGCGACCAGAAGACCAGCATTTGAGCCACCAGCGGCAGCAAGACTGTCAGGCGCACAATGCTTTTCGCTGAGGAGCCATTGCGCAGCAGCAACGAAGTCATCGATGGCAGTCTGTCGGTGGCGCCGCTGTGCAGCTAGGTGCCACTTTGCGCCAAATTCGGCGCCACCCCGTACGTTGGCGATAGCATAAAGGCAACCTTGTTCGGCAAGGACCGTTGCGAAGGCACTAAACTGCGGAGTAATTGTGCTCCCGAAGCCACCGTAGCCGGTGAGAATTGTAGGGAGGGAACCAGAGCGACGGCGCCCTTTGGTGCACATTAAGAACATAGGTATCAGAGTGCCATCTTTTGATGGATACCAAACTTGCTCCACTTCAATTGACGAAGAGTTGAAGGGTACGCGATTGGCAGCGAAGGTTTCGTGACAGTGGGTTTTCGTGTCATAACAAATAGTCTCTGGTGGGCAGCAAAAGGATGTAAATCTGTAGAGCAGTTTGCCATCGTTCGATGAACCTGGTGAAAGGCGTACAGTGCTATGGGATGGACAGGGAACTCTGTACAGTTTCTGACCCATTAGATCGAATACTTCGATTTGTGGCGACAGATTCTCTACGTATAACGCGAAAATCATCCCGCCCGTGACTATAAACTGTTGTATTCGTCGGTTAGATTCGGGCACCAGCTCACGCCACTTGTTCGGTTCAATACCTCCAATGTCCATCCCAAGCAATCGATAATTAGGTGCATCCCAGTCCGTTAAGAGGATCAGTTGGGTTTCAGTTAAAAGTGGAGAGAGAATTCCTTTCATTTTCTGAAGGAGTAGTCGAGGAGGGCTCCCAGTCGCTGGATGGTGAACGTAGAGGTCTACCACTGAACCGTCGGTACCCGTCCGAGTAACCGTGTATGCCAAATAGTCGCTGCTCCCTGACCCGAACAAACGAAGAACGATCTTATCGTCGTCGACAGCGAAGATTACCGTGTCTTCAGCAGTGTCATTCCCGAACCGGTGCCAGTAAACGGCGCGCTTCGGGCGACGAAATTTTCCAACGATGTCATGTGAATAGTAAAATCCGCGGAGCGTCGATGAGAAGACGAACCCGCGGTTGAAACCCAGGGGTAGTGTTTCGGGCAGAATTCTCTTGTTATCCACATCAATAATTCCGACGCAAGCGAAGTCCGCGCCGGTGCACCTGCTGCTATACGCCACGAATTTCGCATCCCTCGAAATGCTGAGAAGGGCGACTGCCTGTGGTTCTCCTTGGCCTCTTTCAGTTGGATCAACTAGCGTCGTCTCCTCTCTTGTTTTACCATCCCGCATCATGATTACAGGGTGTTCCTGGCGACCCGTTCGTTTCAGGAAGAAGTAGCGATCGCCCATATGCCAAATATCGTCGGTCATGTCGACCGTCAGCAACTCTTCAATTCGTTTTCTTATTCGTTCGCGGGTGGGGAAGGCGTCGAGATATGTGCGTGTGTATGCGCCTTGTTTTTCGAGCCACTTTCTCGTGCGTGCAGAATTCTGGTCTTCGAGCCAGCGATAGGAATCTGTGATTGGGATACCATGCAGGATCTCAGTAACGGGCTCAGTGGGTGTCTGTGGTGGGGGATTTCGAGTCAGTGCCATTCGTCACCGTTACATTCTTTAGTTCTGGAAGACAGGCTGGAGAAGCCACGAGTCTTGCAAGCCGGATGAAAGTTCGCCGAGTCCGGATTCGAGGTTGGGTATCTGTTTTGTTCCATACCGGCCGCTAAATGCTTCTTGGGTTTCCCGCCCCGAACTTTTCATCAGCAAGCACTGCAGCATTAAAAGCCAAGGCTCGGTGAAGCGAACTCCGAAAACTCCAAGTTCCGAGAGTTCACGGGCCCATGTCAGAATTGCCGTTATCGGGTCTCGTGAGGGATAGCGCTGTTCTACTAGGTTAAGGATCGCTGGGCGTTCGGGAATGTTAAGGAGCAGTGCCAAGAAAAATTGCAAGTCGCTGTTGGAAATCCGCTCGCGGATCGCCACAATCTTGTTCCTTCTCTCAAGCTGAAGCAGAGCGGGTTCCAAAGCCCTAATGAGTCTCGGGTGCTTCAATCCAGCTGCCAGGAGCAGATTGTGCTGTTCTTCCTCATCTTCGATCAGCTCAAAGGTCGAAAGTAGAAATTGGAACACAGAGTAGGCATCTTCCGTTCCGAATACGTGATGCGCAATTTCGTTATATTCAGCACGTTTACCACTGATCAAAAGCATTCGTAGAAGCTGCGTGCGCCGAAGCACAGAGGGAACATCGTGGTCCTGGGCGTAGGCAATTGTCGGCGGAAGATAAGAATATTGTGGAAGCTGATCTATCTCGCCCAACGTTCGAACCACAACCGTCAGGCTTGGTCGGTCAAGATGAAACGTGGAATGAATGAGTTGTCTCCCGGCGATAATGGGTCGCGAATCCCCTTTTCGCAAGAGCTCAGCCTTCTTAAGGGAAACCCGCCCCAATGCCAAACGCATCGCTACTTGTTCGCTGGGTTCGAAGCCCCATAGACACTGCAAGCTGGAACCATGCATTACATGGAACGCCCCGGAAAAGGAGTGCTGATGTATGGCTGGAATGCCTTGAACCCAAAAGAGCACCTCTATGCGAAAATCACGACCGACAAACACTGTCAGTGGCGGCTGCCCGAATTTCGCGCTGAGATCAGCTTGCCCGGGCAATCGTTCACAGGTCAGAGCCCATTTCGTGACGTCCCAAAAGGTAACGTGCAGATCCGGTGGCAGTTCAGAGAGCCCGCGGCTTGCTACCTCGGGGAAGTGCTCTTCATTGTAGTTTCGTTCCTTCCAAAGACGACTAACAAGCGAGCCGAGCCTCTGAAAGAATTCCATGAGTGCGCCTCCCTTGGTGTCAAGAGTTCTGCTTGGCTGTTGCGAGATCGTTCATCCACTCAGGCACCAGCCACCCACCGTTTCGCGCCAAATCCATACGTTGCGCGACTTGAAACCCATCCGGATCGACTGCCAACTGATGGCGGCCGAGCCACCCCGTCACGAGGTGACCTTCAGGATCGCCTTCTCGGCTTCGGGCGAACCACCATTCAAGAACATTGCTGCTATCCTCCAGTTTTTCAAACAGGACATCTGCTGCTTTCCAATCGATGTTGCATTGGACACCTCGGGCTAGTCGGAGGGCCTGGTTCACAAACGCGAAAGAGTCCTTTTGGTTTAGATGCATGGAAAGTAGTTCGTCAAGCGATGGACACGAAGCATTAGCAATCTCACCGCGTCTCACAAGGTAGGCGAGGTTCAACGATGCAATAGGATTGCCTTGGCGACGTGCCTCTTGGAACAGAATGCTGGCCTCTCTCGCAAGTCCGCGCGCTGCCTTTGTCGTGGACGTGAGGGACTTTTGGTACAAATAAAAGCCAAGTTCCAACAATTGACTTGCGTTCGTGGCTCCTGCGCGTCGTAGCCAACGAAGGCCTTCTTCACGGTTGTGGATCACGCCCCAACCAGCGAGTAGATAAGTACCTAGCTTTATCATTGCGATCTGACTGTTCTGCTGGGCAGCTGCACAGAGAAGTTGTTCACCCTGATCGGGATCAGGTGCCAAGCCAGCGCCTGTTACGAGTCTGCTGCCAAAACTGACCATCGCGAAACGATGTCCGTGTTCGACCGCGTTCCGGAGCCACCGTTCGCCTTCAGCAGAAGAGCCAGGTGTGTCGTTTTCATCGAGCTCATACTCTGCAAGTTTCTCCATTGCGAAAGGATTCGCCAACTCGGCGGACTTCTTGAGCCAACCGAGTCCCTCTTCGATTGATTTTGGGAGACCATTGCCAGTCAGCAATCGCCGTCCGAGCTTCTCCATTGCGTACACGTCGCCGTCCCGTGCGCGGCTTCGAAGCCATCGTTCGCCCTCGCTCGGTGAGCTTTCGAGCCATCCTCGAAAGGTCGAGGCAGAGGCAATGTTCTTGACGGAGAATTTTTGTTGTCTTTTTAGAAGAACGATGGAGTCCAAACCAAGGTCTAAAGTGAGAACCTTAGCGTCAGGTTCAGAACTCCTGGCAACTGCAGCGATTGCCTTCGTTACCGTCATCGAACTGAACCTCCAGAGTCAGGTCTATTTCTTACGCATCCTCGAACTTGGGGTGCGGTCACGTCGCTTCGTTGAGGGCTGGGCGGTTG
>Ga0137386_10001174_pt1 | contig 16091 bp, 10 predicted proteins | sample SagtaG_4_FD_104910 | JGI IMG/M metagenome (GOLD analysis project Ga0137386, IMG submission 104910) | Vadose zone soil microbial communities from Sagehorn Ranch, Mendocino, California, USA - Sage2_R_100_16 metaG | ecosystem: Environmental > Terrestrial > Soil > Vadose zone | place: USA... | reverse complement strand
GTGTTGATTTTCATTTCGTAATCGTGGACGCATTTTTACTTTACTCAGACAAATGGTAGGTGGAGCATAAAAAACATTCATAGTACATAGGCTCACCTGAGGCGAAGCTCGACATGGCGCATCAATGCTGAGGCGACGCCGAGATGCCACAAAGGTGATCTATGAAATCCTCAGCGTAGCCGCCAACGGCGTCTCAAAGACTCAGATCATTTACAAGGTAAATCTGAGTTTCCGTCTTGCGGCAAGGTACATCGAATTTCTTTCTGACAGAGGATGGTTGCGACAAAAGATCGAGATGGATGGAAAACCCAGGTTCTTCCTGACCGGCGACGGGGAGCGAATTCTTAGAAATCTCTATGAGGTCGAGAAGGAGCTTTCCAAGCTGTTTCTCTAATCTGATCTCAGACAAAATCGCTTCCCTAACGTCGATTCAGGAGATTAATGAACTGAGTTCTAGAACTCGGTTTCTGGCCGGCTTAATAATTTAGCCCAGACGAAGGTTGGCCCGATCTAGTTGACGATACGTGTAAGTCAACCTGTGATGATGCCATACCCTGGCCGTCGCGCAAAGAAAATTGCAACGTGGACCCTTGCGACCATTTTCATATTTCTAACGTTCGTCGGAGGCATACTTCCGGTTCTACCGGGCATGGTTGATTCATTATTCCCTGCTTCTCAGATTTCTCCGTTACAAAAGACCAGTCAGGGTACCCATCCTTCCAGTCCCGGGCCAGGGGTTCCTCTTCCTCCAGGGACGGTACAATCTGGAGTACGTAGCACTCCTACCCTGAGCCAGGTAGCGAATGGGTCTATCTCTCCTCACTTGACGTCTACGGTAGACGACTATGTCTATCAAACGTCCTATGGTACCTATTACTTCAACCGCTCAGCTCCATTCATCTTCAGGCTAAGCACGCAGTCAGGAACCTTTCTGACAAGGGGAAGTTACTTTTTCGTTGCTGCCTCGGGGGCGTTCGCTCCTGGAGCCTCGATCGTAATGGTCGCGGTTGACAATCAGTTCGAGGTTAGCTACGAGGTCCGCTTCAATCGGGTCATTGTAGGACATCTGTTATTGCAGGTGGACTTCCAAGCGAATGCAAGACCAAAATTCGCAATAAATTTGGAACAGACCTCCGCATGGACTCTGGGCAGCTTCAACATCGTCTGGGACACCCTTACAGTCCAACCGTGGCTACGAGCAACCGGGTCCACAGCTTTGGATCTACGAGCTGTGCCTATCTTACAAGATGTAGGAAACAGCTCGAGTGTCGATGTGGGCGCTTCCAGCGACCGTTCTACGTGGACGGAATGGCTGACCACTGACTGGTCCGACGCTCCTGAAGCCCAACTAAGAGCGGGGATCCTATTCCTCGGCGGACTATCTGGGATAGGTCACGAAATTGTCTTCCCCAGAAACCACGCAAGCATCGATCCGACTCAAATCGCCACATCCACCGTTAATTTTGCAACGAGCTATTCGACCCAACGCAAGGCATTCAGTTATGGCGGGAGATACTTCGTGTTCTTCTATAGTGGAGCCAATATTTTGTGGAAGAGCAGCGTGGATCAGGTAACTTGGTCAACAACGTTTGTTGCTGGAGGTGGAACAGCATATGGAGGACCCATCGGCTACAACTTCGATATCTACCAATCAGGTTCGAGTCTCGCCCTCGTCTGGCTCTACTATAATTCCTCTGCAGGAGGAGACGGTACGACTGCTATCTATTTCAAGCACGGATTGATAATAGCTGGGGACATCTACTGGTTCACTACTGTCAAAGTAGCCTCGTGGTCTCAGCCTTACAGCTGGCCGCCTAGTGTTGCAATAGGAAATGATGGAACTTTCTGGGTCGCTGGAATATGGTACGATTCCAGCTTGAACTACAATATCTGGATATACAAGTCCGCCGACGGATCGACATTCAGCCTCAGCACCAACTACTATACATCAAGTGCTAATTCGAGAGATGATGCTCTTCAGCTTGTTCCCTTGCCCCAGGGCAAACTAATGTCTCTAACAAGCCATTACAATGACCAGACAGTCCGTTGGAGGGTTTGGAATCCACTATCCTCAACATCGGGTTCTTGGAGCAGTGTCCAATCTTTCAATGTGAGCCTTCCGGCCAACACTCCAAAGTGGAATCTACTTTCAGCTGCAACCACTCCTGACGGGCTAGTCTACCTGCTCTATGAGAAGTATACGGGACCATCATCCTCGGATCTCGCGACGGCCCACTACAACGTCACCTCAAATCAATGGACCAACGAGCTAGGGGACATCAATAGCTGCGGAGTCGCAGCATGCCAGATTTACCCGTCTCTCAGTTCGGATAGTCTCGGTAATATCTACGCCTTTTGGACGACCCAATTGGGCACCAGTACATACGGCCCCTACTTCGTATCAAGATCGAAGGGAGATTTCAGCTGGAACGTAAATTCAATCCAACCGTTCGGCAGCATTTCCAACCCCACGTGGCTCAGCGCCTCCCGAACTTCCTCCAAAGAGGTAATGCTAGCCTGGACCCAAGGCAGCTCCTCTCCATATTCAATATACTTAGGAACCATTCCTCTACCTTCCGGCATCGCTTCCGGCCCTCCTGCTAGACCGTGGAGTTACCAGGGACTCTCCCCCTACGAGCAGTACTTCACCCAAAACGGAGAGTATGTCTCACCCGGGAACGGTCTACTGACAGTTAGTCAGACCGACATCTCTGATACGGGCAGGAACGGCCTAAGCCTTTCCATTTCCAGGGTTTACTCTCAGCCGTTCACTCTTCTTCAGGGGAGCCCACTCAGCTACGAAACTAGCCCCTACGCTAGCCTCGGGAACGGTTGGCAGCTGAATCTCCCATGGGTTGCGACGCAATCCCTCGGAGGACCGAAGTATCTGCACTTCCTCAACGGTGAGATCTTCCCGATAATATGGAACAACTTGACCACAGTGGTCTCGGGAGATCTAATCGGGACTTTCACGATGACGAATCACCAGACAGAAGACTTCGTACTCAATGAGACAATGGACCTCACGACCAACCAGATCCAAAACTACAAACTCGTAACGAGGGACGGCACGACGTACAATTTCAACAGCAATGGTCTACTGACCACAATCATCGACAGAACCAGCCAGAACCAGCTCAGCTTCTCGTACAACGCAAACTATCCCTATTATCTCTCAAGCGCCACAGACACTGTCGGCCGCATCGCTTCATTCAAGTACGATTCGAATAACCATCTCGCAAACGTAACCTATGCTGGCCAGATTGTCACGTATGGATATTCCGGAAGCAACCTAGTCACCGCAACAGATGCGGTTGGACGGGTAATGACCATCCGGTATTCGCCTCTGAGCAGCTGGTTGTTATCAGGCGTTGTCTACACGGCCGGTGGAAACTCCACCTACACGTACGGTAGCACCACTGTCGGGACTGACGCCGTAAACTACTACGTTACTCTACAAACCGTCTACAACCCTGGTCAAGTGGTAAAGTCCAGCAGCTTCTCCTACAACATTACTGATGGAGAGATAACTAACGTAAGTGTGAAGCAGTCAGATGGCCAAACGGTTCAAGGCTACACTAACTATCTGTTCAACGCGCAATCCAGCAGCATGACCAGAACTGTCCTCAACGCAACCCTCACCCAGATGCTCAAGGATCAGTTCTGGTATGACCCTGCGACCGGTCGCTCGGTTCAGGATGATACCTACAGTGGGACCTCACTAGCTCGCAGCTTCTACAACAGCCTGTTCTACGATCTCTGGGGCAATGTCATCTATACTCGTGACAATACGGGACACGAATCTTACTCATCCTTCGCAAACACCAATAGTCAGTATATGTTCCAGAGCCCAGGAAGCCTATCAACTAGTACCAATGGCAAGGTCCTCTTTGACGACTTCAATGGTCCCAGTCTTAACACCACAGCATGGGTCCAAGGCGGCTCCGCAACCACCAAAGCCACAACGGTAGCAAGTAGCTTACTGAAACTCACGGCCGCGTCGTCAACATCGGGAACATGGCAAAGCGACTGGGTCAGAACAACTGGCACCAATGGGTACCCGTTCTACGCAGAAGTCAACATGGAAAACTGGTACAGCCCAGGAGACACCCAAATAGGAGCAGAATTCATCCTCTCGCCTCAAGCAACAACATCGAACGGTAATCCATTCCAAAACAACGACGCCCTTCGCCTGGTCCTAAACGACGGGCCAAACTACCGCGTGGAGACGAATGTAGGGGGCGTGACTACAACTGTCTGGACTGGGGTTGCCGGTGGAATGCACTCATTGGTTTGGAAGATCGAGCTAACGAACAGAAACACTCTACGCGTCTATCTCCAAGAGTGGACTGGCGCGAACTATCAACTGGTATACTCGACCACGTCACTCGGACTCTCAACCAGCTTCACACCCGCTTACGCATACTTGTCATTCGGGAACTCGAAAACCAGTACCTATTATGCGACCTTTGACTACGTGGCCCTCTACTCCTCGAATTCGATCATCGTCAACGGGCTACAAGCAGGTCAAACCGTTTCATTTTACGACTGGAACAATGTTCAACAGGCGACCGGGACTGTCGCGTCCGGACAGACAAGTCTGACCCTAAACGTCACCCAGATGATATTCCCATACGGATATCTCCAGATCTCCGAGGTCGATGGGAGAACAGTCCAGTTTACCTCGCCAACCCGGGAATTCTGGGGCGGAAGCGTCTACTCGTACACCCAGCCATTCCGCTCGGGAGGCGTTACTCGCACATCGACAGGCTTCCTACAATACCAAGTCAATCACTTCGTCGACGAGACACTGCCCACAGGAGCGGTATCTTACAGTGATGGAGGGGACGCTTGGGTCTGGGCAGGCAACTCTCTCGTACCTGTCATCGGCGATGAAGGGGCATATGGCGAGTCCGTGCACGTAGGTCTCGTGGCCTCTGGCACACACGAGCACTACTTCAACGGGAGCAGCACAACGCTCTCCGCCACATCTGGCTCCCTCCTCAACCAATACGTGTACATCCCCTCAACCTCGCCTCCAAGCGAGATCATGCTACAGTTCCACACAGTCGGAGGAAACTGGGAGCACAGAGCATACTGGGGAAGCAATTCCATAACAGCATGCGGCACTACCGGATCAACATGCGGGACAAACGGTACCGCGTCCAGATTCTTCATGGGCCCGATACCTTCCACACAGAACGCTTGGATCCAGCTAATAGTGAAAACCGATGATATCGGGGTCAACGGTCTCAACATCAACGGCTGGGCCTACACCCTATACAACGGAGGAGTCTTCTGGGACGAATCAGAACTCGGCGCTGCCTCAGGTACGATAACGTTCAACAATCTACTGGCCGGGCAAAAGGTCGAACTCTACAGTTCACAGGGAAGCCTCAAGGTGAGCGGAACTGTTGCTACCGGCCAGACTTCTGTAAGCTTGAACACTTACAGTGCCGGCATCAACGCGTTCCCGTACAAGGGATACATGAAGGTCTACTCGACAGGCGGCTCATTGCAGTATTCCAGCCCGCTGATAACTGACATCTGGGGAGGCGACACCTACTCCTACAACCAGCCAGTCTTCTCAAACTCATTCAATTTCGGATCGATCTCTCCCACAATTCACAGTCTTGCGGTAGGAATGGCCCAATACCAGAATGCAACCTCAACGCCCGAGCAAGACTATTCCAGCTTTGATACGTTCGGCAACCAACTCCAAGACAACCAGATTCACTATGGCTCACCTCTTACCACGACCAATACCTATGATTCCTATGGAAACAGGCTATCCACGATCAATCCCACGAACGAGAAAACATACAACACGTACTCGTCATCCTACCAGCACGCATATCTCACAAACGTAACCCGAGCCTTAACATCAAACACGAACGTTACGACTGGCTACGTTTACAATTTCACAACCGGCATGAACACAGCGATAATTGACCCTACAGGAAATAGGACCGATATCCAATACGATGCAATTACTAGGGTGACCGTGTGGAAACAGCAGGCAATTAACGGCACCCGGACGGAAGTCGATACAACTTACCAAGACTCCCAGAATAATCTCTATACTAAGAACCAGAAAGGCAACTACACATCCTATAACTACGACGGGCAAACGCGTACCACCTCAATCAAGATCTACAACGCAACCCTTTCGTCTCCAGTGATTGCAAGCGAAAATGCCACTTACAACTGGCAAAGCTCCGTAAAAACTGCAACAGTGCCAAGTGGCAATACTACTACATATATTTACGATTATCTCAACCGACTTGTCAAGACGACAAATCCTGATGGCTCATATCAACTCACCTCATACAATGACGCCAGTCTCATTCAATCACAGTACGACGAGAACGGGCACAGAACAGACTATCTCTATGATAGTCTGCATCGACTAATCGGTGTGAAACAATACTACTCCAGCACCAATTACTACCTTACTACTTACTATTACAATGGAATTGGTACCCTCTCAAAAGTCGTCGACCCTAATGGAGAAACTACCACGTACAACTACGACGACTTGAATCGACTCGTTCTCACCGTGTACCCGGATGGGTTCAACGAAACCAGAACGTATGACGGTGTCGGCAACCTTCTCGCTAAGAAAGATCCCAATGGAAAATCAATTCAGTATGGTTATGATGCTTTCAACCGATTGCTGAACGTTACTTATCCTGACGCTTCGAAGGCTTCATACACTTACGACACGAACAGTAACATGCTCTCGCTGTCATACGGCGGAAACTCTGCCACCTTCAACTATGACTCGCGAAACAGAGAGACGAGCGAGACATGGACTATATCCGGTGCGCACTACATGCTTGGATACACCTACGACTCCGCTGGAAACGTGATTGGGATCACCTATCCAGACGGAACCAAAGCTACCTACGGTATCGACCCTCTAAACAGAATATCAAGCGTCAAGAGCGGTAGCACCACGCTGGCCAGTTTCACCTATGCTAAGAGTACCTTGATCAGCTCGATCACTTATGGAAATGGGGTCCACACAAGCTACAGCTATGACAATCGGAACCGGATTAACAGAATCAAGACAGTGCAAGGTTCCACGACCCTTCTAGACCTAAACTATACCTACGACGCTGTAAGCAATGTTGTTGGCATCAACACGGAATTATATTCCTATGACTTCTTGAATCGACTGATCTCATCGACCGGCCCTTGGGGAACTATCAACTACGGTTATGACGGCATTGGAGACCGGCTATGGCTCTATCAGAGTCCGACAAACACTACCTACGCGTATGGCGCCTTTTACCGTCTGACCTCAGTTGGCTCTACAAGCTACACCTATGACAACAACGGCAACCGGCTAACACAGGTCTCGGGCGGAACGACTACTCGGTACAACTATAATTTCGAGAATCGACTGACCGGCCTTTCACAAGGCTCCTCAATCCTAGGCAACTACACTTACTCACCGCTAGGCATGAGAATCCAGAAGGTCGAATCGGGAGCGACGACAACTTACCTAAACAATGGTATCAACGTCCTTTACGAGAAGGTGGGAACAATTGTCAACGATTACGTTCTCAACGGCAACTCGGTCATTGCGAAGCTGACAGGAAGTAGCATCTTCTACTTCCACCAAGACACCTTGGGAAGCACCCGACTCGTCACAACGGGAAGCACAACAAGCTTCTCGACAAACTACGAACCGTTCGGACCGCAATACGGGGCCAGCGGAACAGATCCAACCTACAAGTATACAGGGAAGCCCCAAGACACCGCAACCGGATTATTCTACTATGGCGCAAGATACTACGACAATTTGGTTGGAAGCTTCGTCTCGCGAGACCCTATTGCATCAAGCGTAGCCGATCCCATGAGTCTTAACCCTTACGTCTATGCACGAAACGATCCTGAGACTTTCGTAGACCCTCAAGGCCAGATCTCCCTAGACGCGTCAATACTGCAATATCACTGTTGGTGGTCATGGTGGTCTGCGGGATGTCGCATTTTGTACCTTGCACGAATCAAAGTAGCCCCCTCAGAAATGCCGTGGCTTGCTGCGATAGGAGGTGCTGCAGCAGGGGCTGCATTTGGAGCAGCATGTGCTCCAGTTCCACCGGCGGTCCCACTCTGCGCCGCTATTGGGACGGCTGCTGTCGCAATAGGAATCGACGAAATAGGTGTTTTCTTCCACAGAAGCGATCTATACACCTACTTCTATTTCGCCTTGGTCTTTGGACAAAGCTGCGGATGGTTTGGGTGCTCTCTCGGCCCGCTACAATATGCAGAAGCTGGAGTGTGGACAGACCAAGTCGCAACAAACTGGGCAGGTACTCAATTCAGGTCGCTCGGAAACGACTACTACATACCACTGTGGAGAGGCGCGTCTCTCACATCTCTAAGTTGGCAGAACTGGTCTTCATGGGGGCACGTAAGTCCATGGCCCGCGGGATATTGAGAGTCTAATTCCTCACCAAGAATTGAAGAAGCGACATTGAACTCGAAGATCTAAGAACGGCGTTGATTCTCTGCTCCCTTTTCTCGTACCTCATCCTAGCACACCCGGACAACAGTCAAGCTGATTTCTGTCGGGTACACTCGAAGGGAGACTACGAGGTGCTAGGATTTCTTCTAAGAAAGAAGATGAGCCAGGTCCCGAACCCCGTGATGCTAAGGCACGATCCGCTCAGTATGGCTCTGACCGATGGAGGGTCAACACAATATCCAGAAGGAGTGTTACATGTTCCAGGAAGCCCAAAGACCAACGACAGGACAATCCCGAAAACAAAGAGGAACCCTCCGAGAATTATCATAGGCGCTCTGGTTGAAGACATTGGGAGTCACGTTCTGCCATGTTGGTTTGTTCTAGACAATTATTAGTTTTTCTCTTGCAGTCCGTCCAATCCCAAAGATTACTCCCAAGTATGAACATGATGCGATAGGAAACCACCTCTTATTGAATATAGTCCGACCTAACCAAATTTATGATGAAATAGAACCCTTTGACATCTGCCACTCAAGTTACGCCTATGAAGACAATGGGCACTTGTGGCAATCGGACGCAGACCTGAGGTCTAGGAGACGTATGCGAAAGTGTTCTTGGTTTTTGCGTTCGAAGAGGACGGAAAGAGCCATAATTAATCCATCTTTTGGATATTTTATGCGGGCAGTCTTAATATATTTCCTCGGACAATAGACACTACGGCGGACTTCCAGGATCTTAGCGCCGAGGGCGCAAGTGGTTTCTCGCGCATTTGCAAGAAGCTACGAGATGTGACGCGCGGGGTCCGGGGAACGCCGAGGAAGGAGAAAGAGGAAAAAGATTGAGTGAAAGTGGTTCGACTGGTTCGCGGGGGGAGTACTTGGCTCGTATTCAGCGTTTCACTGATGAAATGCTGGACCGTCTGAACGAGGCCTCCCGTGGAAAGGATGTGGACGATAAGGAGACTCGGTCGTTGCGGAACGCTGTGTTGAAGGCGTTTAGGATCTGGGACAAGGCCTTGCGTGAGGGGCAGAGTGATCCTCGGCTAGACGAGAAGCTTCACCGGATCGAGGAGCGGTCTTCACCGGTCGAGAGTGGAGTCGCGTAGTTTCTGTCGGAGGATCTTGATCCGAACAGGATACGGGACGTTGAGATCAAAAGACTAGAGGAGTTGGCTGCAATGGCGTATCGGAATGCGATGGACGAAGGGTTGAGGATGAAAACTCGCGAGAGCTGGTATCAGAAGTACACGAACGCGGTTCTCGCGCTCAACCAGCTGCTGAAGGACCTACAGTACAAGGAGTACGAAAAGCGGTTGAGGGTGATTGAGGAGTCGAGGAGGCTTCGGAGAATTGTTCTGTCCGGGGTCGATCCTAGGAAACTATTCGGGCCAGTGACAAAAAGAGTCCAATCAAGGAAGAATTCCTCCAGATCTCATAGGATGAGGGTTGGCTAGATGGCTGGATCCGCGTTCGTCAAGATAGACCGTCTCTATGACTATGAGATGCAGGCAAGAGCCAGAGATGCCGAGAAGGATAAGCCGATCACCACTTCCGGAATTCTCGATTTCTTTCGGGAAATGACAGGCTTCGACCCTACAGCCTACCAGGTGGCCTTGTTGCTTGATCCGAGCCAGTTTATCGTCGCCCGATGGTCCCGGCAGAGTGGCAAGTCTCTCTGCTTAACGCTGATCTGTCTCTACGTTGCCCTCTCAAGTTCGAACCGTCGGATTGCGATCCTCGCGCCTAGCCTGCGTCAGAGCCGGGCAATGATACGTCGCGCCTCCTCTTTCCTGCCGAAGCTTCCGAAGAACGCGTTGGAGGGGCGGGCGTTGAAGACGAAGCTAGAGTTCTCCAACGGATCCACTATCGAAGCCTATCCCAACAGTCCAGAGACAGTGAGAGGGTTAACGATTGATCTGCTCATAATTGATGAAGCCAACTACATTGAAGATGACAGGGCGTTGTACGATGCGGTTGTCTTTGCGCTCGGGACGACGAACGGCCGATTTATCGCGACCAGTACACCCGGGTCCCGTGACAGCCTCTTCTACGAGATGTGCATGGACGATGATCTCTACCGCGACTTCTCCCGCCACCACGTCAGCTTCCATGACGCACTTGAGCCGGGTGGGCCGTTGAAGAGGGGAATATTGGAGAAGCTTGAGCGCCAGATGCGGGAGGACCCGTGGCGCTGGCAGCGCGAGATGCTGGCCGAGTTCTCAGAGGACGAAGAAGCCTACTTCAGCTACAGCATGATTGATAGCGCTGTTGACGATCATCTAGAGTACGTGAAAGACCTGAACAAACCAGAGCCAGATGGCGGGCGGGAAGATGAGTAGCGACATTCCCAAGGAGGCTCCACGACCAAGCGTACCTGTGGAAGATTACTACGTCGGCGTCGACCTCGGACAAAAGAGAGACCATTCGGTCGTTGCCGTTATTCTCAAAAAGAATGGCCACATCACTCTCGTCCACCTGAAACGGTTCCCTCTCGGCACAGAATACCAAACAGTAATCGAGTACCTGAAGCTTGCTGGAGAACGATTCCGAAACGTACGAGCTTACTACATTGATCAGACAGGCGTCGGAGAGGCCTTCCCCGAAAACGCGCGGAGAGCTGGCCTGAAGAACGTGAAAGGAATAGAGCTGTCGCTACCGCGGAAGTCCGATGTTATGACGCAACTGAAACAGGTAATGGAACAGAAGCGACTACACCTACCGCGAGACAGAGAACTGATCATTGAGATGAACGCGGAGATCTCCAAGCAGACTGAGGCGGGAAAGACGAAGTTCTATCATCGCTCTGGGACCCATGACGATAGACTCTGGGCTCTAGCCCTCGCGGTTTACGGCTCAAGACACGAAGCGCCATCTTACCATCCGTTCGTCGCCCTCGGACACATCAGCAAGCATCCATGGGACAGACCAAAGATCATCTATCCACTCGCTGGCACGACAACCAACCCGGTGAAACAGGGACCAACTTGCTAGACACGTGGACAACCGGAAACATCAGACTTCGAACAATGCCGCAAGAAATGACCGTTCTTAGAACGTAGTCTGTGAATTGATTCTTTAGGCTAGTTTAGCGTCTCTGAGTACCCTGATCTCTGGTTTTTTCCTGTTGCGGGGGAAGGACGTATGGATTGTAGCGTCTGTCGACTTCTATCTGGAGCACCATCATCAATTCCTTGATCTTCATCGGTACACCTTCCCTTCCCTCCCAATTGTAATATAAATCGACCACTTCTCTTGCGAATCCTAGAGCCAGCCCGATGTATTCCAGACCCAAAACTATCTTCTTCCATGTTCGCGGGCAAGAAGTTAGACGGGTCAGCTAGCCGAAACTATTCTAGACTAACGGTATCGATTAACGCGAACTAGTCATAAGACCTGCAAGATATCTTGGCATCGGCCGACCACGCGAGTTAAGTGTGGACAATTGAAACACCCACAAAGTTAATACATTAAGGACGTGAATCAGACACCATTCTAGTATGCAAGCGAAGCCTCGCAGACTGGCAACGAGGACAACTGCGATCATTGTCATAGCTATTGTCGCGATCGTGATCGTTTCGGGCGGAGGCACCTACTACTACATCAATTACGTCGCGCCAAGACCGATAACGTGCACACTTCCATCTGGAAGGGACGCGATAAAGGTCGGCTTCACCATCTCGCTGACTGGGATGTACAATGTTGAGGGCACCAAGTCGCTCGCTGGTATCGAGGCAGCCGCCTGCTGGATCAACAGCAACGGAGGCGTAATCGTCAACGGAAAAACGTACAACATTGTCCTGGACTACCGCGACGACGCGAGCTCATCAGGTAACATTTCTCCCATGTACACGAGCATCATCACGCAGGATCATGCACAATTCCTCCTGGCCCCGTACAGCAGTGGATTGACTGGTGCTGCAGCACCCCTTGCTGAACAGAACAACTTGGTCATGCTGTCGCACGGCGGCTCGTCCGACTCGATCTGGACTAAGGGCTACAAGAACGTCTTCGGCGTTCTGAGCCCTGCCTCAACCTATTTCAACAATGCGATCGACTGGCTAAAAGCCAACCATCCAGGCGACAAACTTGCCTTTCTCCACGCAGATGACTCATTCTCCACCACGGCCAGTGTTGCAGCATCCAGGTACGCGGTGCAGCAAGGGCTAACCCTGGTCTACAACCAATCGTACCCGTCCATGGGGACGCAAGACCTGTCGACGCAGCTCACCGCCGCCCAGGTGACTGGAGCGGACGACCTAATAGGCGGGGGTCACTATGATGATGGCCTTAAGATCGTGCAGCAACTATCGTCCGTCGGATGGACCCCCAAGTTCATCTCGTTACTGGTTGCGGTGACAGAACCACAGTTCCAGCAACAGCTCGGCGGCGCAGCAAATCTCGTCACGGGCCCATCGCAGTGGGAGACGACCGTGACGTACAGTCCGGCCTCGGCCCAAACAGCAGGCGTCCCATGGTATGGTCCGACCGAGTCCCAATTCGTCGACTATTACTCGAAGCAGTCGAACGCTGGTTCTCCGACCTACCACTCAGGAGAGGCCGGGGCCGCAATCATAGTACTCGCGAACGCGATCCAGAAAGCAAACAGCCTCGATACGACAGCCGTCAGACAGGCGATATCGAGCATGCACATCATGACGTTCTTCGGACAGTTCCAGGTTGACGCAACGGGGAAACAGTCTGCACACAGCATGGTGCTCGTCCAATGGCAGAATGGAGGATTAGCAGTGGTTGCACCTGCCACTGTGACATCCGGCACAGTCAAGTACCCGTACACTGGTAGCTAACCGTCGCAATGGTCGCTGTCGAGCTTATCGTTAGAGACCTAGCTTTCGGCCTAATGCTCGGCTGCGTCTTCTCAGTCATAGCTCACGGGCTGAACATCATCTGGGGAGTCGTCAAGGTCGTCAACATAGCCCACGGAGAATTCATTATGCTCGGGGCGTACGGAGCCTACTTCCTCAACCTCTTCGCCGGAATTACCCCGCTTGAGAGCGCCCCAGTCGACGCGGTCATCGGGCTATTCGTAGGATACGCTTTCTACTACGCATTCCTCCACCGCGAGCTGCGTAACAAGGAGACGATCACGCTTCAGAGCGAGATGGTGACCCTAGCTGCAACATTCGGCTTGAGCCTTTTCATCAGCAACCTGGCCGTTATCCTCTTCACCGGGAACCCTGTAGGCGTCAACTACAACCCGGGCACGTTACAGCTCGGATATCTCCATGTCCCACTCGCCGCACTCTACGTCGCCATTCTCTCAGTCCTTATCATAGCAGGAACATGGCTGTTCCTTGAGAAGACATTCATCGGCTCCACCATTCGCGCATACGCCCAAGACGTGACAGCGACCGAGCTGGTCGGAGCAAATCCAGCCAAGGTCGCGTCACTCGCCACGGCGCTGGGCTTTGCAGTCACGATGACCGGTGGAGCACTTCTTACGGTCTGGGTCCCGGTCGGGATCAATCCTCTGATGGGTGCTCTCTACGCGCCCATCAGCTTCGTGATCGTCGTCCTAGGAGGACCTGGAAAGATGTGGGGGAGCCTAGTTGGCGGGCTAACACTTGGCGTCGTCATCGACCTAGTCCAAGCCTTCGCTACTGCGCAGATCGCGTACGCCGCCGCTTTCCTCATCCTTATCCCTGTCCTCGTCTTCCGTCCTAAGGGTATTCTGAAATGAATGTCCAGAAGCCGGGTCTTACACTCTACGGACTCTTCATCGTAATGGCTTTCCTCGCCGCAGCCGCCCTGCTTCTTGGGGTAGCTGTCTCATCGATACTTGTTGTCCTCCTAATCTATGCAGCCCTCGCATACTCGATCAACTTCATCACCGGCATGATAGGTTACGTCGATTTCGGCCATGTTCTCTTCATGGCCATCGGCTCCTACGCACTAGCAACCCTGGTCAGCTATTACGGGGCAAATCCGTTGCTAGGCGTCGGTCTGGGCGCCTTGCTTGGCCTGATCTTTGCTCTCGGAATAGGCCTGATCATCCTGAGATTCCGAGGGGTCTACTTCGCCATCGCCACAGTTGTCCTCGTGCTGGCCGCCTACAACATAGTCCTACAGTTTCCCCAGCTTGGCGTCGGTGGTGAAATAATCTTCAATCTAACGTTTCAGCCGCTCGCTACCTACTTCACGATATGGACCATAGTATTGATCGAGATAGTTTTGACGTATTACGTCAACAGGAGCAGGATCGGCTTCGGGATCAGGGCGATAAAGAACGAGGAAGACGCCGCGAGCTCTGTCGGGGTCAGCCCTCGGACGCTGAAACTAACTGGGTACATGCTCGGAGGGCTTTTCGGAGGTGCTGCTGGAGCAGTCTACGCATGGTCCATTTCGGGCGTCACCGCAGGACCAGCATTCGACTTCACGTTCTCGCTCTTGATGCTCGCGATGATAATTATCGGTGGCGTGGGAACATCGATCGGACCACTCTTAGGGGCGGTGGTAGTCTACATTCCGTCGTACTTTCTCCTCACCACCGTCGCACAAGCGCAGCCACTCATGATCGGACTGCTCGTCATAATCATGGCTCTCTTCCTGCCGGACGGAATCGTCGGTCTGCTCAGAAGATCGAACCAACGCCTAAGGCTGGTACTGGAATAAGGATGCCCTTCCTCAAAGCGCACAACGTCTCGAAGAATTTCGGAGGAGTACAAGCTCTGAAAGACGTCACCCTAGAGCTCCCTGAATCTGTCGTCCTGGGCCTCATAGGCCCGAACGGGTCTGGAAAGTCAACACTGCTCAACATTATCGCGGGACTAGAGAAACCAACGTCAGGAATCGTCAGACTGGACAATAGAAGGATCGATAGCCTCCGAGCGAATAGGGTGGTCGGATACGGCCTGGCCAAGACTCACCAGATACCGAAGCCATTCTCCAACATGACGGCGAGAGAGAACGTTGCGGTTGCAGTCCTCTACGGTAGGCGAAACATCCCTTCCCCAAGACTGGCTCTGGAGGAAGCTGATAGAGTCCTCTCAATGGTCAGAATGGGATCGAGGAAAGATGCCCCCGCGAACAGTCTTACAGTCCAGGAGAAGAAGAGGCTTGAGCTTGCGAGGGCAATCGGTACCGGAGCCAGCATATTGCTACTCGACGAGGTATTCGCGGGGCTGTCGCCAGAAGAATTGAAGGATTCGATCCAGCTCTTCAAGAAGTTGCACAATGAGTTGCGCTTCTCTGTGCTCGTGGTCGAGCATGTTATGAGAGCCGTACTCAGCCTCTCGCAGAAGGTAATGGTGCTCGAGGAAGGACGCGTCATCGCTACAGGTAGTCCAGACGAGATCGTGCATGATGAGAAGGTAATACAGGCGTACTTGGGGAGTAAGAGCGCTGCTGCTTGAACTCAAGAAGGTGAGCGCTGGCTATGGGGGGACCCAGGTCGTCTGGGACGTGTCTATGCAGTGCAAAGATGGTACCATCAGTGTAATCGTGGGCCCAAACGGCGCAGGAAAGACCACTACACTGAAAACGGTCAACGGTCTTCTGAAGCCCTGGAGCGGCGGGATCTACTTCGGAGGAAATGATATCACAGAGCTTCCAGCGTTCAAAAGAGTCGAAGGGGGCCTCGCATCCTGCCCGGAAGGGAG
>Ga0137386_10001169_pt1 | contig 16107 bp, 25 predicted proteins | sample SagtaG_4_FD_104910 | JGI IMG/M metagenome (GOLD analysis project Ga0137386, IMG submission 104910) | Vadose zone soil microbial communities from Sagehorn Ranch, Mendocino, California, USA - Sage2_R_100_16 metaG | ecosystem: Environmental > Terrestrial > Soil > Vadose zone | place: USA... | reverse complement strand
CGAGCCGATCGGCGGCCGGCCGAGCACCTGGGCGAGATCGACGACCGCGTGGCGCGCCATCGCGAATGTCAGGCCCGCCTGGCGTGCGCACGCGCCTTCGATGCCGACCATCACGAGCGCGCTCGCGTCGAGCACCGTCGTCAGCGCGGCCAGCCACGACTGGTTGTCGTGCTGCGAGCGATAGTAGGACAGCACGGGATAGGACAGGTGCGACTCGAGCACCTCGGCGGCCCAGCGTTCCCATTCCGCGAGCAACACCGTCAGCTCCTCGTGGTCGGCGCCGAAGCCGCGCAGCAGCTCCTCGGCGCTCGGCGGCGACCCCGCGCGCGCGTCGAGCAGCGTGATGTTCAGCTCGCGCCGCGAGAAAGACTGGTACAGGACGGGCAGATAACCGATCACGAGGGCCAGGAAGCCGAAACCCACGCCCGCCTCGATCACCATCACCGCGCGGCCCGCGCGTGACATCGGCGTCACGTCGCCGAGACCGAGGGTGAAGAACGTCTCGCCGCTCATGTACAGGTGGTCGAGGAAGGCGCCGTCGCCCTCCACGTTCAGGCGCGTGCCGATCCCCGCTTGCACCATCGCGAAGGCGGTGACGAGGCTTGCGGCCCAGGCGGCGAGCAACACGAGCAACGAGAGCGGGCCGTAGAAGCTGAGGAAGGTCTCGCGACGGCCGCCCGGACGCATACGGCGCGGCACCGACGACCACACCCGCCACGTCACCCGGTAGAACATCCGGGCCGGCCGCAACCGCCGAGTCACGCGCCGGGGCAGGACGATCGCCTCGAAGGCGTCCCACATGATCACGGCGATCCAGAGTGCGCCCGCGGCGGCGATCAGCGAACCCATCACGTCCTTTCGATGCGGCGCCGGCGGCCGGAGGTTCAGTCCGACCGGCCGCGGGGCCGCGATGTTCCAGACCGATCGCGAAACGGCCGAGGGCTTCGCGCCGCTTCGTGTCAGGATGCGATGCGCCCGAAAACGCTGGACGGGCCGCCCCACGAGAGACGCGGCCCGGTGCAGCGGAACGCGCGTATGCGACACGTCGCGTCGGCGTCGAACATCACCCGCAGCGGCCAGGACTCGACGTCGAAGACGTTGCGTGCGATCGGCAACAGGGCGTTGCCGGACTAGAGGATCCCACGCAGGACGAGCCGGCCGTCGACCACTTCGACCGTCACCTCGCGCTGACCATCGCCGTAACGACCGGCGACCCGTGCGATCTCAGTCGCGTCGGCGACCGGGTCGTCCTCGACCTCGAGGCCGGAGAGACCGCGCGCCTGGGTGAACGCGTAGCCGTGGCTGCTCGCCGCGTGTTGCAGGAGCCAGGCGAGACCGCGTCGCTCACCGATGTCGCGGAACGCTCCCTCCGGATCCCGTCGGGCGAGATAGACCAGGGTCGGTCGTAACGGTGCCGCCGCCTCGACGAGGCGGCTCACCAGCGCGGCGATGGCGGCGGGATCGGCGTTTCGGCGGAACATCGTGAAGACAGGAAGCTGCAGGAGCGCGCTCTCGGGAAGGACGGTGACGTCGTAGTCTCTGGCCGCGGCCGCGAATGCCCGCCATCGCTCGACGCGCACATCGGCGAACTGCTCCCACGTTCCGGGAAAGCCTTCGACGAGGATCAGGCGGCCCACCACTGAGCTCCCGGCGTCGCTCTCGGAAGAGGAATCTCGTACGAAGTTCGGCCGCCCTTAGCGCTCGAGAATCTCTGCCTGGCTGATGGTCACAGGTCTGCCCCACCACCCCTGTTCGCGTGCCGCGGCAAGGTCCTCCCGAGTGACGCGCGGCGGGGTGCCCTCCGTATTCCGCACGGAGAACACCAGATGATCGCCCGAGGCGAAATGGGCAGGATGCGCCGCCCAAGTCTCCCACTCTTGTTTCGTCGCACACCCCGCCGTTCCCAGCAGGACGAGACCCGTCAGGAATAATTTCCAACCACTCCCCATGGCCATTTCTCCTCTCGGAGGATCTGAACGGAAACGGTCACGAGCACTCCGACAACGTGGGACGATGCCTGCATAGTCAGAAGAGAAGCCGTCGACGTCCACCATCAAGACAAGGTCGAGACTGCTAGGCCGGAAGGTACGGCAAGGAAAGGGGATCTGTCAAGCGACTGTATCGTCTACTCCGGGCTTCGGGACTCCCTCCTCATGGAGCTCCGGCAGCCGGTCGGAACCGCGGCAGGGGCGAGAGATCGAGCGACGCGCACTCCGCGTCCGCCGACGCGGCCCGCTGGGTCACGGCATCATCCATACGGGTCGAGATCTCCGTCCCATACCAATCGGGAACACTGCGCCGAAGAAACGTCGCCATCGCCTCGCACGAGCCGACTTGATGGACGGCCCGTGTTCGCTTCAGAAGGGCGATGGCGAACCGATCGGCCTCCAGCTCCTGTGCCTGGATTGCGCGCCAGTGTTCTCCGGAGACCGTGAGCGTGGCGGTATCGGACTGGGGCGTGTGATGCAGGGCGAGATGGCCCAGCTCGTGCGCGATCGTCGCCATCAACTGCTCCGGCGGGATCTCGAGCGCGCCTTCGGTGATCAGGAGGGTGAAGTACAGGCACGGGGAAGTGGTCGCCGGCGAGCTCCACACGTTGACGCGATCGGTTCGGGCGACGGCAAATCCAATCTTGCAGTCGCTCGACGCGGCGATGATCCGAAGAGACGGAAGCTCGAGTGTCATCAGTAACGGATCCAGGAGCTCGGCGACCTGCCGCGATTCGCGGGGCCGCGGCCCCCGAAGGGGATACCCCTGGATCGTCGGACCGCAGGCGGTGAAGAGAAATGTGAGCAGCACGGCCAAGACACGTTGCCGCATCCCACCGGGAGGCAAGATGCAAGACGGACTCCACGCTTAAAATCGCGAAATCAACGACCTTCGCGCGCCACGGATTGGACCGGACGACACTCAGCGTGACCGCGTGTCACCGAGGCGGCGCGCTGGCAGCGGTGAGTCTGCTCGTCGACCCCGGTCGGCGACACGCGTCGGGAAGGGCGAGGTCGGAGCGGCCAACTCTATCATGCCGTGATATTATCCACCCGTGCGCCGCGGCGCGATGAGCCACCAGAGCCGCCCCCCACACGTCGACTACCAGGCGCTCGCAGACCTCCGGTATCAGGTGCGGCGGTTCTTGCGGACCCGGGAAGTCGCCGCGCGCGCGGCCGGCGTGGCGCCGCAACAATACATGCTGTTGCTGCAGGTCAAGGGGTTGGACGGGCGCGAGCCGGCGACGATCCGGGCATTGGCCGAGCGACTTCAGACCCAGCACCACGCGGTCGTCCAGCTGGTCGACCGGCTCGCGGCACGGGACATGGTGGCGCGCCGGCGCGACGTTCGTGACCGCCGCGAAGTGTTGGTGGAGCTTCGGCCAGCGGGCGAGGCGGTGCTGCGTCGGCTGGCGGGCCACTCGGTCGCGGAGCTGCGGACGGAGGGGCCGGCGCTCGTGTCGAGCCTGACCCGGCTCGTGAGGAAATCGTCGGATGATCGGACACCGCTTCGGACGAAGCGGAAAGGGGGCGTGCGATGATCAGACCCTCGCTTGCGATTCCTGCCGTTGTGGTGGTGCTTCTGGCGGTCGGGTGCGCGCGGCGGCCCGCGACGATTCAGGCATCGGCGCCCGCACCGAGCGGCTCCGTGACGAATCCACGGCCGGCGGCCGACGTGACCCCGCGCCGGGCGGCGGCGCCCTCGGGCGAGCCGGTCGCGACGCCCGTGCGGCCGGCGCCACGGGAGTTCGTGGCGATCCCGGAGCTACGAGATATCCACTTCGATTTCGACAAGTACGACATCCGGCCTGGGGATGCGAGGACGCTCGACGCGAACGCGGCGTGGCTGAAGGCGAGCGCGAGTCGACTCCTGCTCGTCGAGGGGCACTGCGACGAGCGCGGCACCAACGAATACAACGTGGCGCTCGGCGAGCGGCGCGCGAAGGCCGCGATGAACTACCTCGTGGCCCAGGGCGTCCGGGCGAACCGGATCACGGTCATCAGCTACGGCGAGGAGCGCCCGCTGTGCACGGAGCACAACGAGGCGTGTTGGAGCCAGAACCGCCGGGCGCATTTTCTCGTGAGGCCGCAGTAGCCCGACGCGAAGGGAGTCGCCGTGGAGATGCTCGCCGTACGGGTCGTTTGGTGGGCCGTGATCGCTGCCGCTCCCCGTGCCGTCGCGGGTCGCCGCGATCCTGGCCTGGGTCGTCGCCGGTCTGACGCTGCGCTGGACCATGCCGTGGGCCACGCACTGGTTCAGCTGGGTACTGCAGACGATGTACGGGTGAAGCGAGCCACCGATTGGCCGGGAGCCCTGGAGGGCTCGTGGCGCTGGCTCTCACCATTGGCGTCGGTGCCGGTGTGGCCGCGCCCCACGGTCATCGGCTAGAGGCCCGTCTGAGAAAAGTTGGCGACGAGCGCGTTGCCGAATCGAATCAGCGGAGCCTCGAGGCTGTGATACAGCGTGAGCGGGACGCCCACCACGGTGGTCACGAAGACCGCCCACCGTAGCGGCATTGGAAGAAACGCTAGCCTGGTGAAGCTCAGCCACAACGACACGATGTGCGACAGGTAGAGGCCGTATGAATACTTCGCGATGAAATGGCAGGCCGACTTCCAGAAGGCGCTCTTGATCGGCTCGAATCGCGGAATGGCGAGGCCCGTCAGCAGACAGATCACCCATCCGTGATCGCGGCCGTGCGTGACGACGTAGAGCAGCGCCAATCCGAGCAACGTCAAAGGCCAGGCGAATGCCGGAAGACGTGGCCGCGAGGTCGCGGCGAGCCGGTAGGCAACGACGCCTGGGAGAAAACACGGAACGTATTCGACGATTGGAGCGAATTCGAAGTAGGCCCTATGACTATTGACGAGCAGGCGCGAGAGGCAGAAGGCGATTCCCGCCGAGACGGCCCATAAGGCCATGACCCACCGCCATGACGGAAACCGCCGGACAAGCAAGAAGATGGCCGGCAGCACCAGATACATCTGTATTTCGTAGGGAAGGCTCCACAGCGGAATGACGACGGAGCCGCTCATCGTGACATTCTGCAGCAGCAGCACGTTCGCGAGGAGCCCCCGAGCCGTGAGGTGCTGAGGGTGCATGGCCCACGGAGGGCCGGCGACCGGCAGCCCGAGCAGGAACACCGCGAGCACGACCGCGATGCTGAGCGGGTAAACGCGGAAGGCACGCCGGGTCATGAAAATCCAATGCAGATTGTGGAGGCCGAATTTCGCGGTCTGCCGTTCCAGCGAGAGCATGAGAACGAGGCAGGTGTGGACAAAGAAGAACAGCACGGCGAGACGCCCGAGCTGCTCTAAACCAAGGTTGGAGGCCAAGCCGCGGTTGAAGAAGCCGACCGTGTGAAACGCGAGCACCACCAGGACAGCGCAGGCGCGCAACACGTCCAGATTTGGGGAGTCTGCGTCGATCGGCATCCGTGCCCCCGATGAGGACATCCTGCCCTCGGCGCCATTGTTCCCCGCGCGCGGGCCGATTGCAACTTCGACGACTTCTCGGTTCCGCGGCCACGTTCCTCTGCGGCGGAGCTGGAGGTGACTCCAGAAGGGAGCCACCTCTCTGGCTTACTGGCCCGCGCCGATTGACACGGTGAAGTTGATACTCTCCTCCCGGTACGGTGACGGGATGTACGCGAGCTCCAGCCGGATCTCCTTCAGCTTCTTCGCTTTCAGGGCCTCGGCAGGGAAGTGCACGTCCAGGGACTGGGTTCCATCCTGCCCGGGATCGAGCCGCTCGCCGCCGCCGTAGGCGCTGAATGTGACGACCGGCTCGGCCCGTGACTCCTCGAGCTTGATGGGCTGCCCCTGAGCATCGATGTACAGGATCTTGCCGGCGACAAGCCGGACGGTCTGATTCGCGGACGTATTCTTCAGCTTGAGCGTCCCCGTGAGCTTCGCCGGGGAGACGACGCGGTCGGAGCCTTGCTCGACTCGCTCCATAACCTTCAGCTCCGTGACCTCGCCCGTAATGATCCCCGCCTTCACCGTCACCGACGCTGGCGTCACCGTGTAGGTCTTGTTCTCGACCACCGCTGCGGTCGCTGACGGCCCCTGCGCGCAGCCGAGGGTCATCACCGCCACCGCCGCTCCCAAGACTGTCACTCCCGCCCATCTCGACATCGTCGTCTCCTTGCCCAAACGCCGATTCCCAGCGTTCGGTCGTCGTCGTGTGTGCCTGACATCGAGCCGCGTCGCGCGTTCGTCTCGTCGCTGCGATCTTCTCACTTCCGGGGCCTCTGCCGCCCTCGACCGCTCGGCCCCCGCGGAGATCCAGACGGGAGATTCGCCAGCTCGCCCACAGCCCATTCTCGACGCGCCGCGCTCCGCTGGAGGCGAACCGCCTTAGCCTGGTCCTCAATGTTCGCGAGGAGGACCGGGCGATCCTCTTGCTTCAGCCCCACCTCGATGAGCGCGCGGAGGACAATCTGGAGGCTCACCGGAAGCTTGAGCGCGGCCGTCGCCTTCCCCGCCAGGACCCGCGCCCGGTCCAGAACGTCCTGCGGGAGCAGGAGGAGGACCTTCGTCTTATTCGTGAGCATCACCACCTCCCGCCGGCGGCCGACTCCTGAGCAATCCCGCCCGCCGTCCAGTGTTTATATATTATTTACTTGATATATAATTTATATCGTGATATCGATGAAGTCAAGCGAGATCGCGAAACGATGCCCCATCGGGGAGTCGGGAGGATTAGGGCATGAGCCCACTCGTCGTGGTGTTCGCCTGGGCCCTCTGGCACGACCTGAGCGTCTACCGTGCCGCTGAGCTCCTGCCGCTCGCCGGCCCGACGTACCAGGTCACCTCGTACGACACGAAAGACGAGTGTGAGGCTGAGCAGCTCGCGGCGGTGGCAAAAGAGGAGCTGCCTCGGGCAGGGCCGAGGACCGAGCGGCTCTTGGATGGCATCAAGGTCTGGGACCCGGACCGCCGGCACTACACGACATTCCGGTACCTCTGCTGGCCTGTTGGGGCGGGCCCGGCTCCGTTCCGATAGAACAGAGACCGACGCGGCGGGGAGGCGGGCGTGTCCGGGCTTCCGGGTCACGAGGAGGTGTGGGATGCGCTGGCTCGTGGAGTTCTACAACGAAAGGCAGGGGATCTTGGCGCGCTACGGCATTGAGGCATCGTTGCCGGCGGCGGCAGCCCTCTTAGGCCGGAATGCGCTTCTCGCGGAGCATCCACCGGCTCGCGCGAGACGGAGGCTGAGCTTGTTCGAGCGGGCCGAGCGCGTCGGCGGTCAGGACGGCAGCGGGTGGGTCCTTCACCGGATCGTGAAGGACAGCGGGCCCGGATCAGCTGACATCACACCAGCGCCAGCGGCATAGAAACGAAGGCCACGGCATCGGCGCAGCTGTGTCATACTCGTCGGGTCTGGTTCGGTTGTTGGTTCGCTGGTGAACCCTCCTCCTCATCAGACCGTGTCTCTGGTGCTCGCTTCCGCTGTCCCAGAGCGTGCTCATTCATCGCGGGAGACACATTCGGAGGTGCGCGATGGCGCACAAACTGTTCATCGGGGGTCTGCCGTTTTCGACGTCGAGCGAGCGTCTCCGCGAGGTATTCACACAGGCGGGCGGGGTTCAATCGGCGACGGTCGTGATGGAGCAAGGCACCGGTCGCTCGCGCGGCTTCGGGTTCGTCGAGATGGCGACGGCCGAAGAGGCGGAGGCCGCGGTCAAGAAGTTCAACGGTCAGGAAATGGACGGCCGGACGCTGAAGGTCGAACTCGCCAAGTCCTCGGGCTCGGGCGGTGGCGGGTACCGGAGCGGGGGTCGCTACTAGGCAAGTGTCTCGCCGGGCTGGGACGGGTGCGGTCGCACGTCGCCCCGCCTCAGCCGTTCCCAACGTCCGTGACCACGCGGAGGGGCAAGGCAATGCAGGAGCGGTGGAGCGAGATCGACGACGCGGTCCTCTCCGGCCTCGGCGAGACCAGCCCTGACGAGAGAACGCAATGACGCTCGACGTCGGTGTCCGGGCGCTGTCGGCACCAGCGGCAGCGGTGATCGAGGAGATGACCTACACGATCACGCCGGTGTCGGTGAACGTGCAGGCCGGGATCGTCGTGGGCGAGATCACGGGCATGCGGGTTGTGGAGCGGGTCGCGAAGAGTACCGGCGGCACCGTCTCCCCGGCGAGGCTGACGGGGACGCTCACGTTGACGAATACCTCGGCGAGTCAGAGTGTCCGCCTGGTGGCAGGAAAGATCCAGTACCTCGACGATCAGTGGCAGCCGATCGAGCTCGAGGGATCTCGGACAGAAGCGACCTTCGCGTTCACCACGTACGGCAGCGAGCGGCTCGACCCCGGGCAGCAGGCGGTGGTGCAAGCCGTGGACGTGGTGTTTCCCGCCGAGGCGCTCAAGGCCAAGAAGCTCAAGGGACTCCGGCTGAAGATCGCCTACATTCCGTCGCCCTATAGGGAAGAGGCGATCAGCTTCGCCGTGTCGCTCGATCGCCGTCCGACAAGCAGCTGACGTTCGCCTCAGAATCCACTTCTTCGCATGCACGTGCGATAGGCCGCCTGATACGCGGCATCCGTGGTCCCGGCGGTCTCCATGCCGACGAGCTGAGGATCCGAGGAGTACGGGGTGACTTTCTTCGGCGAGTCGACTGACGGCGCCGTCGTGGCGTGGCCTTTTCGGGCGGCCTCCGCGTGCATGTAGTCCTTCGTCGTCGGGGTGGCGGTACCCGCCGCCACGGCGGCTCGCGCTTGAGCATTGCAGGCGGCGAAATCGGCCGCGCTCGGTGTCTCGGCAGACACCCTCGTCGCTACGGCGGCGACACTCACCACGACGGCGGTGACCAGAGCACGCCTCCACGTTGGCACGGGGCACCTCCTCAGGGCAGCCTGGGTATGCTGGCCGGCAGGGCCCGTCACCGGCCGGTGCGCGGCTGCCGGCTCTCCTCGAATTCCGCGATTCTGGCGCGGCCCTGGACCTCCGCGTCCTTGGCCGAACGAAATTGTGTCCGCGATTCCTCGACGAGGGCGCCGGCGCTGTCCCGGATCGTCCACACCCACCACATCGAGTGCCCTCGGACCGCGACAATCTGGAGTGTCATGATCGAGCTCCTCCCTCATCCTTGCCGCTTGCGCGGGTCACGGGCGCTTGTCAACGTGCCCTCGAGCCGGTCGCCGACTCCCATCGTGGCGGCGCCTCGCGATCACAGCGGATAGCGTAGGCGCGCGCGACGATGTTCTCGGCGTCGTACTCGACGACGACGTCGAGGTAAGGGTCGACGTCCGCCTCGGCGCGTCGGATTCGAAGCCGTGCCCCCGCGGGCTCGGGCCCGACCGTGTGTCGCAGGAGCGCGATGTAACGCGTGCACTGCAGGAACGCGACCTCCGCGTAGCCGCTCTCGCCGACCTGCGCGGCGGACTCGCCTGACGGAACCGCTCCCAGCGGGATGACGTCGTGGGCCATTTCAGCGTCGCCTTTCCCTGTTCCCCGTGTCTCCGGCCCTGAGGAGGTCGACCGCTCGGCAGCTCATGGAGGCGCGAGACCTCGCCCCAGCGCCATCTCGCTTGACTTGATATATATCACGTTATAGATTATATAACAACACCTAAGTCTGTCCTCGGAGATGGTGGCGGGCCGAGCCGGCGGGTACGGAGGTGGTGATGGCCGACAACAAGACCAGAGTCCTCCTCATTCTCTCCCAAGACGCCCTGGACCGAGCTCGGGTCTTTGCGGGAAGGGCGACGATCACGCTCAAGCTCCCGGTCAGTCTTCAGATCGTGCTCCGAGCCCTCATCGAGGAGGGACTGAAGCGGGACGACCACCCGGCCCTCCTCGCGAACGTTGAGGGCCAGGCCAAGGCGGTTCGCCACAAGCGGAGCATGGCGCGTCGCGAAGGGGCTGCGGGGGAGCGGAGGAGTCTACGGTCTGGAACGCCGCGGGCGCCGAGCGGTCGTGGGCGGCGGAGGCGCCGGAAGTGAGGCGATCCGGGGAGCGATCCGGCGAGCCGACGCCGGGCAGGATGCGAACGCAGTCCCTGGACGTGGACGTTCCAGCGGAGGCGGTTACCTTCACCGTGTCGATCGGCGGGGGCACGTAAGCCCCGGCAGGCTCTTCTGGAGGTGGGGAACCTTGTCGACTGAGATTTGGATCATCCCATTGGTCGCCATCGCGCTGACGCAAACCGCCGTCGTCGCGACGTCCGTGTACCTGCATCGCACCCTGGCGCACCGAGCGCTGGCCGTGCATCCGGTCGCGGATGTGCTCTTTCGGACAGTGCTCTGGCTGACGACGGGACAGCTCCGCCAGGAGTGGGTCGCGGTTCATCGTAAGCATCACGCATTCACCGACCGGGAAGGTGACCCCCACAGCCCGCGGCTGCTCGGCCTGTGGCGCGTCCAGCTCTTGAACGCCTACTACTACCAGCGGGAAGGACGAAATCCCGACACGATCCAGACGTTTGCCCGGGACATCCCCGAAGACCGACTCGACCGCGCCGTCTTCTCGAAGGGCTGGATCGGTCTCGTCCTCGGCATCGCGCTGCTGTGCCTCGTCCTTGGCCTCTGGCCGGGGCTCATCGCCGCGCTGGCGCACGCCGTCCTCTACGTCTTCATCCTGGCACCGCTGATCAACAGCGTCGGTCACTGGCGAGGCGCTCAAAACTTCGGGAACACGGCGTATAACTCGGCGGTGCTGGCCTGGGTGACGGGCGGCGAGAGTCTTCACAACAATCACCACGCGCACCCGCGAGCGCCGAAGTTCAGCGTGCGGCGGGTCGAGTTCGATCCGTCGTGGCTGGTGATTCGTATGCTGGCGGCGCTCGGGCTGGTCGTGGTCGTCGGCCCGCCGGTGAGCCTTTCGAGCCACGGCCGAGCAACACGGTGAACGGGGAACAGCGCCGGATGCTTGGGCCGGGGGCGACGGAATCACGGGCGAGGACCTCGTAACGTCGCGCGATGGAGGACGGCCATGGCCAAGTGCATAGCCTGCAAGCGAGTCCTCAAGGATGAAGCGCAAGGATTCTGTAATGAGTGCAGCCGTGGCTTCGGCAAGAGGCCGGGGCAGGGCACACCGGGATCCCCGGGACGAACTGCTGCACGAAGGCGACGCAGGCGCGGACGGTAACGTGCTCGCGGCGCTTCGGCCCACGAGCCTCGCCGAAGGCGATCCCCCGAGCTCATGACGCACCGGCGACAGAGGCCCGAGCGCGCCCCGAGCCGGTGACCAGTCGGAGGAAGGCCGGTGACAGTCGCGGGTCGAGCGTGTCGCGGATGCCGTCGCCGAGGAGGTTGAAAGCCAGGACGGTGACGGTGATGGCCAGGCCCGGGAAGAAGGCGAGCCACCACGGAGGCACGAGCGCCGTGATCGAGTCCGCCAGCATGTTGCCCCACGTCGGCGTGGGCGGCGGCACCCCGACGCCGAGAAAGCCCAGCGCCGCCTCGATCACGATCGCTACCCCGAGGTGCGTGGTCGCGAGGACCAGATACGGCGCGATGCATTGGGGCAGGACGTGGAAGGCCATGATCCGTAGCGCGGAGGCCCCGCTCGCCCGCCCCGCCTCCACGTACGCCATCTCCCGCACCGACAGCGCCACGGAGCGAATGACACGTCCCCCGAAGGGGATCCGCGTGATGGCGATGGCGAAGATCACGGCGGCCAGGCCGGTCCCGATCGCCATCGAGATGGCCATGGCCAGGATGAGGTCGGGAAACGACTGGAGGACCTCCATGATGCGCTGGCTCACGAGGTCGAACCGCCCGCGCAGGTAGCCACACGCGAGGCCCCACAGCGAGCCGACGGTCGTGCCGAGGAGGACGGCCGCGAGCGCGACGAAGAGCGAGGTGCGGGCGCCGTAGATCACGCGGCTCAGCGTGTCCCGCCCCACCTGGTCGGTGCCGAGGAGGCTCTGGGCGTCGGGCGGCTTGTTCATGCGCCGGAAGTCGGCCTTGAGGGGGTCGCGAGGGGCGAGGAGCGGCGCCGCCACCGCCACGACGACGATGAGGACGCCCACGAGCCCGCCCGCCGCCGCGAGGGTGTTGCGGCGGGCGAAGCGCGCCAGCTCGACGACCACGGCTCTGATCACTGACTCGCCTCGGACGCGCGTCGCGTGCGGCTCCTCGGCCGCCCTGCGGCTCGCCCTCCCATCAGCCGTACCGGATGCGCGGGTCGAGCCACGCGTAGCTGAGGTCGACGAGCACGTTGATGATGACGAAGATCGACGCGTAGAGCAGGACGAGATTCTGAACGACGATGATGTCGCGCTCGATCACCGCGGTGACGAGGGCGCGCCCGAGGCCCGGCACCCCGAACGCCTGCTCGACCGCCACCGAGCCCCCCAGCACGAAGCCCAGCAACACGCCGGAGATGGTGATGACGGGTAGGAGCGCATTGGGGAGGGCGTGGCGGAAGACGACGAGCCCCTCGCGGAGTCCCTTGGCCCGCGCCGTCCGCACGAAGTCATCGCCGATGACCTCGAGAAGACAGGAGCGTGACATGCGCGCAATATAGGCGCCCTGGGCGAGCCCGAGCACCACCGCGGGGCCGATGACGATCTGGAGGTTCTGCCAGGGGTCCTGCCAGACGTGGACGATCACGATCGGCGCCTTGTAGCCGAACCAGAAGAGGAGGGCCAGGACGATCAGCATCCCGAGCCAGAAGCCCGGGATGGCGATGAAGAGAACCGACAACGCCCGCGCGACGCCGTCCGGGACGCTGTTGGGCCGGAACGCGCTCAGGATGCCCACGGGGAGCCCGACCAGCCAGGAGATGACGAGGGCGAGCACGCCGATCTCGGCGCTGATCGGACCGCGGTGCAGGATCAATTCCGACACGGTATCGCCCCGGAAGAACGATCGGCCGAGGCGGCCGGCGCCGATGTCCACGAGCCAGCGGCCGTACTGGACGGGCAAGGGAGCGCTGAGCCCGAGGTCGGCCATGATCCGTACGCGATCCGCTGCCGACATCCGCGCGTGGCCCTCCACGCCGAGGATGGCCACGAGCGGGTCGCCCGGCAGGATCCGGAGGACTACGAAGATGATGAGCGACACGCCCAGCAGCGTCCCGGCGGCGTAGACTGCCCGGCGGACCAGATACTTCCGCACGCGCGCCGCGCCGACCTAGGTCGGCGCGATCCAGACCGTGTCCCACCGCACGACGTCGTAGATCCCGAAGTACGTCGACGGGTTCTGGCCCCTGACCTTGTTGTACCAGGCGTCGTAGATCTGCTCGTAGGCCACCGGGATCAGCGGCGGGTCCTGCTCGAGGATGTCCTCCGCCTTGCGGACCAGGGCCTTGCGCTTGACGTCGTCCAGCTCGCGCTCGATCTGATTGGCGAGGTCGTGGAAGGCGGGATTCGTCCAGCGGGAGTAATTCTGGGGGCCGTCCTTACCGTACCAGGCGCTGAAGTAATCGGACGGGTCCATCAGGGTGGACACGATCGCGCTGATGGCCAGGTCGAAGTTACCGGCCGCCGCTTCGTCGAACCACACCGACGTCTGCACGACGCGGAGGTTCGTCTCCACGTTGATGTGCTCCTTGAGCATGGCCTGGATCGCCACCGCCCACAGCTTGAAGGTGGCGATGTCGCGGACGACGAAGTCGAGGCCCTTGATGCCCTGGCCGTAACCCGCCTCTCGCATGAGTCTCCGCGCCTCCTGGACGGCGGGCGTGACGTCCGCCTGGTAGCCCAGACGCTTCTCCAGCTCGGCCCGCGGCGTCGAGAACTCGTGGAAGGGATAGACGAACCCGCCCACCTGCATCGGCGCGGTGTCCTTGACCACCTCGACGAGGGCGTGCCGGTCCATGGCCAGGTGGATGGCCCGGCGCACCCGGGGGTCGGCCAGCGGCTTCTTGTTCATGTTCGTCCAGAAGGCCTGGATGACGCTCTGGTTGAAGTTGGCGGCCGTCGCGCCGGGCATTTCCTTGGCCTTGCGCCAGCTCACCGGGTCCATCAGCCGCGCGTAGTCGATCTTGCCGCTGAGGAACGCCGAGCCCAGCTCCGGCGAGAACGGGAACATGTGGTAGACCTCGAGCCGATCGATGTAGGGCAGCCCCTTGTTCCAGTAGTCTGGATTCCGCTCCATGATCCAGATTTCCTTGTCCTTCCGTGAGACGTGGCGGAAGGGACCGGTGCCCGGGTAGTTCATCACCTGACGGAGGTTGCCCCCATGCTCGTCGAGGGTCTTCTTCCGCACGATGATGTTCCAGCCGCTCGCGAAGGCGCCCAGCATGAAGGCTCTCGGTCGCGGCTCGGTCAGCCGGAACTCGATCTTGTGAGGATCGAGCGCGACGATGTCGCCGACCGTGGAGAACAGGGGCGTGCGTGGAATGACGATGCCCTTGGGCGGCCGGGCGATGCGCTCGTAGGTCGCCCTGACGTCCTCGGCGGTGAAGTCCCCGCCGTCGTGGAACTTCACGCCTTTCCGGAGGTGGAAGGTGTACTTCTTCCCGTCCGGAGCGATGTCCCACTTCCAGGCAAGGTCCGGGATGATGGTCTGCCCGTCCTTCGGGTGACGGCGGAGCAGCGTGTCGTACATCGGGCTCTGGGGACCGATGTTGGCGACCGTGCCCGACTGGTGGACGTCGAAGTGGGCCGGAGCGTTGTGGACGGCGTAGCGAAGGGTGCCGCCGCGCTTGGCCGTGGGGTCGGGGCGGAGCGGCGACGGAGTCTCCTGGGCGCTCGCCGGTGTGCGCACGAAGGCGGGCGCGACCACGACGCCGCCGCCCGCGATCCCAAGCGTGCGGAGGAACGTGCGACGGCTCACCGTGTTGGCAGGAGGTGGAGACGGGCGCTCAACGGACATGGCAGGTTCCTCCTCACGAGTACGATCCCGAGCTCGGCGCACTCAGCGTTGACGCTCCAGCTAGCCTCCGTCGGAAACGCGCGTGCCTCCCGCGGCGCCGGGGCAGTCATATCAGAGATGGGGTTCGAACGCCACTGGTCGACGGCGCAGAGTGGCCGGTCGGCGAGAAGCGCCGCGAGGCGGATCTCATGGTGTGGCCTGTGAAAGAGCTTGCGCAGTGGAAGCCCCATCTTGCATGGTGTGGGTGCGCCGCGTCACCGGCAACCCCGCGAAATCAAGCAGCCGGGCGTCCCTTTCTCGTGTTGGCACTGCGGTTGCTCGGTAGTGGAGGGATGCCCGCTGACCCGCTGCAGGCTCGCCGTGACCACAAGGCAAAGTCCACCGCCCGGCAGGCCCTGCTCTTCGTCGTGTCTCGCAATGCGCTGGACCATTATGAACGCTTCAAGGGCATCTTCGCCGACGCCGCTGGGGTCACGGTCGTCCTCGATCGCCGCTGGGGGAAGCGTCGGAAGACGCCGGATGCGCGGAATCCCGAACGGCGTCGAGTCGATCGACGCTCACGACCTGGGATCGATGAGCGGTTGGGCTGGCAGGGGTGGGCCATGGTGCGTCTGGAGCTCACGGTGGACACCAAGACCAGAAAGTAAGGAGGCACGATGTTTGGCTTTGGGAAGGCCACGTGTGTGTTCTGCGATCATCGTGTGGCGAGCAAGGAGGTCCTCCGGGCGCGGGACTGGAAGGACGTGGCGGTCTGCGTGGGCTGCTACGAGAGCTGGGAGCGTGCCGGGAGGAAGTGTGGCGCGTGTGGCACAGTGGTGCACGGCCCCCAAGAGGTCAGCGCCTTTGACAAACCCCGGCGGACGTTCGGACACGCGGACTGCGGCGGCATGCGCCTGGTCCGCTGACGCCTTCCGAACCCGATGAAGGTTCGCGGCGGCGCCCTTCTCCGGGTTCCAATCGCGTTGATCCTTGGATCGATGGTCTTTGCGGTGGGATTCCTTCGTCTCGTCAGGCTGTCCACGCGATTCACGACCCACGTCATGCGGGGTGACAGTCTCGATCAGACACTACGCCGACTGCAGCACGAGCGAACGAAGAGCCCGCGACCGTCGGCTCCGTGACCCGCTACGCCGAGACGCGGTTCTGACCGCCCTGCTTGGCGCGGTCGAGGGCGAGATCGGCGGCGCGCAGGACTTCGTGGGGATCGGCGCGGCGGCCCTGGGGCTGGGCGACCCCGACGCTGATCGTCGCCGCGACCGTCCGCTCGACGGTGCCCACTCGCCCTGGCTGGCCCGCGGGAGGCCGCTGAGGCACCCGCACGTCGAGGGTCGACCGCTCGACGACGTGCCGG
>Ga0137386_10001167_pt1 | contig 16119 bp, 7 predicted proteins | sample SagtaG_4_FD_104910 | JGI IMG/M metagenome (GOLD analysis project Ga0137386, IMG submission 104910) | Vadose zone soil microbial communities from Sagehorn Ranch, Mendocino, California, USA - Sage2_R_100_16 metaG | ecosystem: Environmental > Terrestrial > Soil > Vadose zone | place: USA... | reverse complement strand
CTCGATCACCCCCGACGGCTATATCGTCACCAACGCGCACGTGGTCGCCCCCAAGGACGACGACATCAAGGCGGCGTTCCTCGCCAAAGACATCCGCGACGAGGGCGACAACTTCATCGCCGATGTCCGCCAGGACGGGCTCAGCGAGCGCCAGGCCACCAGGTTCCTCAACGCGCTGGTGAAGTGGGCGACCAGGAACGCCAAGCTTGCCAACTACAAGCGCACGATCTCCGTGGTGGGCTCCACCGGCAGCGGCGCGAGCAGCTCCTCGAAACGACGCGTCGCCAAGCTGATCGACGCCGGCGAGGAGTTCCCCGGCAAGGACGTGGCCATCGTCAAGGTCAAGGCGCGCAACATGGCCACAGTGCAGCTCGGTGACGACACCGCGCTCAGCACCGGCGACCGCCTGTTCGTGCTCGGCTTTCCGGGGGCGGCCACCTTCAACCCGGTGCTCTCCAAGGCCAGCCAGCAGGAGCCGACCCTCACCCAGGGGGTGCTCAGCGCCAAGAAGCAGGTCAACGGCGGCTACACGGTCTTGCAGACCGACGCCGGCATGACCCACGGCAACAGCGGCGGCCCGGTCTTCGACGAGCAGGGCAGGGTGGTTGGGGTCGCCACCCTCGGATCGGTCGACCCCAACACCGGCCGTGAGATCTCCGGCCTGAACTTCGCCGTCCCGGCCTCGATCGTGAACGAGCTGCTCCACCACGCCAGCGTCACCGCTTCGGAGGGCCCCGCCGGCAGCGCCTACCGCGAGGCGCTCGACGCCTACGACAAGCAGTGGTACAAGCGCAGCCTCCCGCTCCTCCAGCGGGTGAAGGCGCTCGACCCCGGCCATCCGCTGGCCAGCAAGCTGATCAAGGATGCCCAGACCGCCATCCGGCAGGGTCGGGACCGCACCCCAAGGGAGATCCTCGGGCTGCCCATCCTGGTGGTCGCCGGCCTGGCCGGCGCCGTGGTGCTCGCCGCGCTCTGCCTGTGCCTGCTGGCGGTGCGGTCGCGCCGCCGCCGCCGGCGGCGCCAGCGGCGGCGCGAGCAGCGGGCCGCGCCTCCGTTCGAGCCGTGGTCAGCGCCGGCACCCGTGCCGACGGCCACCGCCAACGACTGGAACGCCCAGCCCGGAGCGACCCAGCCGTACGCCGTCGGGACGCCCGGGGACCAGGGGGGCGACTGGTGGCGGGACGTGCGGCCCCGGCCGCCCGTGGCGCCCGCCACCCCGCCGGCCGAGGAGCCGTCCGACTATGGTTACGGCGGCAACGGCACCGGAGCCACCCCACCTGTGCTTCCCCGCCCCGCCCGCGCCGGCGTCCAGTCGTGGTGGACCACCGACGGAGCCGAGACCACCGAGCTTCCGGCAGCCACCGGCGCCCAGCCGGCCGACGCCCCCAAGCGGTCCCAGTCCACTGCCGAGCCCATGGTCTGCTCGAACTGCGGCCGCAACAACCACCCGTCCCTCCACTACTGCGAGCAGTGCTGGACGGTCCTGAGCTGAGATCGCGGCGTCACGCAACGCAAAGCGGGTGGAAGGGCCAGCGCTTCAGCCCTTCCACCCGCTTTTGCGACTGCTACGGAGTGGGGTCGGCGAAGGTGCCGCCGAAGATGTCGGAGTTCCCGAAGGTCGCCGGGCAGACCTGCTGCACTGCGGGCGCGACGGGATCGGCTTCCTGCGTCTTGTTCAACTCGTGGACGGCAGCCTCCTCGCCGCGCGGCTCCTCAGGGTCGGCGACCGGAGCGCCGATCCCCACCGCCTGGTCGTGGAGCGCCTGGCGATAGGTGTTGATGTCGGTGCAGACGGCGGCGTTGCGGACGTCGTTCCAGACCGCGGCGCCGTAGGTTCGGGTGGCCGCGGCGTAGACGTAGTCGCCGAGGAACTCGGCCGCCAGGTTGTTCTGGCTGCTGCCCCTCGGATCGCCGCCGGGGCTCCGGTGGACCTCGGTGAAGGCTCCGACGGTGCCGTTGGCGGCGACGTCGGCGTGCTTCACCACCCCGACCAGGTTCCGCGGCGAGGTGGTGTCGTTGCGGAACGGCGTGGTGTAGGCGTTGTAGACCACCCACGCGTCGGTCCCGTTCGGCGAGATCGCCGGGGCGGCGTAGTAGCCACGGTCGCCGGCCGTCTGGATCGCCCTCGGAGCGGTCCAGGTGGCGCCCCCGTTGGTGGACGAGGCGAACAGCACCTGCTCGTGGTTCAGGCCGGCGCGACCGTCCGCCCAGGAGTTGATGATCTGGTTGGTGGCGTCGGCCCCGGTCGGCGCGCCGTTGGCGATGTCGACGCTCGGGTCGGGCCCGAGGTCGTCGCGCGCGCCGCCGATCCCGTCCTCGACGCAACGCCCGATCGCCGGCTCGAAGCCGGTGCACAAGTCGGTCGCCGGGAAGATCGGCTTCGCCTGCGTCCAGTGGGCACCGCCGTCCGTGGACGTGGCCATGAGCTGCTGGCCGACGCCGGGGAGCCCGTTGCCGAACTGGAACGCGAACACGTAGGCGACGCCGTGGCTGTCGGTCCTGATCGTGCAGCCGGACCGGCCGAAGCCGTTCTTGCTGCTGGTGTTGTTGGTCGCCGGGGTGATCTGGTGGTTGGTCCAGGTGTCACCGCCGTTGGTCGAGGTCGCCACGATCAGCGGCTGCGACACCCCCGGCGGGCTCCGGAAGGCGCCGTAGCAGATGTAGGCGTTGCCGAAGAACGGGCTCGACGAGGCGTTGTCGGCCCACACCTGCTCCTTGTCGGAGAACAGCGCGGAGTTCTGCTTGCTCACGATGACCGGTGCCCGCCAGTTGGCCTGGTTGGAGACGATCGACTGCGTCAGCCCGGTGGAGGCGGGCCCGTCGATCCGGGACACCGCGACCGCCTCGAACCCCTTGAAGGTCTGCCGCCCGGGGAAGTTCGAGGTCAGGTTCGCGTAGTAGAGGCGGGACCCGTTGGCCCACGAGAAGCTGCCGTTCCGGAACACCGGACCGAACGCCACCGCGGGGTCGCCGTCGGAGACCAGTCCGGCCTCGAAGTAGCCGGGCAGCGTCCCGATCGGGCCGACCTGCGGAGCGCACGGGGGGTCGGTGTCGCCGACCGCGCCGACGCAGTTGCGCGCGCTGAAGCCGGTGTAGGTCGGCTGGAGCCACGAGTCGCCGTTGTTGAACGAGAACGAGATGCCCGAGACCCCGACGCCGTCGGTGAAGGGGCAGGTGTTGTCCGTGCCCGCGTTGCAGGCCTCGAGATCGATGTTGTCGTTCGCACCCGCCGCCAGGACGCTCGGATGGTTGGCGTCGATCGCGACGGCCGGCTCGTTCTGTTTGTTGGGCGAGAATGGCGACACCGGGCTGCCCACCGTGACCCGTGTGTCGGCGTTGAACGCCAGGGCGCTCCCACCCTGCACTGCGACCACCGCTACCACCGCAAGGATGAGCAGAGCCCGCACTGGCTTCCGCATACCTCCTCCTTTCGGCCAGAGGCGGCGAGGCCGTGCGCATGCCAGCCAAGACCGCGCCTCCGGTCTACCTATAAGGGCGTCGGGGGTGGCTTGCGCGTTACATGACTGTTGGCTCGCATCCGGGCCGGCCGCGGTCCGCTGAGCCGCCGCCAGCGGCGTCCACGAGTGCTCCGCTCCTCGGGCGCGCCCGTGCGTTGACCCGACAGGGGCCGCCCCAAGAACGCCGGGCGCTGCCGTCCGGCGCTCTGGGGGACGAGGCGGCCCCTCCCTCTGACCAGGCGCTACGCCGATACGTGACCGGCTCCCTGCTCGCCCTCCAGCCTGCTGGTCTCGATCAGGAAGTTGATGGTGTAGGCCCCCTCGGTCCACTGATCTTCGGGACCCGCCGGCAGCATCGATGGGATGCGGCTGCGGTAGGAGTGCTCGCCGCGGCCCCAGTTGTCAAGGCCGAGCCAACGCTCGCAGACCACGCCGCCGGACTCGGCGCTGGCGCCCGCCCCTGCCACCGTCACGGTGAGCGGCTTGTTCGGGGAGAGCGCCAGCTCGAAACGCTCCTCGATGTCGAAGGTCTTGCCGTCGGACACCTCGAGAGGGCTGTCCGGCGGCCACTGGACGTGCTGGCCGTTGACGGCGAGGCCCAACGACAGTCGGCCCCCCAAAGCGTCGGCGTCCTCGACGGTGGCGTGGGTGAAGCGCACCACCACCTTGGTGTCGCGCTCCGGGGCGATCGCGGTGACGCCGAGCTGGCCGAGGGTCCCCGGCTCCGCCGGCGGCAGCGCCACCAGCGAGCCCTGCGCCGACCGGTAGGCCGCCGTGAGCTCGTAGCTGCCCTGCATGGTGCCGAAGCTCACCACCGCCTTGAACAGCGCCCGCTCGGCCCCGGGCTCCAGCGGCGTCGGGTCCCCGTCGCCGCCCAGCAGGTGGTCGAGCCGCTCCCCCGACGGGCCGCGCACGGCCACGCACAGCTCCGAGAGCCGCGCGGGATGGTCGCCGTAGTTCCTGACGGTGTACTGGGCGACGAAATGGCGGCCGAGCGTCGGCGTCCAGGAGTTGACCCAGATCCCACGAGAGACGGCGAGGTCCTGGTAGGGCGGCCGCTCGGGGACGTAGTCCTGCACGAAGCAGCCACGCCAGCGCTCACCGGCCACGCTCGACTCCAGGTAGGGGCTGCTCTCGTCGAGCGAGAGCACCACCTCCTGGTCGAGCCGGTCGGGGTCGTAGACGTGGATGCGCATGGTGCCGGCCACGTCGTCGGCGTCGTAGGCGTGCGCGACCACCTGGTGGTTGGCGCCGAGGTCATCGAGCGTGGACGCGGCCACCAGGCCGAGCACCACCGGCCTGCCGGCGTCGATGGCGCGCCGCAGCCGCGGGAGCTGCTGCTGCCTGGTGCGGGCGATCACGCCCGCGTCGGCCCAGGTCGCCTGGTCGGCGGCCAGCGTCCAGATCACGAACTGGCGAGCCGTCCAGGTGGCGAAGCTGTCGAACAACCGCTTGTAGAGGTAGTCGGAGAGCCGCGAGCCGTCGTGCGGCACGCCGACGCTCTCGAAGTCCTCGGCCTGGTGAGTCGGGACCGGCAGCCCCGCGTACCAGTAGTCGAGCGCGGCGTACGCCATCCCGCCTCCGCGACCCCTGGTCGGGACCTCGCCGAAGCCGGGCACGATGACCTGCTTGCCGGCGAAGTCGTTACGGAAATGGAACCCATGTCTCGATGGGATGAACCCAGTTGTCGGCACCAGCCCCCCCTTAGAGCGACGCCTCCAAGGCCCCGGCAGCGAACGACGCGCCGTCGGGTGCCGTGCCGGGGATCGTCGTCGGTGACGCAAGTGCGACGCAATAGCCAAAAGCGCCTGGTAAGAAAGCATGTAGTCAAGGGAGCGCTCCGCCCGTCCCCCATCAGGGCCTCAGCATTCACCCGATCGGGGCGGTCCGGACGACCGACGGCGGGCGGTCCGGAACGCTGCGAGCTTGATCCACAATGACCAGCCTTGACCGGGCAAGGCCGATACCGACCAAGTCAGCTCCGCCTGCTCCGTCTTGAATCAACCATAGATGGCCCAAATGACTCTCCGGCTATCTTTAGGGTTTTTTCAATGATCGACGCGGCCACGAGCTGATCTACCGACCGCTGCCAAGGCCCGGCCGGTCAGGCCGGGGCCTTGTGCGTGCCCGGGCCCCCGTGGCCGCTCAGGCGTCGGGGAGGGCGGCCTGCACCGGGGTGACCGTCCCGTTCAGCACCAGCAGGCCGCGGCCGGGCGGCCCGGCGGCCAGGTTCCGGGGCAGGCGCGCGCCGAGCAGGTCCCCGTCGCCGGGGGACCGCGGCGAGATCAGCAGGCCGCTGCGCGAGCGGCGCAGGTCGACCACGAAGCCGCGGTACTGCGACCCGAGGTCGTCGGTGGTCCCGGCCGCCACCACCGCCTGATCGGCGTCGCGGGCGCTGCGCGCCAGGCCCTCGAGCCGGTCCCCCATGCTGGTGTCCAGCAGCAGCTCGGCGTCGTCCACCAGCACCACGTGGCGGTCCAGGCCGTCGAGCAGCTTGTCGAGCAGCTCGACGTCCTTGCTCTCGGTGCCGAGCACCCCGAGCACCCCCTCCAGGGTGGCCAGCGCACGCAGCGGTGAGCGGCGGGGCGTGACCAGCGCCACCGGCACGCCGCGGGCGGCCAGCCAGCGGGTCATGGTTTCCAGTGCCGTGGAGCGGCCCGAGCCCGGCGGGCCGGCGATCACGAAGCCGGGGCTGGTCTGCGACAGGTCGACCCCGACCGGGCCGAGCACGTCACCGCCGGCGCCGATCAGCGCCCACAGCGGTGACGGCGGCACCAGGTCGGGATCCAGGCGCAGCGCCTCGGCGGCGGTCACGCGCGGCGGCAGCGCGTCCACGCGCAGTGCGCGCAGCGAGCGCGGCACGGCCCGGTGGCGCTTCGCGGCGGCGCGGCCGATGGCGTCCACCAGGCCGATACGGAGCGGGGCAACCTCGCCGTCGCCGCCGCGGCCCGCCTCCACCGGCGCCAGGTCGCCGACGGCGACCACCTCGCCGATCGGTGGCAGCCAGGGACTGCGCTGCGAGGCCAGGCCGAGGCGCCGCGACGCCTGGCGGATCGCGCCGACCAGCACGGACAGGTCGGTCCTGGCGTCGTCGCCGCCGCCGGCGACGGCGGCGCGCGGGGCGGGTCGGCCGAGGTCAGCCCAGCCGACCCTGGCGACCGCCGGCGCGGCGGCGACCGTGCTGGCGCCCGGCCGGCGGCCCCCGACGCGCGCCGCCTGCACGGCCGTCAGCGACGACGCGCCCGAGCGCACATAGCAGCGGCCAGGGGTGGACTTGGCGATGCCGGCGGCGTCGGGGGCGTCGATCACGTCGCTGGACTCGCTGGCGTCGGTGACCCGCAGGGCGATCCGCAGGTTGGTGTTGGCGCGGATGTCGGCGCTCACCACACCCGCCGGCCGCTGGGTGGCCAGCACCAGGTGCACGCCGAGGGAGCGCCCGCGATGGGCGATGCCGACCAGCCCGGTGACGAACTCCGGCAGCTCGGCCACCAGCGAGGCGAACTCGTCGATGATCAGCACCAGCCGCGGCAGCGGCTCCAGGCCGGGCTGGCGAGGGCGCTCGTCCCAGTAGTCCTCGATGTCCTTGGCGCCGGCGTGGAGCAGCAGCTCCTCGCGGCGCTTCAGCTCGGCCGACAGCGACGCCAGCGCCCGCTGCGTCAGGTGGCCGTCCAGGTGGGAGACCATGCCGACGGTGTGCGGCAGGCGCGCGCAGTCCTTGAAGGCGCTGCCGCCCTTGTAGTCGATCAGGACGAAGGTCATGGCGTCCGGCCGGTTGGCCACCGCCAGCGCGGCGATCAGCGTCTGGAGCAGCTCGGACTTGCCGGCGCCGGTGGTGCCGGCGACCAGCGCGTGCGGGCCGTCGCGGCGCAGGTCCAGCTCGAAGGGGCCGTCGGCGGCATAGCCGAGCGGCACCTCGGTGGTGCGGCCGCCGCGCGCCCAGGCGCGCTCGATCAGCTCGGGCTCCGGGTCAGGCATGCCGAGCAGGTCCAGCAGGCGGGCGCTGTCCGGCAGCATCCCGGCGGCGTCACGGCCGAGGTCGCGGATCGGCGCCAGCGCCCTGGCCACCCGCTCGCACCAGGCCGTGCTCACCTGGTCCCCGAGGACCGCGCCGATCGGGTCCAGCCCGCCGCTGCGCAGCCGCAGCCTGGCCGGCTCGTCCCACAGCCAGGTCGCCACCGTGCGGCACTCCTCCGGCAGCAGCCGCTCGTCGTCCACGCAGATCGCGTGCACGCCGACCCGCGGCCCCTCGCCGAGGATCTGCGCCATGCCGGGCATCCGCCGCAGCGCCCGCACGCCGTCCAGCACCACCAGCACGCGCGGGCGCTCGGTGAGGGGGGGCGGGTCCGCCTGGAAGGAGCTCCGCTCGGCACCGCGCGAGAAGACCTCGTCGAGCAGCTCGCTGACGCGGCGTGAGATGGTCTCGGCGTCGGTGCCAAGCAGCGCGACACAGTCCTGCCCGTCGCGCGGCTGGGCGTGCGGCAGCCAGCGCACCCACTCCCAGACCTCGGTGGTGGCCAGTCCCGGCGCCAGCACCACGACCTGGAGGTCGCGCGGGCTGTGCAGGATGGCGGCCTGGGCGACCAGCCAGCGGGCGAGCCCGCGCGCGGCGGCGCGGTCGCCGGCCACGCCGACCACCCCGAGCGCCTGCAGGTCCAGCGGCACCGGCACGTGCCTGGCGGCCGGCGGCGCGCCCCCCTCCTCCTCGGTGGCGGGCGGGCCGCCGCGATCGCGCGCCAGCTCGATGGCGGCCGGCAGGTCGGCCGTGCCGACCCGGAGCTGGAGCACGTCGTGATCGTCGGCGCGGCGCTCCCAGAGCCGCCGGCGCGGGCCGGTGGCCACCAGCAGCAGGGTCGCCGGGTCGGGAAAGGCCTCACGCCGCTCGACCTCGTCGAGCGCCCGCAGCCGCTCCAGTTCGGCGGCATGCCCGCGCCTGGCCTTCTCGTACTCGCGCATGGCGGCGCGGTGGCGCTTGCGGCCGGTGCGCTTGTCGCTCCAGGCGCCGGCGCCCATGGTGAGCAGGCCGAGCAGCGCCATCGCCAGGTAGAGGACCTGGTGGAGCATGACCGCCATGCCGGCGCCGAACAGGGCCGGCAGCAGCATGGTGAGGACGCCGAGCCGCGGGCCGTCGCCCCTGACCGGCTCGCTCGGCACCACCAGGCGGCGGGGGCGTCGTGGCGGCAGCAGCCGCGGCGGCCGGTTGTAGGCCAGGCCGCCGTCGCCGCTGGGGACCAGCGAGGCGTCGGCCTCCTCAGGGAGGTGCAGGGCGAGCAGGCTGTCGCCGAGCGCCAGCACCCCGCCGTAGGGCCAGGCGGCCGGTCCGCCGAGGGTCTCGCCGTCCAGCGCCAGGCTGACCTCGGACGCCGCCTCGACGCTGGGGCCGTCGGGGGCGACCGACACGACCGCGGCGCCCGGCGGCACTGACGGGTCCTCCACGGTCACGGCGCAGCGGGGGTGGCTGCCGATCTCGAAGCGGCCGAGTCCGAGCCGGTGGACCGAGCCGGCGGCAGGGCCGCCGACGACCCGCACCTCGGCCACCCCGCCGGGCTGGGCGAGACTGGTCGCCTGCGCGTAGCGCGGGGACAGCGACACCACCATGCCGTCGCGCAGCACGCGGGCGGCCGGCAGCTCGGCGGCGAGCGGCCCGCCGTCGACCCACAGGGTCGTGGCGCGCTCCCCGCCCGCCTGCCGGGGCCCGGCAGGTGGCGGCCCGGGCGCCAGCAGCGACGCGGCGGCCTCCTGGGTGAAGCGCGGGTGGCGGATGACGATCGCGAGCTGCTGGTCGCCGGCCCGCTGGTCAGCGGCGTCGAGGCCTGCCGGGTCGCGGGCGCCCGCGGCGCCGCCGGCGGCCGCGCCGCCGGACCCGCGCGGCGCCAGCGTGTCCTCGATCGCCCGGGCCACCTCGCGCACGGTCGCGGTGCCATCGATTGAGACCAGGACGTCGGCACGGGCCCCGCTGGCCGCGTCGAGCACGGTGAGGCTGCACGAATACGAGATAACGCTCATTTCCGAAGTGCTCCGATCGGCGGGGAGAGCCATTCTAGGGCTCCTGTCCCGCCGTGGGGGGAGCGAGCTCCCCCCACATGGATCGAGGTCCACGGGTACGAAGCGAACTCCGCATGGCGCTCATCATCACGTGTCCGGAACGAAGACCCTCCAGGTGACCGAACGCAGCCGTGGCCCCGTCGAGCGCAGGAACGGGATCACACGGACGGCGGCTACGACCCTGGGAGGTCTCCGCGGGCCAGGGCCAGCGCCTCCGGGTGGTAGACGTAGTTCGGCCGCAGGTCGGCCTGGTGGTAGTAGCGGTGGAACACCGGCGTGGTGGAGCCGCTGACCGGCGGGACGATCCAGCTCCAGTCGGCGGGGCAGAGGCGGCCCGCCTGCTCCTCGCGCCGCAGGTGGGCGAGGAAGCGGTGGGACTCGGTGTGGTGGTCGGTGATGGTGATCCCCACCCGCTCGAAGGAGTGGAGCACGGCGACGTTCAACTCCACCAGCGCCAGGTCGCGCCAGAGCGTCCGCTCGCTGCTGGTGTCCAGGCCCATCCGCTCGGCGATCACCGGGAGCTGGTCATAGCGCCCGGTGTCGCCCAGGTTGCGGGCGCCGATCTCGGTGCCCATGTACCAGCCGTTGAACGGGGCCGCCTGGTAGCAGATCCCGCCGATCTCCAGGCACATGTTCGAGATCGCCGGCACCGCGAACCAGCGCAGGTCCAGCCCGGCGAACCAGTCGAAGCGCGGGTGGCTGAGCGGCACCTGGTGGACCACGTCGGCCGGCAGCTCGTACAGCCTCGGCGCCTGCCCGGGGGCCTGCACGACCAGCGGGAGCACGTCGAAGCGGCCGCCGCCACCGGCCCAGCCGAGCCGGCGAACCCGCTCGGTGAAGGCGAGGTTGCGGGGATCGCCGATCACCCCGCTCCCCACCTGATAGCCGGCGTAGCGCGTGAGCTGCTCGTTCCAGATCCTGGGCCCGGGACGGTGCGGAGCGCTCGGGTGGAACACGGTCAGCGTCGGGCGGATCCGCCCGGCGGTGATGGTCTCGCGCAGGTGGGCGACGCACTCGCTGGCGATCTCGTCGGCGCCGCTCACCCCGCGGCGGTCGCGCACCCGCAGGCTGCGCCAGTACAGCCGGCCGATGCAGCGGCTGTTGTTGCGCCAGGCCACGCGAGCGCCATGGACCAGCTCCCTGGTCGTGTGCCAGTAGGTCCCGAAGCGCTCGATGTGGGCCCGCACCTGGCGCAGCCGGACCTCCACCGGTCCGGCCTGCGGGTTCTCCTGGTGGTACAGGCGGATGAACCGCTCCGCCTCGGCTGGGTCGACCCGCTCGCCGCCTGGCGGCGATGCAGGCTGCTGACGTCGTGAGCCAACATCTGAAAGGGAGTGAACCGGACAGGCACTCGCCGGAGCGCCGTCGAACACGGCATTGGTCGACACCACAGCCCCCCCAGGCCGAACCATGATCTCGTGGGCAGGTTCCCTTCGAAATGGCGCGCCATCCTGGCATAGGTGGCATCTGCAAGCAGGACTCGCGTATTATAAGCTAATCCCTCGAATAGGGGAAGACTCACAGTAGGAGCAGTTCCGACTCGAGCGCCGAACAGCTCAGACGGTTGCAGATGGCGCGCTCAGAGCACGATCCAGTCGGTCACCAGCGCCGTGCCTTCCTCGACACCGCCGAGCTGACATCGCAGCGAGCTGAGCCCGGACGGCACGTCCTCGGCCCGGAACCGGCCGAGCTCGTCAGCCTCGACCGCGACCATGCCTCCCTGCTGGTGCCGGACGGTGACCAGGGCCCGCTGCGCGGGGACGAGCTGACCGATCAGGCGCCGGTGGGAACCCAGCACGGTGACCTCGACTCCGACCGTCAGCTCTGGCGCCTCGAAGGTGAGCTGCCGGGGAGCGTCCGGGCCGCGCACCACCCCGGCCGCCGCGGGCTCGGATGACGAGTCATACGTGAGCGCCGCGAGCGCCGCGTCGATGGTCCTCCACGCGAAGCTGTCGCGGCCGCTCTGGAGGACCTCCGGCGGCACCGGATCGGCCGCTCCGACCACCTCGGCCAGCACCCGCCAGAGCCGCTGGTGCTCCTCGCCGCCTGGGCCCTGGTCCGGGCTCGGGCTGCCGTGGTCGTGGGACACGTTGCTCGTCTCCTGTCAACTGGTTTTCTTGGAGAGCCGCTCATTCTGCGAGAGATACGTCTGATCCCAGTTTGCGCCGAAGTTGCTCCAGGCAGCGCGCCCGGGTCGGGCCGATACTACCGATCGGCATGCCGAAGGCTTCGGAAACCTGGTCGTAGCTCAGCGCCGGGTAGGCGAACAGCAGCGCGCGCAGCAACTCCTGGCACCGCTCGCCGAGCTGCCGGAACGATCGCCAGACCAGCCTCGCCCGCTCGTTCTCCAGAACCTGTGACTCGGGTGAGCGCGGCGTGGGCCCGCGGCGCTCGAACCTGCGGTCATCGTCGACCACGATCTCGCGATTGCCCGCCCGCAGCAGGCGCAGGCACTCCCGCCGTGCCGTGGTCACCAGCCACGCGCCCACCCGGGTGGGATCCTTCAGGCGCCCGAGGTGCTCCACCAGCCGCAGCCAGGTGACCTGCACCACGTCCGCCGCGTCAGCCCTGCCCAGCCCGTACGAACCCGCGATCGACCAGACCAGCCCGCTGAAGTGCTCGATGAGCCGCTCCCAGGCGCGGTCCTCGCCGCTGGCCGCCGCCGCAACCAGCGAGCCGAGCTCCTCGGCTTCCATGGCCGTCAGCGGTCGTCCAGACAGGGCAGCAGGACCGGCCCCACAGTGGCCAGCCGATCGGCTCGCGCCTTGGCGAGCAGCGCCTTCGCCGCCCGCCGGCCGTTCTCGCCCTCGCTCGACATGCGGCCGGCGATCAGGCCGGCGACCAGCGGAGTCGAGAAGGACGTGCCGCTCCAGCGCGCCATGCCCTCGAAATGGCGCACCTGGTTCACGTACGGCGGCTCCTTGCAGGTGAAGTCGCCGGTCGCGAAGGCGTTGACGAGGCCTTCCCCCGGCGCGTAGACGTCGACCCAGCCCCCGTAGTCGCTGAAGAACGCGCGGTTGCGCCAGTTGGCGTCGAGCGCCCCGACCGACACGACCCGCTCGAAGGCGGCGGGCCAGAACGGGCGGCGGTCGCTGTTGTTGCCCGCGGCGGCGACCAGCACGACGCCCTTGTGGAACGGGAACCGCGCCCTCCAGAAGGCCTCGAAGGCCAGCAGCGGGACGTCGTACCGGGTCGAGGTGCCGGCCGACAGGCTGATCACGTCGGCACCGGCGGCCAGCGCGGTCTCCATCTCCTTGACGAAGTCGATCTCCAGAGTGGCGCCCGCGAACACGAACGCGGCCCGCACGAACACCTCCGTCGCCGGTGCCATGCACCGCGCCACCCCGGCGATGAAGGTCCCGTGGCCGGTGTAGGACTCGATCTGGCCGTTGACGACCGGATCGAGGTCGCCGGTCACCCCGCCGAGCCAGCTGTGGTCCGTCGCCGCGCCGTCGACCAGCCCGGTGTCCAGCACGTGCAAGAGCACTCTGGCGCCATTCCCGCCGGACGGGCAGACGCCCGGGTCGGGGATCGCGGCGGGGTCGACCTCCTCGGGCTCGGTGGCGGGGCAGCCGGTCACCGGCGTGATCGACAGCACGTGGTTGGGGGTGGCGACGCCGACGCCGAGCTCCGCGTCGATCGCCTCCAGCGCTCGGATGACGTCGTCGAAGGCCGTCCCGTCGAGCGTGAGCCGGACCACCCCGTTGGTTGCGCCGGGAAGCCGGAGGTCCGGACGCCTCCGCGGCGCAGTCTGGCGCAGCAGCACCTCGGTCACGCGGTCGGCGTCCTCCGTGCGGGCCAGGATGATTCCGTCCTCGCACAGGAAATCGACTTCACCCTCCTTGGGCCCCTGCGTGAAACGGACTTCCCTGATCCTGATCGGGGGGTCCGCGCCGTTGAACGCGTCATGGATCAGCCGGACCTGGGCGTCGGTCCGGGTGGCCGGTTGTCGAGACGGTCTCCGCGCGGCGGCCATGGCTTCCCCTCTCGAACGACTGCCCAGGGACGGGCAGAATGCGACGATCTAACATGAAGCGTATGGCTGTGGAAAGACGCCAAATTGCGCATGAGGCCGACACGCTCGAACTGCTGCCACTTGCGCTGTCGCGACCAAAGGAGGCGCTGGCCCGAGCGCGTGCGGTGCTGGCGGCCGACCCCGAGCCGTACGACGCCTCGATCGCGCACCAGGCCATCGGCATCGTGCTGCGTGATTTCGGGGACGTGGGTGTGGCCGTTCGCGAGCTGCGCACGGCTGTGCGCCTGGCGGGCGAGGCGGACTCGCCGCAGCGCGAGGCGGACGTGCTCGCCACGCTCGGCCTCGCGCTGGTCTTCTCCGGTCGCACCCGCTCCGGACTGGCCGCCTTCGATCGCGCGGTGCGGCAGGCAAGCGGCCTGCTGGCGGGGCGCGTCCTGATGCGACTCGCCCTGGCGCTGTGGACGCTGGGGCGGCACCAGGACGCGCTGGAGGCGCTGCGGCCGGCGGTGACGATGCTCCGTCGCGCGGACGACATGATCTGGGAGGCGCGTGCCCTCACCGCGCGCGCGTTCGTGCACCTCGCGCTCGGCTCCGTCGAACGGGGGACCATCGACATCGCGCGCGCCGAGCGGCTGTTCGCAGCGGCGGGCCAGGAGTACGAGTCCGCCGTCGCCAGGCACAACCGCGGGGTGATCGCCTTCCGTTCGGGCGACCTGCCGGCCGCGCTCGCCTTTCTCGACGAGGCAGCTGGCCGCTACGACCTCCTCGGCGCCGAGGTGCCGGACCTCAGCATCGACCGCTGCGCCGTGCTGCTTGCGGCCGGGCTGTCGCGCGACGCGCTGGAGGAGGCCGATCGGGCGATCCGCGGGCTGGAGCAGGTGCGCGGGCAGGCCACCAAGCGGGCCGAGCTACTGCTGACCGCCGCGAATTCCGCGCTCGCCGCGGCCGACACCCGGACCGCCATGGAGCGGGCCGGCGCGGCCCATCGTCTGTTCGGCGCCCAGCAGCGGCCATGGTGGCGCGCGCACGCCGGCTTCATGCTGGTGCGGGCCCGCTTCGCCGCCGGGATGGCGAGCGGCCAGCTGTTGCGCCAAGCCGAGCGCACGGCCGCCCTGCTGGACGCGGTGCGCGCCGGCGACGCCTCGCAGGCGCATCTGCTGGCCGGGCGGACGGCGTTGGCGCTGGCACGGTTCCAGGACGCCGACCGGCATCTCGCCATCGCCGCGCGGGCGCGGCGGCGTGGCCCCGTGCTGTACCGGGCTGGCGGCTGGCTGGCCGAGGCGTTGCGGGCCGAGGCGGTCGCCGGACCGCGCCAGGTGCTCAACGCCTGCCGGCGGGGCCTCGACCTGCTCGACGAGCACCGGGACACCCTGGGCGCGTCGGAGCTGCGGGCGCAGGCCACCGCGCACGGCGCCGAGCTGGCGGCGCTGGCGCAGCGGCAGGCCCTTCGGGCCGGGCGGCCGCGGCGCCTGCTCGTCTGGAGCGAGCGATGGCGGGCGACGGCCCTGGCGGTCCCGCCGGTCAGGCCGCCGGACGACCACGAGCTCCAGGGCGACCTCGTGGCCCTCCGGGAGATCACCCGGCGCCTCGAGGACGCCAGCGCGCAGGGCGCGCCGACCACCGCCCTCCAGCGCGAGCGGCAGCGGCTGGAAGGCGGCATCCGCGCCCGCGCCATGCGCACCCGCGGCGCCAGCCGCGCCGGGCGCCGGCAGTTCGAGTTCCAGGTCGAGCCGCTGCTGGAGGAAGTCGGCGCCGCGCGCCTGGTCCAGATCGTCGAGATTGACGGCGACCTGCACGCACTGGTCTGTGGCGGTGGCAGGGTCCGGCGCTTCCCGGCGGGTCGTGCCGACGAGGCCGCTCGTGAGGTCGATTTCGCGCGCTTCGGGTTACGGCGCCTGGCCTACAACCGTCCGGTGGGCCGGGCGGGGACTGCCGTCGCCCTGCTGGAGGCGACCGGAAGGCGGCTCGAGCGGGTGTTCCTCGGGCAGGCCGGCCGTCACCTCGGCAGCGGGCCGGTTGTGGTGGTCCCACCGGGCAGGCTCCACGCGGTCCCCTGGGCGCTGCTGCCCTCGTTCCGCGACCGCGTGCTCAGCGTGGCGCCCTCGGCGAGCGTCTGGCTGCGCGCGAGCCGGGCCACCCCGCCCGCGCGGCGCGCGGTCGTCCTGGTGCGCGGTCCCGACCTTGGCAGCGGCGGCGCCGAAGTGCCGGCGCTGGCCGAGCAGTACGACGACATGACCGTGCTCGGCCGAGGCACCGCCACCGCGCAGCGCGTGCTCGGCGCCATCGACGGCGCCTGGCTCGCCCACATCGCGGCGCACGGGAGGTTCCGCGCCTCCAGCCCGCTGTTCTCCTCGCTCCGCCTGGACGACGGGCCGCTGACCGTCCACGACCTCGAGCGGCTGCGCCGGGCACCGCACCGGCTGGTGCTGTCGAGCTGCGATTCCGGGATCTCCGCACCGGCCGGAGCCGACGAGCTGCTCGGCCTCACCGGCAGCCTGGTGCCGCTCGGGACGGTGGGGATCGTCGCCAGTGTGCTGCCCGTCAACGACGCCGCCGTGGTGCCGCTGATGCTGGCGCTGCACCAGCGGCTACGAGCTGGCGCCAGCATGGCGGAGTCGCTGCGGGACGCCCGACTCCAGCTCG
>Ga0137386_10001157_pt1 | contig 16198 bp, 19 predicted proteins | sample SagtaG_4_FD_104910 | JGI IMG/M metagenome (GOLD analysis project Ga0137386, IMG submission 104910) | Vadose zone soil microbial communities from Sagehorn Ranch, Mendocino, California, USA - Sage2_R_100_16 metaG | ecosystem: Environmental > Terrestrial > Soil > Vadose zone | place: USA... | reverse complement strand
CTCTCACTGCCTTTTTCCTCTGCTCATTCGTTTCCACTTGGGGAGTCTCCTCTCTGGTCGGCTTTTTTACCGATGAGGATACTCCTTTTTCCCTTGCTTGCCTACAACTAATTCATACACCCCTATCTAGTGGGTCAGTTGCCAAGTCCAGTGGCAATGTGATAGAATGAAATATCAAGAAACACTGATCCCAGAAAGGACCCTTCAAGAACAATCACTATGTCCCGTCCCGTTACCCAACCCCTACGTCCTTTGACCGAAATCGAACGCCAAGAACTCCAGCGAGTGAGCCGCGCTCCCAGCGAAACCGTGAGTCGCCATCAGCGAGCGCTTGCCTTATTGGCAGTCGCCGATGGAATGTCCTTGATCGAAGCGGCCAGGGCGGCAGGCTGGCGCGTTCATGATACCGTGACTCGTGTGATCCGCCGCTTCAATGAGCGCGGACTCGCCGCCCTGGACGATTTACCTCGCAGCGGTCATCCCCGCAGCTATGGCCCGAGGGAGCGCGCGCGCATCGAGCAAGAACTGCGACGCAGTCCCTTGCTCAAGGAAGATGGCACGGCCACCTGGTCACTCACGACCCTGCAACAGACGCTGCGTGACGCCCCGGATGGGCTGCCACAGGTCAGCACTTTCACCATCTTGCATAGCATCCATGAAGCAGGTTATACCTGGCAGCAGAACCGGACCTGGTGTAAGACCGGTACCACGCTCCACAAGGGAAAGGATGGCGTGGAAGAGCGTCACGATCCCTACACGCAGGAAAAAAAACGGTGATTGAGCGAGCCTATGTGACGGCCGAGCGCCTTGGCTTGCAATTGTGGTGCGAAGATGAAGGCGGTCCCTACCAAAGTATCCCACAACCTGGCTCGTCCTGGCAACCAGAAGGTCAGCCCGCACGTCGGCCCCACGAGTACGTGCGAGGCGAGACGGCCAAACTGCTCACCTTATTGCGACCAGCGACGGGCGAAGTCCGTGCCCAGGCGGTGGAACATACCACCAATGCGATCTTGCACCCCTGGCTCAAAGGCGAACTTGAGGCGATTCTCAAGCAGTGTCCCAGAGCTCCAGAAGTGGTCCCAGAGGGTCGACGCTGGCAGGATTGGGATATCTATCCGGCCGCCGAGCAGTTGGATCGCTTTTTCCCACCCGTGCGGGTGTTGCTCATCCTGGACAATCTGGCCGGGCACAAGAGCTCTAGCCTGGTGCAGTGGTGTGCCGAGCACGGCATTCTCTTGCTCTGGACACCTACCGCTGGTTCCTGGCTCAACATGGCCGAGTCGCTGCAACGCATCATCCAGCGGCGGGCGCTCTCTGGTCAGCATCCGGCTGACGCCCAGACGCTCATGATCTGGCTCACCGACGCCGTCGAGGGCTGGAATCGGCATCCGACGCCGTTCATCTGGGGCGGCAAGCGCCATGCCCGTCGCGACCGGGCCTACGCCCGGCGGCACCGCCTGGGAGGATCAGGCGCAACCACCACCTACACCGTTCCTCGCCGTATCCGTTCAGTTCGCTACTACAAAAGAGCTGCCTAATGCCACTGAACTTGGCAACTGACCCACTAGGTAGTTGGAGGCAGTAGCGTAGTCATGGTTCTGTATAGCTTTATAGTATTGTCTAGTTGCATTCCACGCATCCCCAGTTGTTGGCCCAGGACGGTCAGTCAGAAACGCTCCTGCGATCAGAATGTAGTACAGAACAAAGAAAGCCACGACAATGAAGACAATACCACCGACAACGGTAAGGAGAATCCACAGCCAGAGCAGTGAACCTTTCTTCTGCTGTCGGAATAGCTGTTGCTCGTTCATTTCTTCCTCCTTGTTGCAAATCTCAATGGCTCATATATTTAGCTGTTCAATACAGTATATACCATGACACCCTCATAGGATACGGGTCAAATGCCCCATTTCTTTACTCCATTTCAGATGACCGATTGTCTGACAAAAAACTGGCACGTCGAGTTAGCTAGCAAGCCGTATTCCCCAAGTGTGAGGATGATCCACTTTCCTCTTGACGTTTACAGGCGCACCACTCTGCATGACCGTGGTAAACGGTGGTCAAAGGAGCGGCAACATCTCTCCTGTCTACGGATGCACAGAGCACAAACAGCCGATCGTATGGGGCAGGCGGGCTGAAGAAGCTGTAGAGGTCCACCATGATCTCGGAGGCTAACTGCACGGCGCAGGCTGCATGGTAGACGGTCTGCTCGGGGTCATCGCTCATGATGAGGGGATAGGCAGCCAATGCTTTGGAACAGTACTGACACCGGTCGTTCATGCTACGAATCCCTGCCTGAAGGCGTTGTTCGTCGTTCACGATGAGCATGAGTGTTTCCTCCTACATCGGAAATATCGCCAGGGCCGAGGCTTTTAGTGCATGAGAGGTCTTCCCCCGGCTCGAGCAGCATAGTAGGAATGCCTTGTGCCACACAAGCATTCAGCATGCGTGTCAAACAGGCTCCGCTCTCAGCGTAGGAAATGGCTCTGAGAATGGCAAGGGGGTTAGCCATGCCCGAGTGCCCATCGACGTAAAGTATGTTATGAGGTGCTCTCGGGACGAGGTTTCGGAAAGTCTCGATGCTGTTTTGTAAAACCAACCCTTAGCAAAAGATACGCTACAAAGAGCAATGTATGCTTGCACATCCACCAGGTGGTTGCGTATAATTTTGCTAGTGAGTGGTCACAAACCTAGGCGAAGCGAAACAATGGAGTTTCGGATGGCAGTTTCCGAAAGATGCATATAACCTGCTCTTTATAATGCATCATAGAGTCAAGCTTTCTGTCTCCCAACTCCTTCCAGCAAGCATAGGCATCATTGCACTAAGAAGCAACATATTGGAAGCATGCGAAAAAGGAGAGATTACCGATGACGACGGAACCACGTATCATCAAATTTTACGAAACCACGCTGCGCGACGGCGAGCAAACCCCAGGCGTCAACTACTTTCCCGAAGAGAAGTTGGCGATTGCCCAGGCGTTAGCCGACATGGGCTTCGACACGCTCGATTGCGGCTTCCCTATCTCCTCGCCGGGCGAGTTCGAGGCTGTGCGCCTGATCGCCTCGAAGGTCGACAATGCCGAGATTTGCGCCATTGGGCGTGCCAATCCTGCTGATATCGAACATGCCTGGGAAGCAGTGAAGGTCGCTGCTCACCCGGCTATTCAGCCGTTTATTAGTGTATCGCCTCTACATCGCAAGGTGAAACTGGGCAAGACGCGCGAGGAGGTGCTGGAACTGGCGCGCCGGGCTGTGGCCCAGAGCCGTTCCTACACCGAGAACGTCGATTTTGCCCTGGAGGACACCACGCGCACCGAGCATGATTTCATTCTCGAAGTCTGCGATGCTATCCTCAAAGAGGGTGTGCGTTTTGTCACGCTTTGTGACACGGTTGGCTACGCATTGCCTTGGGAGTTTGGTCAACTTGTGGCCGATGTGAAAAAAGAATTTCCTCATATTCGTATTTCCGCTCACTGCCACAACGACCTCGGTTTGGCTGTTGCTAACGCTTTAGAGGGTTTGCGCAATGGCGCGGAACGAGTCGATACCTGCATCAACGGACTCGGTGAACGTGCTGGCAATGCTGCAAGTGAAGAAGTTGTGATGGCAATTAAAACACGCTCTGCCAATCTGGGGATGGATGTTAAAGTTGACACGACAAAGATTATCTCGACCAGTCGTCTTGTTGAGAAACTATCGGGCATGCATACTCAGTGGACGAAGCCAGTTGTTGGTCGAAATTCGTTTTCGCACGGCGGAGGAATCCATCAAGATGGCGTGCTGAAGGATGCTAGCACCTACGAAATTATGACTCCCGAATCCATCGGGTTGACTGCTGCTGATCGTCGCATGCACATGGGCAAGCTCTCAGGACGAGCCGCCCTCGATGCCCAACTGAGCGAACTTGGTTATACCCTTGAGAAAGAGCAATTGAATAGGGCTTTCGATATGGCCAAGCTCCTGCTTGACAAGAAGAAAGTGCTCGAGGAGATGGACCTACGTTATATCGCTGAAACAGCGACTTCTACTACTGCTGTCGTAGAGCTTGGTAATGCATAAGCCAACCAAAGAGTTAGAGCACGCTCACCAATTCCCCGAATCGGTGAGTGTGCTCTAGCTTTTTATATTGTGATAGTTTTCATCGTCTTCTATTATAGTGAGCGCAAGCATCAGTGTCGGTACAAGTACCAACGTTTTGACAACACTCATTCTTGCTCCCCTCACTCTTCTGGCGCTGCTCCGTGTTCCTGGACCTTCTGAAGCCATTCAAGAGTAGTTTGTTTGCGTACACCGGCCCATTTACTTAACGTTCTTCCAGTTATTCTATCTCCTTCTACTTTCATCGCTTGATAGGCGCTCCTTAACCGTTCGTCGGCGGTTCCGATATTGATAGCTATTCGCTCCGGTTCTAGTGAGTCATCGGTCCCAGCCTCCTGGTCCTCGCTGGTGGGTTCCCATTGAGGATGGGTTCCAGTTCCCATTGATGGATTCTCATCGGGAACTGGTTCCGGTTTCTGGGATTGACCTGGTTCCCGCTTCTCTGCTAACTGGTTCCCTTTAAGGGGCTCCGGTTCCTGCTGATGATTGGTTCTGGTTCCCACCTGTAGGTTCCGATTCCTTCGCTGGTTCCCGTTGTTAGTAGGTTCCCATCGCTCGTCGGTCCCGTGTAGGAGCATCAGCTTCGGATGCTGGCGATGGTTGTCTTCTTGTGCCGATAGCGCGCCGAGTTTCTCTTCTTCTGTGATACTGATACGCCCAATAGCTCCAGCCTGTCGCATAGCTTCAATAAGAGCTGTTGCAAGAGCGTTATAATCAATCTCCAGTGCCGCTGGCTCTGACTGTAGTTTCTGGCTCTGTAGCGGCCCGAGGGCCGGTTTGCGGTGTAACTCATTGAAGGAAATATTCTTGAGTCGTGGCTCATAACATCTCCGTCGGTCAAGAAGTTGGCGGTACTGATGACAATGCCTGCCGCCAGTAGCAGCTCACTCGTTTTGGTGACGAAGCTGAAAATGAACTTGATGGTTTCCTCGTACCAGTTCAAAGACGCGAATGAACGTAGCCGCTGCCAGCGCTTATTATCCTCGCTTTGATTATTCATGCTGGGCTTTTCCTTCTTTCGCGATTGTGGTAAGATGTGGATAAAGTAGCTGGTCATGTGGAAAAGTGAGAAGAAGTTATTTGATCGGTGCTTTCTCACCTTCAGAGAGCAGCGCGCGCAGTGCCAGGAGGATATCCTTGTAGTGCCCCCGTGTGCAAAGATTGGGGGTTGGTCGGTGCCAACGCCTTTGCTCACGGCGGGGGTATTCACCAGGACGGCGTGCTCAAGGACGCCCGTACTTACGAGATCATGTCGCCTGAATCCATCGGCCTGACGGCCGCCGACCGCCGTATGCATATGGGCAAGCTCTCGGGCCGTGCCGCTCTCGCCGCCCAGATGCGCGAACTTGGCTATGAACTGGAGAAAGAGCAATTGCTCCAGGCCTTTGATATGGCCAAGCTCCTCCTCGGCAAAAAGAAAGTGCTGGAGGAGATGGATATGCGCTATATTGCCGATGTGGCGATGGGCAAGACCGAGGTAGTGATAAATACTACTACCGTAGTAGAGATGGAGAAGGCATAAGTCTAACAAAGAAGTAGCGCACGACTGACGGTTTGAAGAACCATCAGTCGTGCCCTGACTTTTTTAAGTGGGGGAAATACTCTCGTTCAACTGAGCAGGATGGCCCTTGGAGCATGGTCGCCTTCGGCGACCGGAAAGATTTTTTTGCAGTTTTTGCGCATGGTGCATTTCCGCAGGAAATGCACCATGCGCAAAAACTGCAAAAGGGATGTGGCAGAGGCAGAGCCTCTGCCGGCAGGAGAATAATGCCTCCACTGTTTTTTACCTACCCATACGGTAGAAGCGCTGCGCATTCTCCGACCAGAGTTTGCGCCTGGCCGGGAGCGGCAGACTGGCGGTGAGAGCCTCCAGCGTCTCGTACCAGCGGCGGTACGGGGATGCGAGCAAGACGACGGGCCAGTCGCTGCCGAAGAGGACCCGCTCTTCCCCAAAGGCATCTAACGCGACATTGACGAATGGCTCCAGGTCGGCAGGCTGCCAGCTTTCGTGATCGGCCTCGGTCACCATGCCACTGATTTTACAGACGACGTTCGGCAACTCAGCGAGTTTGCGCAGGTCTGCTTGCCAGGAGTCGAGTTGCTGCTGTTTGATATCTGGCTTCCCCAGGTGATCCAGGATAAAGGCTGTGCCCGGGCAGAGGCGCACCAGTTCGATGACGCCCGGCAACTGCCAGTGCTTGATGCATAGATCGAACGAAAGGTTATACTCCGCCAGCAGGCGCACTCCGGCGACAAAATCAGGTTGCAGGCAGAAGTCTGGAGCCGTCTCGTCCTGGAGATTGCGCCGGACTCCTTTGATGAGAGGCGAGATGGCCACCAGGGATTCCAGGTGCCCGCGAACGGCAAGACCGCGCTCGACCGGAGCAGCAGCGACAATGGCTTGCAAACGCGGCTCATCCCGGGCCAGGTCCGCGACGTGGCTCGCCTCACGCAGCGCCTCCTGCGGCTCAACGCCTACCTCGATGTAGACCATCCCTATGATGGGGAGGCTCCGCGTCTGCTCGCGGTAGTCTTGCAAGCCATAGGGCCGGTGTAACCGGGGGATGCCCGCCAGCCAGGGCATGCTGAACTGTTCGGGATTCCATAGGTGCACATGGGCGTCAACAATGGGAAGCATCTCGGCCATAAAAAATCCTTGCACAAACATAGGCTACAAGATCAGAGAAATCTCTCCTTAGAGGTGGATTGTAAGCTTCCTCTTCATAATACAATACGAAAGGTATTGTCAACAGCAGGTAAGTCAGACATTCGGTCACATTCCCTCGTTTCGTTTCGTCATAGTAATGTCGAGCGAAACCCACCCAAAGTGATCGGGACACCGGCTCCCGTGGAAGCGCCGGGTGGGCGGCAACGTCTCGATCAAAATCTGGATGTTCAGCGAGTAGAAGGAGTTCTTTATGAATCAAGGTATCAGAACAGTCATCTATCCAGTCAAAGACATAGCTCAAGCGAAGAGGCTTTACAGCACGCTTTTGGGTGTAGAACCTTATGCGGATGAGGCGTATTATGTGGGCTTTCGGGTGGGAGACCAGGAAATCGGGTTAGATCCTCATGGCCACAACCAGGGCTTGACGGGACCTGTGGGCTACTTCCACGTGAGCGACATCCGGCAGAGTCTGCAAGCATTATTAGACGCTGGCGCAAACACACAGCAAGAGGTCACAGATGTCGGTGGGGGGAGACTGATTGCATGGGTCAAAGACGCAGATGGGAACATCATAGGGCTTCTTCAGAACCCGTAAGGCTGATCCTTCTTACCTCTTACCAATGTCTTGCCAGCGCCCGATCTGGAATGGTCTCCGAAAAGGCAAAGCCCTCGTGAGAGGTATACCCTTTCAGGATCGATAGATGGAGTCCAGTTCGGCCCAGAGTTCATCTGAGATCGGGTGTTGCGCCAGTTTCAGCGTCTCTGTGAGTCGCTCAAGACGAGTGATGCCGACAATCGTGGAGGTAACGCGGGCATCGCGCAGCGAGAACTGCAAGGCCGCCGCCGCAAGGGGGAGGCCATGGCGCTTGCAGGCCTCCTCCATTTGCATGGCTCGTCGAAGCAGCTCAGGCGACGCCTGGCCATACATATAGCGTGGGTAGGCGCCTGGTCCTTTCGCCAGGATGCCGCTCCCATAGGGGGCAGCGTTCACGGCTGCAGCTCCCCGGCGTGTGCATACATCCCAGAGCGGCTCGGCCTCCCTGTTGAGCAGCGTGAAGCGGTTATGCGAAATAGCTGCTTCAAAGATGCCGGTCTCGACAAAGCGGATCATCATATCGATCGGGCCACCAGCGACACCCAGGTGCGCAATCAGGCCCTCTTCTTTACATTGCTGCAGTACTTCGACGGGACCACCTGGCTGCATGGCCTCTTCAAAGGAGATATGCTCAGGGTCGTGGAGATAGAGGAGTTGTAGTTGCTCCAGGCCCAGCAGGCGCAGGCTGCGCTCGACGCTGCGCCTCATCTGAGAGCCGGTGAAGACGCCGGTCTGCAAATCGCGGTCGGCCTTCGTTGCCAGCACGAAGCCAGGCGGAAGGCCACCCAGCTCGTGGAGCACGATGCCGATGCGGCGCTCGCTTTCACCATCGCCATAGGAGGCGGCGGTGTCCAGGAAGTTGTAGGGCCCCGATTTATTATTGTGGGTCCCCACAAAGAAAGCTCGAATCGTGGCCAGGGCACGCTCCTCGGGAACTTCGTAGTCGAAGGTCTCGGGCATACTCCCCAGGGGGGCAGTCCCAATGCAGATTGGTGTCACCTGCAGGCCTGTTGAGCCCAGCGGGCGCAGGGCGAATGGCCCTGAAGCTTCTGCCGGAGAAGGCATATTCTGCTCCTTTCATCAAATGTTGGCCGAGAAGGATTTGAAACGCGCTCCGTAAACTCCGCTGAGGGCCCTACTTTGCTGTCCAGCCGCCGTCGATGACCAGGGCCGAGCCGGTTACAAAGGCTGCCTCGTCCGAGGCCAGGTAGAGCGCGGCATGTGCAATTTCGTCCGGTCGCCCCATGCGTCCGATAGGCTGGCGCGCATGGAGTTGCTGGCGCACCTCGTCCTCGTGGCCGGCAAAATGGCGCGCCAGGTAGTCTTCCACAAACGGCGTCTGCACCGTGCCGGGGCAGATGGCGTTGCAGCGAATCCCTTGCGTGGCGAAGTCGATGGCGACTGAGCGAGTCAGCGCCAGCACAGCTCCCTTGCTCGCACAATAGGGCAGGCGCCGGTCGATACCGATAGTTGCCGCGACCGAGGACATATTGATGATCACGCCTCCGGCGGGCGACTGTGCCAGCATCTGCCGCACTGCTTCGCGTGCACAGAGGAAGACGCCGCGCGCATTCACACGCATCACGCGCTCCCAGTCCTCCAGGCTGGTTTCCAGAATACTGCCGACGTGGCTGATGCCGGCGTTGTTGACCAGGATATCGAGCCGACCATCCACAGCTGCGACCTGCTCTATCGCAGCCCTGACCTGAGGCTCTTCAGCTACGTCGAGCTGCTGCGCACGGGCACTCCCTCCGGCTGCGCGAATTTCACCGGCAACCTGCTCTGCCGCGTCCAGCTTGATATCGGCAAGAATGACGTGCGCGCCCTGCTGTGCAAAGAGCCGAGCGATTTGCTCTCCGATGCCCGATCCGGCTCCCGTTACGAAGGCGATTTTCTTATCTAAGCGAAACACCTGCATTTCCTTTCTCCCGCTAGTCCGTATGGGCCTAATAGGCCCGCCAACGAAATTTACAACGCTAAGCCCCAAAAATGTGGCTGAGAGCGCCTAACGAACAACGCCAAACGGGTTATGGCCAGGTTGAAGTACATACTGAAGATTTTCTCCAGACCTCTTTCCCCACCGGCCAAACTCGATATCTATCTCATGTGCATCATCCTCGTAGAGGAACAAGCCATCGACGACATGGGGATCGAGCTGGTCAAAGCGCCCATTCACAAAGAACTCGTATGTTCCGTATCCTAGCGGTTTCTCAAGAGAGACTTCTGCACAATACCAGCGGTTATTACGGTTTGTAATCTTGAGATGAAGCTGCCCCTGAGAATCTACCCATACGTTTTCTGGTGAAGAAGAAAAGTAGTTAGGGCCTGGCCCTCGTCTTTCTTCACCGCCATCTTTAACAACCCATTGGTTTCCGCTGAATTCAATGGTTCTCATGGTCTCTCCTGGTTATATTCTAACGAAGTCAACCGCGTTCTCCCAGCAGCTATTTCTTTGTCTTGAGCTCCTTAGGTTACCTTTATCAGTGGAGCGTTATGCCAACCAGTTGCTATCATAGTCGAACATGCCCCAAGAGACCTGATGCCATACCACAGTTCTACTTGAAGGCGATAGCTACGCTGTGGCCACTCCTTCGCAATTGTCAGGAATCGTGTATAGATGTGTTCGCCACGTTGTAGAACGACATCAACATCTTCATGGGTATTAAAATAATATTGATCATCTGCGACCAAGCTAGCTCCGAGCCATACTGGTACTTCAAAGTCCAAGCCATTATGAACATGATACTTGAGTACCAAACGTTTCCCACGAGCTATTGTCTCGGTCAAGCAGTGTGTTCTCCGGTTTGATGTCCCGCTGGATCAGTTTTTCATCATGGGCGTACTGTAAGGCGGAAGCGACTTGTGTGACGTAGGAGACGATGGTCGGTAGGGAAAGTGGCATCCCTTTGGGATGCGAACGAGGGACATTGCCGTTAGGGAGGTAATCCATCACCAGAAGGGGCGTGTGATTTTCAACGTCAAAATCGAAGACACGCACAATATGGGGATGTCTCAGACGGGCTACCATCCTTGCTTCACGCAAGAAGCCTTCAATATCGTCATCTTCTGCACCTCCTTCCAGTCTTTCATTATTGCTCTCTTTCCCGTAGCCCTATCAAAAGACCATGATTTCCTTGTTTCTCGCGTTTCAGAAACCTTCCTTTACGCAGCTCATCTGTTGATCCCATCAAACGAAGGTTTTGAGACGACTCATCCATTCATGAACCTGCAACTGTCACTCGGGTAGATTCAAGGGTTCCCACGCTCTTCAAGATGGGTTTATCTTATCACCTTTCCGTCTGTCTGTACATGCCTTATCAAGTGCCGTGTACGCTGCCTGACCAGACCAACACTCCTTCCGGGCAACTTACACCAGGCAATGTGCAGGCACTTGCCCACTTGCATCTCTCCGTGGCGACCTATGCCGCCTAAAAGAGAAGAAAGGCCCTGTAACTGCTTTCCAACACAAATTTAGGGAGATAAGAACCCGTCCTGGTCATTGCAATCTCTGATCAGTACGTCTTCGTCGTTTGAAGTCTTCCAGATCGGAACGACTGATTCGATAATTCGGGCGTGCCGGAGACCCTAAATCGGTTGCTACGAGTTCCCCGTCCTGTATCCATTTATAGACCCGCCTGATATTGACCTTCAGTTCGTCGGCGGCCTGTTCAGCCGTCAGCACCTCCTCTGGCATTGCGCACCCCTCCTCAAAATAGTGGTGTCTCCTTGCCTCTTAGGATGCAAGGAGATAGGACGATTATAACGTGTTCAGCATGGTTCGTCAATTAACCGTATAAAGGTATTGCTAACTGATACTATTATCATGTATACTACGTGTGTGGTATGTTTCGTACACTAGCATACAGTATAAAACAGTAGTAGTATGTTTCTGTAGTCAGGCTCTGGAGCGCGTAACAATAGGGCCTACGCGGGTACGTAGGCCAGAAGAGACTAGCGTGTTAAGTCCGGTCTAGGCTCTCCCTGCTGCATCATAGCGGCAGGAGGGCCATTCGTCAAGCAGAAGGAGAGCTTGCACAATGGCAACCAAACAGCAATCGTTGACCCCTTTGATTGACATTCAGAGTGCGGCATTTGCAGCGCAGTACGAGCGCGGCGTCTGGTGGAGCATGTACGGTGACGAGCAAGGGAAGGGGCCGGTTCCTGCCAGCTACCTCGTGACCAACCTCAAGGACTACGCTGATCGTGATTACTTCGGCACGAACGACCCGTATCATCTGTCTCACCTCGGTTTCTTTTTCGGTATGTATCACGGCGGCATTCTCTCGCCGCAAACGGGCCAGCGTCGCCCCGATGTGACGACACTCGCTCACTTGGATCACCGAGATGCCAGGCGCGGCTATCGCGCCGGCAGAGCGTTCTACTTTGTCGAGGCCGAACCGCATGAACAGAGGTATACTGAGGGTAGACTGATCGAACGGCTCCGCGAGAGCGTCACAGAGATGGCCTCCTGGCGCGATGGGGAGAGCACCTGATTCTTTGCCGTCGGGTGCTTACTCGGGGAACTCAGCGGGGAACGCTTCCCCATGACTCCGGCAGAGCAACGGGTGTACCTCCCGCAACGCCAACGGCTAGAGGTGGCCCGTAAGCGGCACAAGGCCGCTCGGCGAAGCGTGATGTTGCAGGGGGTGTAGACCGTGCTCGAAAGTGAATCGGTGGCACAGATGACAGCACGCGATGCACAAGTTACCGTCCTGCATGAGATTGACCTGGGAGCGCATCATCTCTTCATCATGAGCGACCTGAGCATCGACTTGCTGGCTGATGAGGATGCGCCCTATGTAGCAGATAATATGTTCAGCCTGGATGCCGACGAGACCTACCGTCTCTTAATAAGCCTGCAAGAGGTCTTCAAGCAGGTAACAGATTAGTAGCGCGCGAGGAGCGGAAGACTAGACTCCCGCTCCAAACAAGGATGAGGAACGATGAAACAGCGCCAGCGGTACCAGAGACAGGGCACGCCTCAACGAATCACCAAAGCGCTGACGCACATCCGCTTACTCGAGGTCAATCCGGGGAAACTTGCTGCGCTTGACGCCCTGGCTCCGGTCTATCTGGCGCTCTGTCAGCAGTATGTCACCCTCTTTTGTACCGAGGAATTTCCCGACAAGTTCCATGCCCCGTTCTTTTCAGCCCCTTTATCCGAACGCTGGCACCGCGTGGCTATCCAGCAGGCAGCAGGCATCGCTCAGGCATGGCGCACCAATCGCGCGCAAGCCTATCAAGATTATCTCGACGACCTCTTAGACTATCATGAGCAACAGGTTGAGGGTACCCTGGAAGAGGGGATGCAAGAACCGATCTGGCAGGAGTGGGACGTTCCCACTGTGCGCCAGACCTGCATCCAGGCCAATGCCAATGTGGTCATCCTCGAACCCTCACACGATTCCACCTTTGATTACTGGTTGAAGATCAGCACTCTTGAATTGCGCAAGGTGCTGCTGGTGCCAGTGAAGCTAGCGGCGTATCACAAAGAACAGCTCACTGACCCAAAGACCGGCAAGGTCAAGAAGCTCAACACCAGCGTGCAACTCAACAAGCGCGAGGATGGCGTGTGGTGGTTGACACTTTCCTATGATGAACTGGTGGCGGTTCACACCGCACCCGATGCTCCGGTCATCGGGATTGACGTGGGCATTGCTAACTTTGTGACCACCAGCGACGGCAAGCACTACGGAACGTTCAATGGCAAGTTGCGCGAACGACAGAAGAGCGACCGCGAGAAGCGCCGCCGGAAAGCCAAACTCCGCAAGTGTCTGGAAAAGAAGGGGGTCAAGAAGCTTCCCTCTACCAGCAGTAAGAGCGGGCAACGCCTCGCCCGCCACGTCCGGCAGGAGATCAACCGGGCGGTCAACCAATGCTTTACCGAGCATGAGGGCTGCCAGTTTGCCTATGAACATCTCTCTGTCGCCACGATGAAGCACAAAGCGCGGGTCATGAATGCCTACCTGCGTGCCTCCAACCTCGCCCACATCCCTGGGCAAATCGAATGGAATGCTGCTAAACGAGGCGTTCAGGCAACTCGTGTCAAGAGCGCCTATTCTTCTCAGGAGTGCAGTCGGTGCCATTATCCCGACCGGGCCAATCGGCCCGATCAACAGACCTTTTGTTGCGTGGTCTGTGGCTTCCAGACCCATGCCGACCTCAACGCCGCCACCAATCTCGCTCGGCGAGTTGGGGATCTTGACCTGCAAGCCTGCAAGGACCGGCAAGCTGTCAAATCCTTGCTCATGCAGCGTCATGCGGCCTGGGGGAAGCAGCACGGTTGGCCGTAGTCCAACCGCCCGCCCAGTTCGTTCGTCAACGGGCGTAGGTCAACGCTAGGAATGTGGATGGTTGTCCACGTTTTTAGTCACTATGGAACACTTCCTTCATCGTGGCCCACCACTCGCCGGGGGCTCGCGTCTCCAGGGGCGCCTGCATCGGCTCGGTCCAGGTCCACCACTCTCGCGTCTTGGGGTCCTCGGCCATCTTCGCCATATCGGCCTCATAATTATCGCCAATATATTCAAAATAAGCAAAGAGCAGCTCGCCGTGGCGAAAAATGCTGTAGTTGCGAATGTTGCAGGAGTGAATCATTGCCAGCACTTCGTGCCACGCGGCGGCATGCAGGCGTTCGTATGCTTCGATCTGGTCAGGCTTCAAGCCTATGATCTGTCCAACCCTGCTCATAGCTAGCTCCTTTCATCTATCCAGGCCGACCCATTGGGATAGGAGTAGGCAGCAATTGACGCCGGATACATTGTTACACTATACCCTGGCGCGTCCGGGGGCACGTATCGCCCACGTTTGATGATGACCGGGTGCACGAAATGCTCGTGCAAGTGGGGCGTGTACTCGATCATGCGGTTCTCCAGGGAGCCGCTAATCGCGATGTAGTCGAAGAGCGAGAGATGCTGCACATATTCACAAAGGCCAACGCCGCCGGCGTGCGGGCAGACCGGGATGCCGAATTTTGCGGCCATGAGGAGAATGGCCAGGACCTCGTTTACCCCGCCGACGCGGCAGGCGTCGATCTGGCAGATGCCGATGGCGTTGGCTTGAAAGAGTTGTTTGAAGATGATGCGATTCTGCACGTGCTCGCCGGTGGCAACGCGGACCGGCGCTACCGCGCGCGCGATCGCAGCATGTCCAAGAATATCGTCCGGGCTGGTGGGCTCTTCGATCCAGAGGGGGTCGAAGGCCGCCAGGCGCTGCATAGCGCTGATAGCCTCGTTCACCTCCCACACCTGGTTTGCATCGAGCATCAAGGTACTCTCTGGCCCGATCTCTTCGCGCATGATGCGCGCACGGCGCATATCATCCTCCAGGCTCAGGCCGACCTTCAGTTTGAAGTGCCGCCAGTCGCTGGCCAGCGATTCACGGCAAAGCCGGCGCATCTGCTCATCGCTATAGCCTGACCAGCCAGCCCCGGTTGTATAGGCGGGGAAGCCATATTGTATCATCTCCACCTCGCGCTGCGCTTTGGTCGCAGCCTGGCGGCGAAGCAAGTCTAGCGCCTCATCGGGGGTCAGGGCACCGGTGATGTAGCGGAAATCGATGCATGAGACAAGCTGCTCCGGCGTCATATCGGTGAGCAGCTTCCAGAGCGGCTTGCCCTCGATCTTGGCCCAGAGGTCCCAGACCGCGTTGACCACCGCGGCGGTCGCCAGGTGAATAACCCCCTTCTCCGGCCCGATCCAACGCAGCTGACTGTCGCCGGTGATATGCCGCCAGAAGGCGCGCATATCAGAAGTAAACGACTCCAGGGTATGGCCTGTGACGAGGGGGGCCAGCGCTCGGATGGCGGCGACACAGATCTCGTTCCCCCGGCCGATGGTAAAGGTCAAGCCGTGCCCTTCCAGGCCCGAGGGATGGTCGGTCCGCAGAATAGCGTAGGCCGCGGAATAATCAGGGTCGTTATTCATAGCGTCGGAACCGGCGAGGGTGCGCGACGTTGGAAAACGAATATCGTACGCGTCGACACCAATAATAGTGAACGGCAAAGCTCTTCTCCTTTTGCTTGACGATCGCTTGAAGAAGTCCAGGTTCTGTGGGAAAAACCCCTTGACTATCTATGGTTAAATCAGTATACTATATTCTGTATACAAAATACAGTATTTGGAACACAAAGTCAAGGCTTTGTCGGGATTGATTTCATAAAGCGTGGATTGGAGCGGTAAAATATGACTTACCCCCCGGCAGGTATGAATAGTGGGAAGAAGGGCACAGTGGCAGAGGTATTTGACGAAAGCTTTGGCGAGGAATTATTTAATCTGCTCTGGGGACAGGAGCGCACCACTATGCCCACGGTTGTTGATTACGCCTACGAACAGCTATGGAAGCGCGTCATCATGATGGGTGGGAGCGAGGAGCAGCGGCTTTCTGATGTGGCCCTGGCTGAACAGTTGGGGATGAGCCGCACGCCGGTACGCCAGGCACTGGAGCGCCTCGTTCAGGAAGGGCTGGTGCGTTCTGACCCCCGGCGCGGTTTCTGGACCGGCACGTTCACTGCCCAGGATATCCACGAAATCTACGATCTGCGCGGCGCCTTGGAGGCGCTGGCCATCCGGCTGGCGGCTCCTCGCCTCAGCCAGGAGGCTCTCAAGGCGCATCTCGAGGCGCTGTATGCCGTTCGTGGAGAACTGGATACGCACCCTGTCTTACGTTTTCTCGAGGTAGACATCGGTTTCCACATGCTCATCACGCGGGCATCGGGAAATGGACGGCTGATTCACAGTCTCTCTATGCTGCGCAGCCAGCTCTGCATGTTTCAGATGCAAGACACCTTCTACCCCAAACGTATGGAGATGGCTCTGAATGATCACGAGCAGATCCTG
>Ga0137386_10001154_pt1 | contig 16225 bp, 10 predicted proteins | sample SagtaG_4_FD_104910 | JGI IMG/M metagenome (GOLD analysis project Ga0137386, IMG submission 104910) | Vadose zone soil microbial communities from Sagehorn Ranch, Mendocino, California, USA - Sage2_R_100_16 metaG | ecosystem: Environmental > Terrestrial > Soil > Vadose zone | place: USA... | reverse complement strand
GCCGCATTCACTGGGACACTGGGCATAATCTATGAAGCGACCTCCGCAGGACCTCTAAAATGGGATCTCTGGTTTGTTCCCTCATCGACGGGACAGTACAGATTGGTCTACGCTTGGAACAATATCACCAACAACTACAACGCTGATTTAGCTAACAAGCAATTCCGAGCGGCCTACGCCCTCTCGAATTATACGCTTTCCTGGAATGATGTGCCTTCTTCCTTCAACACCTCCATCACAATTAGTCCAGGCGTTCTCGCTCTGACCGTGGGCCTCGGATCCGTTGCGGCAGGGTCAAGAACTGTTGTCGATCCAAGTGTTATTGGAAAGAGGGTTCCCCCCGATGCGACTGCCTACACGTTTCAGAGGAAGGTGTTCTACGAGCCGATAGGAGGGCGATACTGGGCTTTCTATGCATCGTGTGACGTCTGCGCCTTGCAGTATGCTAGCTCTGCCGATGGATCGATTTGGTCGAGTCCAACCAGTTTACCGGCGAACAACCCGTATGTTGTCGATAACCGGCAGGACGTTAACCTGGTGAGCATTTACAACATCGGCCGCAGCGTCGTCGTTGCCCAAGGGCAAAGTGTTAGTGGCGGCAGCAACGCCAATCTGGCAGCTCGCTTGTACTATTGGATCGGGACAATTTCGGGCACCGCCATTTCCTGGAGCGTACAAAATGTCGCTACGTTCGAGAACGCCACCTGCCCCAATCCCTACACCTATTGTAGCCTCGGCATTCGATATGTGAGCGTGACACTTACGACAGCTGCGGATGGGACTGAATATCTCTCATTCAGCTACAACAGATTCTTCTACGAAAGTTACACCTTCATGCCACAGTGCGGATTGTACGTTGAGAGCTACCTCCAAGTGATTCCGCAATTCAATTTGTTGTTGGGAACTGGCACAACATTCTCTGTCGAGCATAGTGCCTTCACGATCAGCGGCCAAAGCAACCTGACGTGCCTCTACCCAGATCCCGAAACCTCGGTTGTACTCCAAGCTGATAACCAGGGCCGAATTTTCGTTGTATACCAATTTGGAATATACTCGACAGATTCATCTGGAAACGAGATTGCGCTTGACCACATTGAACTTCACGCCGCCAAGATCGGGCTCTCATCAGATGGTTCTGGCCAGGTGGGAGCACCGGAGACGATAGACGGAAAGGTCAGTTCGAATCCTGAGTTCTCTGCGGTCGTCGATTCCAACTACGTTCCCCATGTCGTATATGTGAGTGGCACTGATGGAAGTGTTTCGTATGCCTACCGTCCCGCGGCCGGCCCTCCATGGATCCGCAATGCCAACATTCTCTCCACTCTTTATGGCAGCACTTTCCCTGCCAGATACCCTACGATTACAATAGACCAATACACAGGTGCCCTCTACGTGATGGCAGTGCAGGGCTCCTCAATAGTCATGAGGAGCAGACCTCCTCTCCAGAGCTGGTACGACCAGTCGAACCTCTTCCCCGTTATCGGGAGGGTCAATCCTTCCAATCTGACTTCCAACTATGCCTCGAACAGCGCCACCAACTCCAGCAAGATCCTCCTCCTCTGGACCGAGGGGGGAACAGGCACGACAAATACGTATAATGCAACATTTGCGTCGATACCGATCTCCACAACTTGGTCGCCCTACGGGTCCAAGGATCCATGGGACGGTAACGGGCTAGCTCCTTATGGTCAGTACTTCTCGAACTTGGGAGAATACGTCTCCCCCAGCACTGGTATGCTCACCATTCGCCAGACGGACCTGACGGTTCCCGGTCGTGGGTTCGACTTGGAAATCACGAGAGTCTACACAGAACCCTACAGCTTCCTAGGCGGAACGCCCTACAGTTTCGAAAAGTATCCTTGGGCAGCACTTGGGAATGGTTGGCACCTCAACTTTCCTTGGATGAACACGATCAAATATCCATCATACATTCACCTATGGGATGGCGAAGGGTACGCGATTCCAAGAGCGTTCTGGAATGGAACCTCAAGCTTCTATGAGGTTCACCAAGGAGAAAACTTCCGCGTCGTAAGGAACAGTACAGGGATCTTCCTCTATAACAAGGCAGGAGTAGCCTATCTCTTCGACCCGACGAACTCTAACAGACTGACCAAGATCATCGACACCGTCGGCAACAATATTACGTTCACCTATAATGGTGCCCAGATCTCAAGCCTAGCCGACACTGTCGGCAGAATGTTCCTATTCTGCTACAACGGCAATAATCAGCTATCAACCATCGAACAGGCAAGTGGACAATGTGGAGGCGAGGTAGGTCTCATCAGAAAACTGTCCTACGGGTACAGCGGAGCTGACCTCACATCCTTTACTGACCCGGCGGGCCGACACACCACCTATCAATACAACGGGGTCGCAGACCCGAATATTGGCCCATGGATACTATCTCGCATCATTTACCCCACGACGTGGTATAGCACCTACACATACTCTCAGGCCTTGCTGGGAACCCAAGCAAACTCATACAGAGTCTCTCGTCAGATGGTAAATGCCAGTTCGACTCCGACCAGCGTGCGATCATTCCAGTACAACTACACGCAGGGTCCCGGAGACCAAGTAACCCACTCCTTCGTCCTCTCCTACAACGGTACTTCAAGGACGCCGGTCAGCAACACCACTTACGCGTTCTCTTTCGCACTGAGCGCTTGGAACGTCACGGACTCGAGCCACCGTGTTCTTCGAGGAGATATTCAGTATTTCGGAATGCACGGAGAAATTCCAAAAGAGACAGTCATAGTCAGCGACGGTTCAAGCGGCCTCGGCAGCTACACCAACTACTACCGCTACGATCTCTGGGGAAACCAGATCTACAGTCGCCGGGCGATCACGCCAAGCTCGTCCCACGAGAGTTTCAACGCTTACTACAACAACGGTCTGCCGCTTGGGTTCAACGCTTTCCAGGAAACCTTCAGCCAAGGAAACTATACCAGCACCGACAATCCCTGGAACGTCTATAACGGAACCTGGCTTGTGAAGAACAGGGCCTACAATGGAACCTGGAACAGCGGTTCTGACAACAACGTGTTCACATGGGCGGACCTCGGGAAGGGAGACCTTTCAATTTCGGCGGGCGTCTACATAACTAACAACAAGACTGGTAACCCATCAGAGTTTCAGAGGATCGGAGTCTTCACACACTATCCCGGAAGCGGCAACAACAAGTGGGGGCTCGTCCTGCACGCGTGGCCAGGGGGGAGTGCTCTTGAGCTGGTCAATGATCCGACCACCGGTGCTTCAATATTCGACCCAGCATACCTGGGAGTCTCCAACTCATCGGCGAGAACCGGATGTTCTGTTATCACTGGAGTCTGGTATTATTTCACGCTGGCTGTCCACGGGTCTCAGGCCATTGGAACCGTAACCATTCCCAGCTTGAACATGTACTGCACCGTCTCAGGGACTTTCCCCTCGGGTCCCGCGACGAGCGGAACAGCCTTTGGCCTATACTCCGGGGGATACTCCGCTCTCTTCGACAATGTAACGGTGGCCACCTTGGCATACGGTACCTCGTCGGCAAGTTTCACGAACTCTTTCCTCAACCAGTCTCCGAACCCCAGCATTCACGGTTCCTTAGCTGGGATGGCCGAACTCCAGAGTGCAAGCGCAATCGGAATCATGTCTAGCGTTGAAACCTATTTCAGCTATTTTCCTTGGGGTGGGCTAAGCCAATCCAAGCACCTCTACAACGTCCCTGCTGGCTTCAGCAGGTGGCTGACAGTCTCGCGAACTTATGACAGTTACGGCAATCTCGCAAAATTGACTGATCCTAAGGGCAACCAGACACTTTACGGATATTCCCTCAAATATCATTCAGCCTATCTGACGAGTCAAAACCAGACCCTTGTCCCTGGAGGAACGCTCATATCTAGACTGTACAGCTACAACTTGACGATGGGAACCTTACTCTCTAGTGTAGACCCTAACGGATACAATACAACCTACGGCTATGATATTCTGAATCGTCCAACTAGGGTCACCTATCCGAACGGCAACTTCGTCGCCTACACCTACAACGACTCGGCCAACTACGTGAATACTACGAACGAGAACGGCTGGTTGACTCAGCAGAAGTATGACGGGCTCGGACGGCTCTCGACAGTATACCGGTTTCTGAGCGGCAAGCCCTACTCCAACGAGACCCAGACCTACGACTGGCAGAACAGAATCGTCACCACAAAAGATCCTCTAGGGAACACCTACACCAGCCAGTACGACGCCCTAGGCCGGTTGGCGAAGATGATCAAGCCCGACGGGAATACTACCTCAACCACTTACAACGACGTGGCCCTTTACACGATCACGTACGACGAGAATTCTGTGAGCAAGGAGTACTTCTACGACCGGCTCGGACGCCTAATCACAGTCGGCGAGCACTCGCAGACACTCTCTGCCTATACAATGATCTACTATTCCTATGACGAGGTTGGAAATCTGCTCCAGACTCAGACCTCCCCCGTAAGCAACATCTTCTACAACTACGACAACCTAAACCGCGTGTATATGACGGTCTACCCGTCGAACGTCGAGTCTTACTCATACGATAATAACGGCAACTTAGTGAAGAAAGTCGATCGGAACAACAATCAAACCTCGTATGGCTACGACTCGCTGAATAGAATTACGAAGGTCACCTACTACGGTTCCACTTCAACTACCAGAGACAACTACACCTACGACAAAAACAACAATCTTCTACAACTCCAGAGCCGAAACGCAACCATCTCGTACACTTACGACTTGAGAAACCGGGTTGTCTGCGAGGTCTACTTTGTAAACGGGGCGACTACCGCGGGCGGTCCATGCGGGAACGGTGGCGGCGGGGGCAGTGTGGCTGCTGGCACGCTCATCTCCCTTGCCGACCGGACGCAGGTTCCGGTTCAGAACCTTCGTGCCGGGATGAGCCTTCTCTCCTACAACGTGACGACGGGCCAGTATGCTGTCTCCACGATTACCAGTCTCGTCACCGTCGAGACCACGAACATGTTGGTCATCCGGACTCAGGACCCTTTGCCGTTGATGGTGGACAATGCGACGGCTCAGAAGCTCTGGGTCAAACAAGCGGACGGAACGGTCGGCTGGCTTTCTGTCACCCAGCTTCGGGCGGGTGATTTTCTCTTCAACGCTCTCGACCAGCAGTGGACTCAGGTCACAGGCATCGAGAAAGCCCCGAGTGGTCTTCACAGAATGTTCGATATCTACACAACTGCTCCGTTCGACTATATTGCGAACGGGTATCTTGACCCGCCGAAATCTCCCAGCGGACCCAGTGGCGGTACTTTTCAGAGCGGTTATTCGGTCAGCCACTACTATTCAGGCGAGGTTCAGACCGGCCTAACCTACAACGATTTCATGGTCGAGAGCTTCACTTATGATGGGCTGGGCAGGATTGCAAGCTACAACATCAGCCAGCCGACAGGTGTCATCAGCTACGCCCTGTTCAGCTACTATCGCAACGACGAGCTAATGGGAATCAAATATGGGAATAATTTAGTTGAGAACTTTACCTACGATACTCTCTCTCGGGTCAAGACGATAACTGTGTCCTCCTCGCTCCTTTCCTTGAATTACCGGTATAACTCAACTGGGACCGTTCTCAGCGTAACAGGGTCGTCCACCAACACCAACAGTCACCCAACTCCGATACCCGTCAGCGAAACGTACCACTACGACCCCCTCCAGCGGCTAACTAATTCTACTGTCACTAGTGGTAGCACGACGACTACTCTCGGATACGTGTACGACAGTGCCGGGAACAGAGTCCGGCAAAACGTCAACAGCGCGGTGACCAGCTACAGTTACAACAATGCAAACAACCAGCTTCTCTCCTCCTCGGGCGGAACTAACGTCGCCTACTCTTACTATCCGGACGGGTCTCTCAGGACCCAGAACAACACCAGCACCGGTACGAACTGGACCTACACGTGGGATGTCCAAGGCCATCTCTTGAAGGCAGCGACCCAGGCGGGTGCGCAGGGCTATTATGCGTATGATGGTCTGGGCCGGAGGGTCGAATCTCTTGAAGGCTCCTCCGCCCTCTACTACGCCTATGCAGGTACGGAGACTCTGCTGGAACACCCGACCACCGGCGATACCGATTATGTGTTCGCGGATGGTATGAGGCTCGCCAAGATTACTGGCTATGGCGGTTCGAGCCCAGCAGCCAGCTACTACATTACTGACGCTCTTGGTAGCACTAGACTGGTCACGGATTCATCTGCAAGAGTAGTGTTCTACGACAACTACCAGCCCTATGGCCAGGACAACGCAGCATCAGGAGGCGAGACTTACAAGCTCACGGGCAAACCTGTAAGCGCAACGACAGGTTTGTACTATTACTATCATAGATGGTATGACTCATCCATAGGCCGATTCATATCACCAGATCCGAGGCAGGGCAATCTAGAGAACCCCCAGACGCTCGACCCTTACGTCTACGTTGCCGACAGCCCGCTGAACAATAATGACCCTTCTGGCGAGTTCATCAACATCATAATCGGCGCCGTGGCAGGCGGCCTGATAGGGTGGGCTGCCTGTGGTCTCACTACTGGAGCCTGGTTTAGCCCTGGATGTGGAGAGGCTGCACTCGTTGGCGCCGGAACAGGGGCGCTCGCGGGGGCGACTCTCGGTCTCTCCCTTGGTGTCATGGGAGTAGCAGAGGCTGGTACTGCGACGCTTGGTCAAGCGCTCGTGGCGGGAGCTATCTCCGGAACCGTATCGGGAATAGCAAACTTCGATCTCAATTCCTTGTTCGGACTTGAAAGGCCGACTTGGGACAATTTCATTAAGGATACTACTATTGGCGCCGTAAGCGGATTTCTTGGAGGGGCTCTCGGCGATGCGCTTGGAGGCATCAAGGGGGAGTCCCTCGATCCGAGAAATCTAGCGCAAGAATTACAGCAATCTGGAGAGGCCTTCATGAGTTCTGTTTCTAGAGACGCCCAGACGCTTGCTGGATTCTTGGGCGATGCGGCTGCGCAGCCGATAAGAATCTCAAGCCCACTTGCGAAAGCTGTCATTGGGGGAGGAGTAGAGCTGGGAAAGGCTCTTTTAACCGGCGTTATAGACCCTGGTCTTAAGTCCCTAGTTCAGTTCTTTTCGACTCCCGGCACTCAGTCACCCGGGCCCGTAGTCTGGCATGATATCGGTGATCACCGAGGGTGAGCAAAACTTTCCTCCGAAGTCGAAGTGTGTACAGAATCCTGTGGCACATCGTCTAAGTTACCGAACAAATATGTGAGTGACTTGGAATTGCGAAACGGAGAATCCCAGTTTCTCCTTCGAGCGAGAGTTGGCCCTGAGAAGGGATGGCTGGTTAAGTCGTTCAACTGGACGGGTATTCTTGAGGCCAAGTCGGACTTACGCCTCCTCGTCATAAAGGATTCGGTGCAGTTAGCGCGGGTCGTACTTCTAGCTTTAGGATCGGTCGTCACTTCTGCCGTTGGGTTGCTCTTCGCATGGCAAGTCGTTAACAGGTACTTGTTGACTACTCTCTCAGGTTGGAACTATTCGTTCCTAGCGGCTTCCCTTGCCGCAATCTTCTTCACCGTCCTCTGGCCTGTCGGCATTATTGGATTGATTTACCTACTGGACCACCTGACGCTAAGTATCCAGGCCCGTCACACTCTCGAGATGGCCACCTTATTCGTAACTAAGGCCCAAGAAGGGAGATTTCGGCACGTTGTCTATGTTTCTGTTCGCAAAAAACTGTTTTCTCAAGAAGTGGAGCACCAGATGAAGTCCCCTATTCCTCAAGAACTTCAGCTAACTGTCGCCGCCACGAGACAGAAATTCAAAAGCGCAATTGGTCCGTTCTTGGCGACTTCTCGCTTACAAGATAGCGCATAACAGATAAGGACGAATCCCCACAACCCTCACACAGGAATGCCCGTGCCACCAATTAGACCGGTCCGTGATTGTTTCACCGTTGAGTATTGTATTAGCAGGTCGAACTACATGTTTACAGGCAAACCTGTTAGCGCAACGACAGGATTGTACTAAGCCATTTTTTCGGGCTTCTTCGGCGGCATCCTTATTTCAACGCGACGTGTATATGCATCTTGAGCAATCGAGTTGAAGAAATGCCCGGGGTGCCGCTCGCTAGCTTCCGATAGCTCAGTGGCTTGCGGAGTGTGCGGGAGGAGCCTCAGAGAGGTAGAGCTCTATCGGGGATCGGTTGAGGATGCCTCGCGAGAGGCTCGGATGGAGCGAGAGATCGGCGACAAACGTTTGCGAAAGTCAGAACTCAGAAGGAGATTACGATTATGGCTATTACAGGTCTTAAGCGGACTCGCCATTATCCTGATTGGCTTCTTGACCGTACAATTTAGCAATAACTAGCCGAGAATCGCCTTTGCTGGCTACGCTCTCATTCTCTTCGGATTTCTTTTTGCGGCCAGAGCGTTCTTCGGCATAAGAGCCCAAACATCCGCTCCGATATCAGCAGACCGTTCTCCATAGAGGGACACCCGCCAGCATTTTCGCGCCTTTCGACTTCTTTATGATCGAGTTCGATGTGAAAGGTTTTTTTTTCGAGCAACATATTAGTCTGAGGTCGCTCTCTAACCCCAGCGGGTGCTTAGTGCGCTGGCAGGCCCTTCACTGAAAGCGAATTCCCGAAATGCCCTAATCCTCCTGGCGGCGGTCTTAACGCTCTTCCCTACAATAACTGGAACTCGATCGAATAGTTTTGTTCCAGTGCTCGCGTCAACCGGACCCGTCCTCTACGATGAACAGCTTTCGCTCAATTTCGTCGACAACTTTACGAGTCTGGCCGTAAACGTGACAGCGGTCCAGCAATGTGGAAGTGACGGTCTGGGACCTGCCTACATTCTAAATGGCCTTAGCGAGCTGGGCTACTGGTATCAGGTTGGGCTCTCTTGGAACTGGCCCTTGCTTAGGACTGATAAAAACGGCAACGTTAACGTCACATCATCCAGTGGATTCAATGCTGTGTTCGAGACGTGGGATCCTTATGGGAACGAGCTAACGGTTCCTACACTGTATCCGGTGAGTGTCAATCGAGGCGACGCAGTGCAATTAGGATTGCGCATCTCAGGCGGCGCCGTTTTCATGGACCTTCGCGATCTGATAACCGGTGCTTCGGCGACTCAAGAGTGGAGTGCGCGTGAGTCTAAGCTTTTTGTTGGCACTCCACAATCGGCAACCAGAGGAGGGTTCTTCACAGGTCTCATGACAGAACAATATCGCACGTCTTCCTACTACGGCGACGAACAGAAAGTCAAGTACGAACTGTCAGGCTCGACATTGTCCTCAGCCTGGATGGTGTTCGATGAATGGGTTCCCGACAATCGCATGTCCATATTCTGGCAAGCTAGCAGAGTGAACTACGTTAGTCCAACTGACTCGAAGAGTTTTACGTATTCCGGGGCTTTCGAGACCTCTAATCCACGCGAGTTTGTTACAGGTGGCCTAGATTCAGGGCCGACCTGTGCATCCGTTCTGCCTTTCTGGGTTACCTACAGGTATCCGATCATTGGGGTAGGCGCGGCGACAGTAGCGATTACTGGTGTTCTGATAATAAGAAGAAGTCGCAATCAAACCAAGGCTCCAGTCCAAAGGAACGATTCACTAATTGCCTCATCATTCGCCCCGAAACCTCCAGAGCGCCCTCAATAGAGGATCTTCCGACTAACGCCAAACTCTCACTTGGTCCGCAAGCGACCCCATGACAGGGGAAAAGAAGTGGCTCACGGAGCGGTTACTCGCCCAGCCGGCCTATTCGACGCTTGAACTTCGTGGGTCCTCGCCGGATCCGTAGGGGTTTTTGAGATGGACAAAGTAGATTACTGGGCACGACGCAGATGCATGTTCTGATTAGGCCATTTAGCTATGCGATCTAACGCGTTGCTCGTAGGAGTTTTGTGGGGCCTCCTTGAACTGAGTGTTTTGGTTATCGGGGTTGAGGTTGGGATTACGTTCGGTAACGGGTACTTTGCCAGGACCGGCCAGGATCTTGGGCTTCAGCTGATAATCCTTCTTGTTCTAGCAATCTCGCTAGGAATCGGGTTCTACTTGAAAGAGATCGAAACATCGATAAAGGCGTTGCTTCTAGCTCAGCTCGTAGCATTCCTATTCTTCTCCCTGATTCTCCCTTACACTAAATCAAATCTAGGAAGTTCACTTTCTGACCCCATGTCTGATCAATTTGGATTGGCACTGGTCTTCCTGATAGGAATCGTTTTCGCTACATTCATTGTTGGACTGGTGGGCTCCATCATAGGGGCATTTCTAGGCGAGTGGAATGCGAGGAGAACAGCCGCTCGTCACTGATGCGTTTGGTACTTACCCCAGCAAATGTTCTAGTAGATCATTTTGTCGCTGAGTCGGAGTCGTTTCGTATCTGATAGGACCTCCAATTCTTGGATGCCTCTCTTCTTTGCGAGAGCGAGGACGAGTTGCTGTAGGTGAACTATACTTTGCAAGCTTCCATCTATAACATCGCGTTTTGAGATAGTCAATAGTATGCTTCGAAAGCCATGCTTGCGAAGTAATTCATGCGTTGCCCTGGCTTTGTCTCGTCCCGACGAGATGCACACGATAACGTCGCGTCTCTTGTCTATTGTGAACAGCTTCGCGTGCCCAAGCTGTTCAGGGTACGCGGCCTCCGCTTTGGCACCCAACACCTCGTTGATTTTTGCTGCCCCGTAGAGGGAGAGTGCATAGTTTACTCCTGATCCGGTGAAGAGAAAAGATCCTTCCGAGGATTGTTTCAAGTTCGTTGCCAAGGAGACGTTGTCGGTGAGAGTGGTCTTTACCTGGATGGTTCTCGGCAGACTCCCAAGAAGGAAGGCGCAGGCCAACAAGCTAGTCGTAAAGCTAACTGTGCCAGAGGTCAGTATTCCCGTGGTTCGATACTTTAGCTGAAGAGTCTCATCACATTCTTTCGCGAGCGGGCTTTCAGAATTGGCGGTGATGGCTATCCTGTTTGTTGCAATATCTTTTGCCTTTCTAGCCAGTTCGACGTTGGTCCTTGTTCTGCCGCTGACGGAGACTATGACGAGGGTCTTTCCTCTAGTCCTCTTGATATTCGTCAATAATTCGTAAGGGTCTGAAGCGACTGCCTGGCTTTGTGAGAGTTCTTGCGCGAAGACAGAGGCCGCGTAGGAATCGCCTGACCCTGCAAATATCAATTTAGACGGTTTGAGCTTTGGAAAGGTCGTTTTTCGAAGCTGAGAGGCGAAACTTGGAAGGTCCTGCGTTTGGTTCGAGATCTCTTCTGCCATTGCTTGGATGGACACTTGTTCTCAGCCCGAGCTTGTGTCTGCGTGGTAGGTTCCACCAGTGTATGTCCATCGTTTGTTGCATTTCTTGCATTGAAGCTTGAAGCCAGTTCGCCAGCCTTCTGGACTCCGATTCTCTCCCGTGATTACTAACTCTCCACCGCAGGAGCATCTCGGAACCATGCGTGACAAGATGAGATCAAACGATCGTTGTATACCTAAACTTCTTTCTCTGCCGACCTGTTAACTATCCTCTCTGAGCTTCTTGATTCTGCGCCTCATTTCCCAAGTACGCTCGAAGCCATGTTTGAGGTAGACCTTGCGTCCCATCTCGCTAGCGTGCAAACGGAGCTGGTGAAACCCATTCGATCTGCACCACTCCAACGCTTTCTCGACAACACCTGATGCCACGCCAAGTCCTCTATATCGAGGCTCCGTGTACATTGAAAGCAAGTACGGTTGGATCATGAGCTTGTATCCGGGCCTCGGTTGAACGGGCTGCAGCCACACGCACCCTCCACCAAGTACCTTGTCTTCACTCTCGGCCACCCAGCCCATCAGCGTTCCACTCTGCATCCTTGATCTAGCCCATCCAGCGTAGACCTTGTCCGCTCTATCCAGCTCTCTCTGTTCCCTCGCCCCAAGATCACGCCACATCGCCCTGCGTTGATGAACCAGAATCGGAAGATCCTTCAAGGTCGCCTTACGAACAGTGAACGCTGGTCTTCGGGGCTTCTTCACTCGTACTCTTTTCGTTGCTGTCAAGTGAGACCCGGAACTAGAACTCTAGTCATTAGATTAGTGCTAGTTGTTTGCCAACTTTCTCAAAGGCTGCTAGCGCCGTATCCAGATCCTTCCTGGTATGCGCACTGGTTACAATTGTCCTGACTCTCGCCTTGTCCCGAGCCACCATTGGAAAGACAATCGGTAGGACGAATATTCCAAGCTTGAAGAGATTGTCAGCTAGTTCCCGAGCTTTACCGGCGTCTCCAACTATCACTGGTGTAATCGGGGTCTCGCTGTTCCCCGTGTCAAAGCCTGCGTCTTGCAAACCCTTCTTGAAGTAGCGTGTGTTGTCCCAGAGCTTCTTGACAAGTGAGGGTTGTTTCTGGACGATCTGAAGCGCTGCAATGCACGCTCCCGCAATGGCGGGCGGGTGGGACCCAGATAGGAGATAGCTTCGGACCTTGTTCTGGAGGTATTTGCAAAGGTCTTTCGAGCCGACAACGTATCCTCCGACGCAGCCGAAGGCCTTTGAGAAAGTTCCCATGTCAATGTCCACCTCTCCTTCCAAGTGGAAATGGTTGGTTACTCCCCTGCCGTCTTTGCCGAGGACACCGTCTCCGTGAGCATCATCAACATACGTCACTGCATTATGCTCCTGGGATAGTTTGACAATATCCTTCAGCGGCGCTATGTCTCCGTCCATGCTGAAGACGCCGTCCGTAATCACTAGGACCCTCCGGAACCGCTCCGTGCCCTGAAGCTGTTTTTCTAGGTCACTCATGTCTTTGTGCTTGTAGACCCGTCTCTCAGCCTTTGTCAGACGACAACCATCAATGATGCTGCCATGGTTCAATTCGTCGCTAATGATCAAATCTCGTTCATCAACTAGAGACATGATTACTCCAAGATTCGTGGCGTATCCTGACTGGAAAGTGATCGAAGATTCCGTTCCCCTGTAGTCCGCTAGTTCCTTTTCCAGCTTAACGTGTAAGTCCATGGTCCCAGCGATAACTCGAACCGATCCACTCCCGGCTCCGTACCTTCTGGTAGCAGCAATAGCTGCTTGTTTGAGCTTGGGATGATTTGCTAATCCAAGGTAGTTGTTTGAGCAGAGAACAATGACGTTCTTACCATCGACTTTGGCATGCGGCGCAGATGGGCTCTGAAGAGTCCTGACACGCCACAACAAATCCTGTTCGTCCAGTCCTCTAAGCTCTTCCCTCAAGGCATCTAGAAGCGGCGCTCTTTGCAAACCGGACTCTTGGCTCATAGTCTCAAGATCGAGAACTTGTTTCTAATCTAAAACGTTTTACAGCGCTCCCTGCGCGGCTAACACCCAGTTTCGAGGAAATCAGTTGAAAGAAAAGATGCACGCCATCGTGAAGCCGTCGCCGGGTCCTGGCGCGGTCTTCGAACAATGGCCCACGTCCAAACCCGGTCTCCGAGACATTCTCGTCCGAATAGAAGCCACCTCAATCTGTGGAACGGATATGCACATCTACGATTGGCATGAGTCGATCCGGGACAAGGTCAAGCCTCCCATGGTCATGGGACACGAGTTCGCCGGCAAGATCATCGAAGTAGGCAAGGAGGTTTCCGATCTTCGCGAAGGCGACATTGTCTCGGGCGAGACGCATATCTTCTGTGGCAAGTGTTTCCAGTGCAGAACGGGTAACGCTCACATCTGCGAGAGAATGCTTCTTCGGGGAGTCGATACAGACGGATGTTTTGCTGAATATCACGTTCTCAACGAGCAGCACGCATGGCTTAACGATCGTAAGATTCCGATAGAGGTTGCATCGGCTCAAGAGCCGCTCGGTAATGCCGTGCACGCCGCGTCCGCCGCGGAAATCTCAGGGAACACTGTCGCAGTCTTTGGCTGTGGTCCAATCGGAGCTTGTCTGATCGGACTTTGCAAGTCGTTCGGTGCGACTAAGATCTTCGGAGTCGACATTGTCGATTACCGGCTCAAGCTAGCGAAGGATATGGGCGGAGACGTCTTGATCAACGGGTCTCAACAAGATGTCGTGAAAGAGATCATGACCCAAACAGACGGGCGTGGAGTTGACGCGTTCTTTGAGATGTCAGGCGCGCAACCATCGTTTGAGGAAGGATTCAAAGTTCTCCGTCCCGGAGGAACAGCCATCCTATTCGGACTACCCTCAAAGAAGATCGAGCTTGATGTAGCCAACTGGATCGTTTTCAAAGATGCTCACGTCCGTGGCGTCTTTGGTCGCAGGCTTTTCGGAACCTGGTACAAGACAGCAGCAGTTCTGAAGGCGGGTCAGGTGGACTTGTCGAAGCTGATAACTCACCGGTTCGACCTAGAAGAGTTCTCGAAAGCGTTCGCGTTGATGAAATCGGGACGTTCAGGCAAGATTATCATGTATCCGAACAAGAAACACGGCTAGGTTTGTCTATCGCCGATCTTTCTTCGGCTCCGCAGCCTGAGCCTCTTTTTGCCGGATCTTCACGATCTCCCCTGCAATTGATTTCAGCATAGCCCCCTTCGGGGCTGTTTTCTTGACCGTAACATATCCGGCCTTCTCCCAGTGAAGGTTGGGCATTGCCGATTTTTCCTTTGATTCCGGAGCATAACCCAGTATCGTTGCTGCTTGGGTGATCTCTCTAAGATTCGGCTGTTTGATCGCTCTCGTTATCGGGAGTTTTCTTCCCTGGCCTCTGGTCTTGGTGCTGTCGATGTGGAATGGCCAGATGATAATGTGACCCGGGTTTTTCACCCTGGTTCCACCGTTTTCCTAGGATTTGCTGGCTTGGGATACGAGGACAGCGTTGATGACGCCGTCTTGTCCGGGACGAGAAGTCACCCGCGCTTGGCCTAGCTCCGTATCGACGATCGCACCTTTCGTGATTACGCCTCTTCTCTGATAGTCAACATTCGCTGGATTCTTGACAACCCGTAGAAGCTTCGATTTTGATGATTTTCCTGTTGATTTGTCGGTGACAACCGCCCAGTCAGCTGATGCCAGTCTTATCTTTTGAGCCCCGCCTCGGATTCCGACTCTTCTCTGCTTGACCTTGCCTAGTGTCGTCTCGACTGGTTCTCCACCAGCTTCGTAGGCGCGTTTTCCACGCCATGGGCGTTTGACCCCACCGGTGGCTTTCTTCTTGTGCATGTTGCCATGGTATCGAGGCATTCGAATCGAATTCTGACCAGCGTATTCGGCATATTAACCGTTCCTCTAATGAAAGCGCGATTTTTGGTCTTGTGGACTTGGGAGCATGAGTTTTCCGCTTGGGAGCAATATTGTTCAACATGGAAAAAGAGGGGAGATTAGCCTAAAGTATTGTTCTCAGGGATCGATGGCGTGGTAGAATTGTAGTTCAGTGGAGCTGGGCTAGGCTACTTCTGCCGTGGCAACCGGGTTTAGCTGCAGTATCGGATTGTTCAGGATCTCGCTATTCTTGAAGGAAAGGTCCAGAACAACGTTCACAGTCAGGGCACCATATGCTTGTGCTCCTGCGCCGGTTATTGGTATCTTTAGGGATCCGCTGGGTATGGTGAAGGTTACGTTAATCCCGGATATGGGTCACGATGACCGCGCTGACGTTGAATCTCAGTTCGGTGTACCTTCCGGCTGGCAACGAAGCCTTGCCAAGAACCTTGGATACGTTTAGCACTGTAAACAGGTTCACTGTCGCGCTTGTGGTTATTGTGTGCCATCCGCTAGCGTCGCCGGCGTTAGCGGAGTGTATCTCGATACTGGTGAAGGTCACGTAGATCGCTTGAATTCTGGAGTCGTAGGGTTGCTGTGGAGGGTCCCTGATGCTTATCTGCGCGTTCGAGGGTGCGTAAAAGAGGAATCCCACGACCCCTCCAATGACCACCAATACCAGTACAAGAGCCAGTAGTATCGTCCTTCTTCCGCGCTTTGGCATGGGTTGATGTGTTTCCTGTGCCATTTTTTCTCGGACGGTCGGACTCGGGACCCATGATTTAATCCAAAACAATTGAACAGAGCCCAAATGCGATTCTCTTCAAGCTCCCGGTCTCGATCGCCTTAACGAAAGACGAGATTCCAGAACATTCAAGCCTCCCAGGCGATCAGTCAATCCCTTGAACTGAACGACTAGGAGGACGGTCCAGAGCGTCTGGCAAGTACATGGGGACAGACGATTTTCTAGCTGCAACGTCCGATTTTTTCGTCTTTGGCCCGTTTGAGTAACCGAATCTTTATCTGGTTCTGGAGCCGAATTTCCTCTTGAGGAGAAGTTTGCCG
>Ga0137386_10001137_pt1 | contig 16335 bp, 13 predicted proteins | sample SagtaG_4_FD_104910 | JGI IMG/M metagenome (GOLD analysis project Ga0137386, IMG submission 104910) | Vadose zone soil microbial communities from Sagehorn Ranch, Mendocino, California, USA - Sage2_R_100_16 metaG | ecosystem: Environmental > Terrestrial > Soil > Vadose zone | place: USA... | reverse complement strand
GTCGCAGAACTCGAGCATCCGGTCGCGCCGTTCCACCACGGTGACCTTGGTGCCGAGGGCGGCGAACATCGACGCGTACTCGATCCCGATCACCCCGGCGCCGGCCACGACCATCGAACGCGGTACCCGCTCCAGGTTCTGGATCCCGTCGGAGTCGATGATGGTCCGGTCGTCGAACGCGACGCTGGCCGGCCTGGCCGGCTTGGTACCGGTAGCGATCACGATCTTGTCGGCACTGGCCCGCTGGAGCCGGCCCAACCCGTCGTCGATCTCGACCACGTGCGGATCGATGAAGTACCCCGTTCCGGTCAGGATCGCGACCCGGTTCCTCGACAGCTGGCTGCGAACCACGTCGATCTCGCGGCCGACCACGTGCTGGGTGCGTGCCGCCAGGTCGGCGATCGTGATCTCGTCCTTGACCCGGTAGCTCTGACCGTACATCTCGTGCTGGTTCGCGCCGGTGAGGTAGAGCACGGCCTCCCGCAGCGTCTTCGACGGGATCGTGCCGGTGTTCAGGCACACGCCGCCCATCATGTCCTTGCGCTCGATGATCGCCGCCCGGCGGCCGAGCTTCGCCGCCGCGATCGCCGCCTTCTGGCCGCCGGGACCAGAGCCGATCACCATGACGTCGAAGTCGTACATCTTCGCAGTGTGTCACCGCAATGGCTGCTTTTGAACCCCGGCCATTCGCCCGGGGCCGCCGGGACGGCGCGGGCGCGGGCGCGTCAGGAGCCAGGATCCCGGTCGGCTGCCGGACCGCCGGGCACCACGATGCCGGTCTCGTAGGCCAGTATCACGGCCTGCACTCTGTCGCGTAGCCCGAGCTTGGCCAGCAGGTTGCTGACGTGGGTCTTCACCGTCGCCTCCGTCACGAACAGCGCCACCGCGATCTCGGCGTTGCTGCGGCCCCGCGCGATCAGCAGCAGCACGTCCCGCTCCCGCGCGGTGAGGGCGGCCAGCCGGGCCGGCGAAGGCGCCGCCTCAGGCGGGCGGCGGGCGAAGGCCTCGATCAGCCGGCGGGTCACCGAAGGAGCCAGCAGGGCATCGCCCGCGGCGGCCGCCCGGACGGCCGAGATCAGGTCGGCCCTGGGCGAGTCCTTGAGCAGGAAGCCGCTGGCCCCGGCGCGCAGCGCCTCGTAGACGTAGTCGTCGAGGTCGAAGGTCGTGAGCATCACGACCTTCGGCGGGGCGACGGGCAGCGCGGTGACCAGCCTGGTCGCTTCGAGCCCGTCCATGCCTGGCATCCGCACGTCCATGAGCACCACGTCCGGCCGCAGGGCCGCGGCCTGCGCCACTGCGGCCGCGCCGTCGCCGGCCTCGCCGGCCACGGTGATCCCGTCGGCGCCCTCGAGTATCACGCAGAAGCCCGCCCTGACCAGTTCCTGGTCGTCGACGACGAGCACCCTGATCGGCCTGGCCTGGTCGGGGCCGCAGGTGGCGGTCATAGCGACGGCAGCCGCGCGGCGACGGCGAAGCCGTCGTCCGGGGTCGGGCCCACCGTCAGGCTGCCGCCGCAGGAGGCCACCCGCTCGGCGATTCCTGCCAGGCCGAGTCCGGCTCCGTTCCCGTCCTGGCGCGGGCGCTGCAGCCGGGGGCCGCGATCGGTGATGCCGACGGTGAGGTAACCAGGCTCGTAGCCCAGCATGACGTGCGCGCGGGCCGCGGCCGTGTGCCTGAGCGTGTTCGTCAGGGCCTCCTGGACGATGCGGTACGCGGTCAGGTCGATGCTCGGCGTCAGCGGGTACGGTGCCCCGACGACCTCCAGATCCACCGGCAGGCCGGCCTCGCGGACCTGGTCGAGCACGGCGCCGATATCGGCCAGCGAGACGGCAGGCGCGGTCTTGGGCCCTTCGGCGGCGAGCCCCTCCGCCGGGCCGCGCAGCACGCCGAGCAGGCGGCGCAGCTCGGTCAGGGCCTGCCTGGCCGTATCACCGATGATCTCCACCGAACGCCGGGCCTCGGCCGGGCGGCCGGGCAGCAGCGAGGTCGCCGCCTCGGCCTGCACGGCCATCAGGCTGACGTGATGCGCGACCACGTCGTGCAGCTCGCGGGCGATCCTGATCCGTTCCGCCGCGGCGGCGCGGGCGGCCTGCTGGTCGAGCTCGGCCTCGGCGCGATCGGCCCGGTTCTCGGCCGCGCGCAGGCTCGCATGCCTGGCCCGGCTGAGCATCCCCGCGACCCAGGCGGTGAAGAAGATGAACGCCTGGAACATCGCGTCGTACGGCTCGCTGTGGCCCGGCCCGGTCTGCGAGACCGTGATCCCGACGGCCACCAGCAGCCAGCTGGCCCGGCGCCAGGCCGGGCCGCAGCGGTCGATGATGGTGTAGAAGGCGATCGCGGGGCCGAGCGGGAACGGCGCGAAGCCGAACCCGATCCGGTCGTAGGCGACCCGGGTGGCACCGACCACGAAGGCCGCGCCGACCGGGTGCGCCCGCCGCCAGGCCAGCGGGATCGCCTGGCCGACGGCCAGCGCCAGGGCCAGCCAGAGCGGATGGAGCCGGTCGCGGAACGGCAGCAGCGCGACGACGTTCACGACCGCCAGGGCGACCGCCAGTCCCGCGTCCTGCGCTCGCTCCTGCCGCGGCTGCGGCATCGCGGCCACCCGGTCCGCCAGCCGGCGCGGGGCCGCGGCCATCCGCGCTGCCGGGTTGTTCACGCCCCGATCGTACGATCTGTGCCGCTGCCGCGGATCGCCCGCGGGGACGAGCCCGCGGGCCGGCCGCAAGGAGGAGTGCTGGTCCTCGCGGCGGCCGGCTCTGCGGCCAGCGGCGTAGCCGGCGAAATCGGCCGCTCGCCCGACGCGGCCGGGGCAGCCAGCCAGCCACGATGACTCCATGAAGTCAACCGCGCAAGCGCACGTGCCGGCCCGCCCCGTCCCGCCGGCCCGCCCGGTCCCGCCCGAGGCTCGCCTTGTCCCGGCGCCGGCTCGCTCGCCGCGGCTTAGCATCTACCTGATCGCCGCCGCCGCGTTCGCCATGGAGCTGGCGGTCAGCGGGCGGTACGGCTACGTCAGGGACGAGCTGTACTTCCTCGCCGCCGGCAAGCATCTGGCCTTCGGCTACGTCGACCAGCCGACGCTCACCCCGCTGATTGCCCGGGTGTCGACCGCGCTGGCCGGCAATGCGCTCGTCGGTATCCGGCTGGTGCCTGCGCTCGGTCTCGGCGTGCTCGCCGTGGTCACCGCCGCGATCAGCCGGCTGCTCGGCGCCGGCCGAACCGGGCAGCTGCTGGCCGCGCTGGCCGCCGCCACCTGCGGCGAGTACATCGCCGCGATGCACGAGCTGACCACGACGATGCCCGACTTCGTGTTCTGGGCGGTCCTGCTGCTTCTGGTCACGCGGCTGCTGGTGAGCCAGGATCCGCGCTGGTGGATCGCGATCGGCGGCTGCGCGGGCGTCGCGAGCGAGGCGAAGTGGAACATCGCGTTCCTGGCCGTCTCGCTCGGCGCCGGCTTCCTCGTCACCGACGCCCGGCGGCTGCTGCGCAGCCGCTACCTGCTGGTCGGCTGCCTGCTTGCCGCGATCCTGGCCGTCCCCGACGTGGCCTGGCAGGCCGCCAACGGCTGGCCGAACCTGGCCGTGTTCCGCGCCCTGCAGACCCAGGCCTGCCACAACCGGGCCACCTACTGGCCGGCCCAGGTGCTGTTCACCGGCCTGGCGCTGACTCCGGTCTGGCTCGCCGGGCTCGTCTGGTCGCTCCGCGGCCCGCGGGCGAGTACCGCTCGCCCGGCCGCCATAGGCTGCACGATCGCGATCACGCTGCAGTTCGTGCTCGGCGGCAAGCCGTACTACCCGGGCGGCGCGTACGCGTTCCTGCTCGCCGCCGGATGCGTGCCAGCCGGGCGCTGGCTGGCCGCGCGCAGGCCGCTTGGCCGGATCCGGCCGGCGACCGCCGCCGCCTGCGTCATGCTGGCTTCCGCCGCCGCGTTCGCGCCCGTGGCGGTGCCGGTCCTTCCCGCGGCCGCGCTGCGCACGGTGCCGCTCCAGAAGATCAACTATGACCTCGCCGAGTCGATCGGCTGGACCGGGCAGGTGGCGCTGGCCGCGCGCGAGTACGACGCGCTGCCCGCGCGGCTGCGGCGGCACGTCACCGTGCTGGCAGGGAACTACGGCGAGGCCGGCGCCCTGGACAGGTACGGGCCAGGGTACGGCCTGCCGCAGGCGTTCAGCGGCGCCAACTCCTGCTGGCTCTGGGGTCCGCCGCCCGCGGCGGACACCGCCGCCATCGCCATCAACATCGACCCCGCGCTGCTACGGCGCGAGTTCGCCCGGGTGCGGCTGGTGGCCACGTTCCGCAACGGCCTCGGTGTCAGCGACGACGAGCAGGGAGCGCAGATCTTCCTCGCCACCGGCCTGAGAACGTCGTGGGCCTACACCTGGCCCGCGTTCCGCGACTACTCCTGAGCGCCCTCGTGAGCCTGCGGGCCGAATCGCCTGGCGGGCTCGGGCGGCTCAGTCAGGCGGTCCAGTCAGGCGGTCCAGTCAGGCGTCCAGTCAGGCGGTCCAGTCAGGCGGGTGACCAGGCTCGGTCACGCCCGGCCAGCGCGACGACCTGGTCGAGCAGCGGCGCGTCGGCCGGCACCGGCTGCGCGGGCCCGAACGGGACATCCGGGCCCGCGGGGGCGTCAGGGCTGGCGAACTGCCCGAGGAACCGCAGGGCCGCGTCGAACAGAGCGGGCTCGCAGCCATACGGCTGCCCGGTCGCGCGGGCCACGTCCCAGCCGTGCACGACGAGCTCGTCGGCCGCGGTCAGGCCCACCATCTCGGCCGGCGCGTCCATGCCCGCGATCCTCGTCATGCCGCTCCACGCTCCGGGCTCGCGCCAGGCCTGCGCCAGCGTGGCGAGGTCGGCCGGGATCCTCGCCCGCCAGGCCGACTCCAGGTTCGCGGCCCGTCCCGACGGAGTCTGCTCGACATGGTCGCCCGGCTGCTTCCGGGCCGCCGCCGTGAAGGCGAGGGCCAGCCCGCCGACGTGGTCGATCAGGTCGCCGAGCGTGTACGCCGGGCACGGCGTCGGCCGGTCAAGCTCGTCGTCCTGCACCCGCGCGACAAGCTCCGCCAGGCGCTGTTTGGCCGGGCCGAGGTCAACGGCTGTTGTCGTCACTGCTGCTCCTCCGGTTGGCTTGGCAGATGTCCACCACGGTGGTGAACCTCAAGGGTCACCGCGACGATCCCGACTTCGCCCAGGCACGGTCCGGCCGAGTCGCCGACGATCGGGTCGAAGTGGTCGAAGAGCCAGCCCGACTCGAAGATTTCGACGTCGTCGGCCTCCTTCCACACGGCCAGCATGTCGGCCCATGTCGTGTTCTGCGGTGCGGTCTTGAACGCAAAGCGCACGTGCGGCATCCTGCGGTCCTGGGTCAGTAACGATCAGTACCACACGAAAGTCGGCCGAGCTAATGACGACGGCCGGCTAATTAAGTTGAGCGAACCACACCAGCCGGTCATGCTGATGCACATGTTCAGCCGGGTCTGGTTGCGGGCGCGGGCAGGCGGATCGCCGTCCCGCGCGCTGCTCGATGCCCGGCTTCCCGCCGCCGCCGGCGGCGCTCGAGGCTGACCCTCCCCCTCGCGGAGAACCACAGGGGAGGATGTCTCGCGGTGCCTCGCGCCGCCGGTTCTGGGCCCGGTCCGGCAACGACCGCGCTCCGCTAGATCGTTCCTGCCGCCCTCGCTGGCTGGCACGCGCTCACCAGGGAAAGGACATGAGCAAGCAGCATTTCGTGCGGGACAAGCCGCACGTGAACATCGGCACCATCGGTCATGTCGACCACGGCAAGACCACGCTGACCGCCGCGATCACCAGGATGCTGGCCGAGGCCGACCCGGCGCGTACCACGTTCGTCGCGTTCGACCGGATCGACCGCGCGCCCGACGAACGGCGACGCGGCATCACGATCAACCTGGCGCACGTGGAGTACGAGACCGCGGCCCGCCACTACGCCCACGTCGAGAACATGATCACGGGAGCCGCGCAGGTCGACGGCGCGATCCTGGTCGTCTCGGCCGAGGACGGCGCCATGCCGCAGACCAGGGAGCATGTGCTGCTCGCCCGCCGGGTGGGAGTGCCCGCCCTGGTCGTGGCGCTGAACAAGGCCGACGTGGCCCACCCTGAGCTGCTGGACCTGGTCGAGCTCGAGGTCAGGGAACTCCTGTCCGGCCGCGGCTACGCCGGGCTCGAGGTGCCGGTCGTGCGCGTGTCCGCCCTGCAGGCGCTGCGCGGCGACCCGCTGTGGACGGCCAGGCTGCGGGACCTGCTCGACGCGGTGGACAGGGCCATCCCTGTGCCCCCGCGGCCGGTCGACCGGCCGTTCCTGATGCCGGTCGAGAGCGTGCTCACGATCACGGGCCGCGGCACCGTCGTGACCGGCAAGGTCGAGCAGGGGGTCATCCGTCTCGGCGACCCGGTCGAGGTGCTCGGCCTGCGCCCAACCGTCACGTCGGTCTGTACCGGCCTGGAGACCTTCGGCAACCAGCTCGAGACCGCCCAGGCCGGCGACAACGCAGCGCTCCTGCTGCGCGGGGTGCGGCGCGGTGACGTGCGCCGCGGCCAGGTTGTGGCCGAGCCGGGGACACTGCGGCCGCGCCGCAGGTTCACCGCGCGGGTGTACGCACTGACCAGCCAGGAAGGAGGAAGGCACACGCCGTTCTTCAGCAACTACCGGCCGCAGTTCTTCTTCCGCACCACCGACATCGTCGGCACGGTCGACCTCGGTCCGGTCGAGATGGTGCTGCCGGGCGGCACGGCCGAACTCACGGTTGAGCTCGGCCAGCCGGTCGCCCTCGCCCAGGGTCAGCAGTTCGCGATCCGCGAGGGCGGCAGGACCGTCGGCGCGGGCACGGTCAGCCGCCTGCTCGACGGCTGACCGCGGCGCTCGTCGTGCCCGGCCAGGGCAGGGCAGCTATCCCAGCCCCGGCCGGGCACGGCAGCCGCGCGTGGCGGCTAGCCGGCCCATGGCCCGGTTCATCTGGGCCGTCGACGGCGGCAGCGGCAGGCGGGGCGAGTCCCGGCACTGGAAGGCGTCCAGAGCCAGCGCCACGAACCGGCGCCAGGCATCCGGAGCGTCGGCGCGGGTGACCTGGGCGACCGCGGCGCTGGCGATCAGCAGCAACAGCAGGTCTTCGCCGACGAAGTCCTCGCGCAGCCGACCTGCCGCCTTCGCCCGATCGATGAGCTCGATGACGCGGCCGTTTGCCGTGGCGCGCAGTTCCTCGATGTGCTCGTCCGCGGACAGCGTCATCGAGAGCAGTTCGGACAGGCCGCGGTCGGCGGCCTGGAGCTCACAGATCCGCTGCACGTAGTCGGCGAAGCCAGCCCACGGGTCGGCCACTGCGAGCGCGTCGGCTGCTGCCTCGGCGTACTGGGTCACCTTCTCGACCAGGGCGGCGGCGATCAGCTGCTCGCGGCCGGGAAACCGCCGGTACAGCGTCGCGATGCCGACCCCGGCGCGGCAGGCGATCTCCTCGAGCGGCGCCTCGAGCCCGTGCTCGGCGAACACCTCGCGGGCGGCTTCGATGATCGCCGCCCTGTTGCGCGCGGCATCGGCTCGCAGGCGTCGTCGTTCCGTTCCAGCGACGGCCTCGTGTTCGCGGTCAATCCGCTGGTCAGCCCCCATTTCACCATCGTAAGCCATGTGGAGGCCACCTCCGGAATCTGCTAGTGTTGAACTTCCGGAGGCACCCCTCCACATCTACCTAGGCCCGCGCGAGCCGGGCACACATGTGCGCAGAGCGGAGAGCGATGAGCGAGCAGAGCCAAGGAGTTACTTCCACGGCCCAGGCCGACGTGGCCGGGCTGCTGGCCGACGGCAGCGAGGCCGGCCGGTGGGCGGTCGATCCGGCCGGCACGACGATCGAGTTCGGCGTCAAGCACTTCTGGGGCGCCATCACCGTGCACGGCTCGCTGGGCACCGTCACCGGCGAGGCCAGCGTCGCCGCGGACGGTGCGGTGACGGGAACGCTGACCGTCGATGCCACCGCGCTCGATACCGGCAACAAGCAGCGGGACCGGCACCTGCGCTCGGCGGACTTCTTCGACGTGGCGGATCACCCCCGCGTCGTGCTGACCGTGACCTCCGCGAAGCCAGCCGGCCCAGGCCGGCCCGCCGAGCTGGCCTGCGTGGGCACGCTCGAGGCGGCCGGGCACGTCGAGCCGGTCGAGTTCACCGCGCACGTCGACGCGGCGAGCGCCACCGCCGTGGTGCTGCGCGCCGAGCTGGCCGTCGACCGGACCAGGTTCGGCATGACCTGGAGTCCGATGCGGGTCGCCGCCATGACGGCGCGTGGCACCGTCGTCGCCCGGTTTGTCCGCCCTTAGCGGGCAACGGAGAACGGAGCAGCCACGTGGAAGCCAGCCCTGAGGCGTGGATCACAACCTTGCGCCACAGCCATGATGCCCTTCGCGTTACCGTCGAGCCGCTCACGCCCGACCAGCTGCGGCTGCCGTCCTACGCCAGCGAATGGTCGATCGCCCAGGTTCTCAGCCACCTCGGCTCCGGGGCGGAGATCTTCGGCATGTTCCTCGACGCCGGCCTGTCCGGGGCCGAGCCGCCCGGCCGGGATGCGTTCCCGCCGATCTGGCAGGCCTGGAACGACCGGAGTCCGCAGGCGCAGGCGACCGATGCCCTGGCTGCGGACGGGTCGCTGGTCGAGCGGTTCGAGTCGCTCGACGCCGACGAGCGCGCCCGCCTGCGGCTGCCGCTGTTCGGGATGGACCTGGACGTGACCGGCCTGACGAGGCTGCGGCTTCGCGAGCACGCCGTCCACAGCTGGGACATCGCGGTCACGCGCGACCCGGCGGCCACGGTGGCCGCCGACGCCGTGAGCCTCCTGGTCGACTCGATCGGCGATCTCGCGGCCAGGACGGGCAAGCCCGACGGCAAGGAGCTGACCGCGCTGGTGGTCACGACCGGCCCGGACCGGTCGTTCATGCTGGCGGTCGGCGAGAGCGTCACGCTCGAGCCAGCCGGGCCAGCCGGGCCAGCCGGGCCAGCCGGGTCCGCCTATCCCGCGGGCACGGCCGATCCCGCCGATGAGCTGCGCGCGCTGCGACTGCCGGCCGAGGCGCTCATCCGCCTCGTCTACGGGCGCCTGGACCCGGCCCACACGCCTGACGTCGACGCCACCGGGGTCGATCTCGACGACCTGCGGCAGATCTTCCCCGGACTCTGATCCGCGTCGGCCGGCGGCTGCGACAAGAAAGGACGCACGATGCATCTGTCCGTGACGGCACGTGACCTTCCGGGCCGCGTCACCACAGGCGGCTACATACTCCACGCCGGCCTGGAGAAGTGGCATGGCGACCAGGCGCGCGCCGAAGCCGTGCACCGGATGGCGGCAGGCGCCTTCCCCGTGCTGAAGGACATCCCGCCCGCCCGGTTCCTGCGTCTGCTGGCCGCGAGCGAGATCGCGGTCGGAACGGCACTGGTCGTGCCGGTCGTTCCCGGCGCGCTGGCCGGCGCCGCGCTGACCGGGTTCTCCGGCGCGCTGCTGGCCGTGTACGGGCGCACCCCCGCGCTGCGCAGGCCGGGCAGCATCTGGCCGAGCCAGGCCGGCATCGGGGTCAGCAAGGATGTCTGGATGCTCGGCATCGGGCTCGGCCTCGTGGCCGGCGCGCTCGCCGACCGCGCGACCGGTGCCGGATGAGCGTGGTGCAAGCTTGTCCCATGGAGCACTTTGTGCGGCCGGACGGGATGCCACCGACCAACGGATACAGTCACGCGGTGGCGTTCACCGACCTCGGCGACCTCGCCGAGTTCCGCCGCGTGCGGGACGAGTTCATCACCGCGCAGACGCCGCCCGCCAGCTCGCTCGTGCAGGTCAGCGGGCTCGTCAATCCCGAGTTCCTGGTCGAGGTCGAGGCGCTCGCGGTGACCTGACACCGCGACATCCACCCGCCCGCGGCGAGTCAGGCGGCCGCTGTCGGTGCCAGCGGCTAGGTTCGCCCCATGCAGTGCGTGGAGTTGCCCGACATCGAGCCAGCCTCGCTGCGCGCCGTGGTCGACCCGGGCGCATATCTGCGCGGCGTCCGGTACGCCGCCCAGGGAGCCGTCGTCCAGTTCCGGTGGGAGCCGTCGCAGAGCGCGCTGCAGGGTCTGGTACGCGGCAGCGCGGGCGGCTTCTACACGACGATCGCCTACTTCTCCCCCGGCGCCACCTGCTCACCCGGCACCACGGGCGCGCCGCGTTTCTCCAGCGGCGTCTGTAGCTGCCCGGTCGCGGCCGACTGCAAGCACGTCGTCGCGCTCGTCCTGACCGCGACCGGGAAGGGCGCTGGTCCCGCTGCGGGCCAGGTCCCCGCCACACCACCCGGCGCTGCCGGGGCTGTCGTCGCGGTGCCGGCGCCTAGTCCTCAGCCGCCGCCGGCACCGCCCTGGCAGGCCAGGATCGACTCGCTGCTTGCCTCACCGTCAGGCGCTGCCGCCGGGCCAGGCGACGTGCCGCTGGCGATCGAGCTGACCCTCGTCGCCGCCGTGCCGCAGGCATACCACCGATCGCGGCGGCAAGAGTCGTACCCGGCGCCCCGGCTGACCGCGCGGCTGGTCCAGCCGCGCGGCACCGGCTGGGCGGGCGGCTCGCTGAGCTGGGCGAAGCTGGACTCCCTGCGGTACTACGGCGACTACCGCGCCGAGCAGGTGCGGGTGCTGCAGGAGATCTACGCGCTGTACCGGTACAGCAGCGGCCGGCTTGGCCACTACGGCTACGGCGACGAGAAGTACATCGACGTCGGCGCGTTCGAGTCCAGGCAGCTGTGGCCGCTGCTGGACGACGCAGACTCGGCCGGGCTGCGCCTGGTGCACCGCGGCAACAGGCTTGGCGACGTGGCGAAGTTCCGGCAGGCGCAGGTCTGCCTCGACGTGAGCGACCACCCAGACGGCACGCTGGTGATCTCGCCGGTCGTGGACGGGCTGCCCGCCGATGCCGTGCCGATCAGGTTCATCGGCAGCGACGCACACGGTCTCGTCTACGCGGACCGGGCGGAAACGGAGGCCAGCGCTGACTGCAGCCGGTGGCACATCGGGCTGGCCAGGCTGGCCAGGGCCGTTCCCGCGCCGCTGCAGCGGATGGCGCTGGCTGACGAGCGGCTCGAGGTGCCCGCGGCCGGCCGGCCGGCGTTCCGCGACGGCTACTACCCGCGGCTGCGCCAGGCGGCGCCGGTGATCTGCTCCGACGGCACCTTTACGGCGCCGGTGATCTCGGGCCCGACCCTCGTGCTGCGGGCCAGCTACCTGCCCGGCCACCGGGTGGACATCTGCTGGGAGTGGACCTACCAGGTGGGCGATGCCCGGCTGCGGCTCCCGCCTGACCCGGCGGTCGGCCGGGACGGCGGCTACCGCGACCTGGCGGCCGAGCGGGAGATCGTGGCGGGCCTCGACGGGGCGGTCGCGAGCACGGGGCTGGTCGGATCCGGTCCGCTCGGGCCCGAGCTGGTCGCCGAGATCCGGCTCGACGGCATCGACACGATGCGGTTCAGCACCGAGGTGCTGCCGCTGCTGGCCGGCCAGCCGGGCATCGAGGTGGAGGTCACCGGAGACCAGGCCGACTACCGCGAGGCCGGCGACTCGCTGCGGATCGGCGTGTCGGCCGACGCCATCCCCGGCGACGCGGACTGGTTCGACCTGGGGATCACGATCAGCGTCGACGGGCGGAGCGTGCCGTTCGCCGACGTATTCGTCGCGCTCAGCCAGGGCCAGTCGCACCTGCTGCTGCCCGACGGCGCCTACTTCGCGCTGGACAAGCCCGAGCTCCAGGCCCTCGCCCGGCTCATCGAGGAGGCACGCTCGCTTCAGGACGTGCCGGGCGACGACCTGCGGATCAGCAGGTTCCAGGCCGGGCTGTGGGACGAGCTCACCGAACTCGGCGTCGTCGGGCGCCAGGCAGCGGAATGGCGGCAGCAGGTGGACGGCCTGCTGGCGGCGGGCTCGGTCGAGCCGCGGCAGCCGCCGGCCGCGCTGCGGGCGCGGCTGCGCCCCTACCAGCTCGACGGGTTCCGCTGGCTGGCGTTCTTGTGGGAGCACCAGCTCGGCGGCATACTCGCCGACGACATGGGGCTCGGCAAGACGCTCCAGTCGCTCGCGCTGATCTGCCACGCCAGGCAGTCGGACCCGGACGGCGCGCCGTTCCTGATCGTCGCGCCCACCAGCGTGGTGCAGAACTGGACGGCGGAAGCCGCCAGGTTCGCGCCCGGCCTGCGCGTGGTGCCGGTCGGCGAGACCGAGGCACGCAGCGGCCGGCCGCTTGGCGACGTCATCGCCGGCGCGGACGCCGTCGTCACCTCCTATGCGCTGCTGCGGATCGACATCGCCGCCTACGCGGCGGCCACCTGGGCCGGCCTGATCCTCGACGAGGCGCAGTTCGCCAAGAACTACCGATCCAAGATCTACCAATCCGCACGACGACTGCCGGCCAGCTTCAAGCTCGCGATCACCGGAACTCCCATGGAGAACAACCTGATGGAGCTCTGGGCGCTGCTGTCGATCACCGCGCCGGGGCTGTTCCCGAACCCCGACCGGTTCAGGGACTACTACGCCAAGCCGATCGAGAAGTCCGGCCAGGCCGACCTGCTCGCCCAGCTTCGCCGCCGGATCAGGCCGCTGGTCATGCGGCGCACCAAGGAACAGGTGGCCCGCGACCTGCCCGCCAAGCAGGAGCAGGTCATCGAGGTCGAGCTGCATCCGCGGCACCGCAAGCTGTACCAGCTGCAGCTGCAGCGGGAACGGCAGAAGGTACTCGGCCTGATCGGAGACCTGAACGCCAACAGGTTCACGATCCTGCGCTCGCTGACGCTGCTGCGTCAGCTCAGCCTGCACGCCGGGCTGGTGGACCAGGCGCAGGATGCCATCCCGAGCGGCAAGATCGACGTGCTGATCGAGCAGCTCGGCGACGTCATCGGAGGCGGCCATCGCGCGCTGGTGTTCAGCCAGTTCACCCGGTTCCTCGCCGTGGTTCGCCAGGAGCTCGACGACCGCGGCATCGCCTACTGCCATCTCGACGGCAAGACGCGCGACCGGGCCGCGGTGCTCGAGCGCTTCGCCTCCGGCGCGGTCCCCGTGTTCCTGATCAGCCTCAAGGCCGGCGGCTTCGGGCTGAACCTGACTCAGGCCGACTACTGCTTCCTGCTCGACCCGTGGTGGAACCCGGCGACCGAGGCCCAGGCCGTGGACCGCGCGCACCGGATCGGCCAGACGCGGAACGTGATGGTCTACCGCCTGATCGCCAGGGGCACGATCGAGGAAAAGGTGATGGCGCTGAAGGCGAGAAAGGCCGAGCTGTTCGCGAGCGTCCTCGACGAGGGGAACGTGTTCGGGGCCGGCCTGGACGCCGACGACATCCGGGGCCTGCTCGCCTAGCCGACGGCCGTCGAACCGCGTGCCCGCCCGAGCAGGTCGGCCGGGTCCACGGTCCCCGGTGCCTGCCGCCTGGCGGTGCTGTATCGCACGCTCGCTCCCCGCCCGCACCGCCCGGCCCTGCGGCCGCTGCCACCTCGTCTGCCGTTACCGTAGACGTCGTGACGCACGCCCAGTTCGCGGGGTACGGCCTGGCGGGCCGCTGATGCTCGACGGTCGCCTGCTCGTGGACGCGCACGTGCACGTGGCCCGGCTGCCGACGCTGTCTGCCGACTGGCAGGCCTGGGCGCGCAGATACGGCACGCAGACGCCGATGGCCGCTCTCTTCGACTCGGCCGGGGTGCCGATCCCGGCCGCGCTCGACGATCACTTCGCCAGGCAGGGCGCCGATCACGTGCTGCTCTTTACCGAGCACAGCCCGAAGGTCACCGGCATCCAGCCGATCGAGGACGTGCTGCCCGTGGTCCGGCAGAATCCGGAGCGGTTCCGTCCGGTCGCCAACCTCAACCCCCACCTGCACTACCCCGTCGCGACCGAGCTGGCCAGGCAGGCCGGCCACGGCGCGGTCGCGGTAAAGATCCACCCGGTGCACGGCGGGTTCGAGGCGCGGGACCGCATGCTCTACCCGGCCTACGCGTGGGCGGAGGAGCACCTGCTGCCGGTGATCGTGCACTGCGGCACGTCGACCTTCGCCGGCTCGGTGAACTCCTACGCCGACCCGATCCTGCTCGACGAGGTGTTCAGGGACTTTCCCGGTCTCGTCGTCGTGCTGGCACACGGCGGCCGCGGCTGGTGGTACGACCAGGCGGCGTTCCTGGCGCTGATGAAGCCGACAGTGTGGCTGGAGGTGTCCGGGCTGCCGCCGCAGCGGCTCGCCGAGTACTACGGCTCCGCCATGCGCAGGCTCGCCGACAAGATGATCTTCGGAACGGACTGGCCGGGCGTGCCGAGCGTGGAGCACAACGCCAGGACCCTCGAGAAGACGCTGCTCGAGGCGGGCTGCACCGCCGACCAGGTCGCCGCGGCGCTCGGCGGCAACGCCGTACGCGTCTTCCGGCTCACCGACCCCTCCCGGCGGCCCTAGCCGTTCCATGATCGTGGTGGGTTGACTGGTCTATCTGACCCGAATCCACCACGATCATGGAAAACGGGGACCGGAGGCCGGGGGAGTTACTTGAGCACGCGGGACAGGCGACAGTTGGCCGTCACAGATCGCCGATCGCCGATCGCACAATTTTGTCGATAAATCGATTTTGTCGATAAATCGACGTTCGTTGCCAGGTGCTGGAGCGCCGGCCGACGTCCGCGGCTAAGAACCTGAGGGACTGGTGCGGATTTAACGGTAGTCATCCGCGCCGGATTCTATTACATTCCGGCATGCTAACGAAACAGCTCTAGAAATGTGACGCTAATAACTGGGCTCCCGGGTTGGTAATTGCCGGGGAATTTCTAATCACATTTAGCTATGCTCGGCCGCGAAATAGTTGCAGTACAGGGAGCCAGATTTTCGCTCCGCCCGTCACTAACTCGAGGAACCGTGATGCCGCGACCCCCGGTACGCCGCCCCGCCAGCAGATCGGTGCTCACCGCCGCGACGGTCCTGGCCGTGGGCGCCACTGCCGCTGGCGCCAGCCAGTCCGCGGGCGCAAGCCAGTATGCCGGCGCCAGGGCGTCGGCAAGCACCGGCGGGTCCACGGGCGCGAGCTACTCGGGCTACCGGCGGCACCGGGCTACGGCCAACCCTTACTCCCCGGCCTACCGGCACTCCTACCGGCGCGGCGTCGTGCCTTCCCTCGGCAGGCTCCGGCGGATGCGCTCGTGGGCAGGCCGGCGCGTGACCGGCGCCCGCGCCTTCGCCGGCACCGAGCTGAGCTACGGCGGCGGCATTGACGGAATCGGCGTCAGCATCGGCCGGGAGAAGGTCTACCTGGTCTTCTGGGGAGCTCAGTGGGGCACCGCGGGCAGGGACTCCTCGGGCGACCTGACGCTGTCGGGCGACCAGTCCGGTGCCGCACCGTACCTGCAGCGGTTGTTCAAGGGCCTCGGCCGGGGCGGCGAGACCTGGTCGGGGGTCGCGACGCAGTACTGCCAGGGCGTGCCGGCCGGCGCGACCTCCTGCCCGGCGGGTAACCGCCAGCACGTGGCCTACCCGACCGGCGGCGCGCTGGCCGGGGTCTGGGCGGACGACGGTGCCGCGGCACCGAGCCGGGCCACCGGGCACCAGATCGGCGCGGAGGCGGTCCGGACGGCCGCTCATTTCGGCAACGCGACCGCGCGGGCCAACAGGAACGCGCAGTACCTGATCCTCTCTCCGCCCGGCACCCACCCGGACGGGTTCAACACCGCCTCGGGCGACTTCTGCGGCTGGCACGACTGGAACGGCGACCGCACGCTCCCGGGCGGCCCGGTCACCTCGCGCTACGGCCACATCGCGTTCACGAACCTGCCGTACGTCACCGACGCGGGACGGGCGTGCGGCCAGGACTTCGTCAACCACGGCCAGGCGGGACTGCTCGACGGCGTGTCCATCGTCGGCGGCCACGAGTACGCCGAGACCATCACCGACCAGGACCCCCCGGCCGGCTGGACCGACCAGACCGGCGACGAGACGGCCGACCTGTGCCAGTGGAACTCAGGTCCCGGAGCCAGGTCGGCGGACCTGATCCTGCCGACCGGGACATTCGCCATGCAGCCGCTCTGGGTCAACGGGACCATGGGCACCCCGGCGGCCTGCGAGCTCAGCCATCCCGTGGTCACCGACGGCGGCGGCGGCGGGGGCGGTGGCGGTGGCGGGGGTGGCGACACGGTCACCGTGGCCAGCCCTGGCGACCAGCAGACCCTCCGCTACGGCGCCGTCAGCCTGCCGATCACCGCGACCGACTCGAGCCCCGGGCAGCCACTCAGCTACGCGAGCACGGGCCTGCCGCCCGGGCTGACGATCGCCAGCACGACGGGCAGGATCACCGGCCGACCCACGACCGTCGGCATCT
>Ga0137386_10001133_pt1 | contig 16377 bp, 10 predicted proteins | sample SagtaG_4_FD_104910 | JGI IMG/M metagenome (GOLD analysis project Ga0137386, IMG submission 104910) | Vadose zone soil microbial communities from Sagehorn Ranch, Mendocino, California, USA - Sage2_R_100_16 metaG | ecosystem: Environmental > Terrestrial > Soil > Vadose zone | place: USA... | reverse complement strand
CTTGCCACGATAGCGAATGTCATCATCATAGTGGAGCGCGATCCTACTCCATACCCCGGCCATGAGGAGGCGCTCGTATTTGGCAATGATCTGCGGAGAAATAGTGACTTTGTGCCTGTTCGCCGTCATCACGTGCGCCCAGTACACACCCTCCCTCAGACTTTGATCGAGTTCGACCTTCACCATATCGATGAGACGGCGCGGCGAGTGCTCGCGGATATCCGCTTTGATCTTCTCTGTTTCATCGCCGCGAGGAATGTACTTGGCAACCTCTTCGTGCACAAAACGCAGGCCTTCACGCACCTCGGCATCGTCGAACAGATTTGCGCAATACTTGCCAAGCATAAACTCTATCACGTAGGATGGCGCCTTACTCGTCCCGCGAATCTCCTGGGCAAGGTCCTTGCGAATCACTAAGCCGGGAAAGCTGGCAAAGAGCAAGCGATCGAGTTCGTCTGCCACAAAGGGTGCTTTCGCTATGGTCATGGGTCTCCTTCTTCTGATCGTATCGTCCCGCGTATTGTATCATCTCTCATTACCAATTCTCTAAGGGGACCATCAGAGTGGTATGTTCAGTCGCAATGACTTCATCGGTACGTGCATCTCGCACTTCAATGGTGAGCGGTGCCCCTCGTCCCGCCTGCACGTCCTCAAGCGGTTGGAGCGATATAGCTATCTGCTCCTGATCAGGGGTGATGATCTTTGGCTCTGAACGGAAAAGAATCGTCTTTTGCCGTGCATCAAGGAGTTTCACCTCAACCTGGCGCGCTATGGTATCTTCAATAAACATCCCTTCGCGTTCGATTTCCAGGGTGATCTTTGGGCGCAGGCTGAGGATTTGGTCGATCGGTTGAATCCTGACGTTGACGGGGCTGGCCTTCTGCGGCCACTCAATTTTGACGCAGGGGATGATCCACTCTTGCAGCGAGGCTCCGCCGTGAAAGTAGCCCAGTCCTCCATAGGCACGGAAACAGGCTGCACCACTGGGAACGGCGATACGCCATTTTCTCCCAGGAGCGAGCCCCTGCGGTCCGCTCAGTTTGACTTGTTCGGGATAGGCTAACGCTCGTCGTGAGCTATAGGCTGGCTCCGCGACAGGCGGCGAGACATGCCGTTCATCGCTCCCTGGCCAGTGAATGAAGCCGTGATCGGTGACGACCAGCACGCGTAGCCAGCCTCTATCACGGAGATGTTCAATCGCGGTGAGATAGCGCTGCATCACCTGGTCGCTACCCATCGCCTCCAACTCTTCATCATGACCGAGTTTGTCAATTAAATCATCGAAGACCACGAGTCGGCTCCGCTTCGCTTGTGGCGCTGGCACATTGCCGTGTTGCACGTCAGCCATTGTCAAAAGAGCGTCAGCCGCTACTTTCCCCTGCGTCCTGAGCCACTCCCGGCGCTGTTCGGCGATACTCAAATTCGCCGGATGTCCCACCTGGCGAAGTTGCCACTTGCCCTCGACAATATCAGCGTGCAAGTCCTTTTCGGGAAGAGGCAAGGCCATGCCCATGCCCAGCGCGGTGATGGTTGGCAGTGCGGTGCGGGCAGCGGAGACGGTGGCGCGCTCAGCACCCTCGCGTTTGTTGAATTGTGACGCCAACGTCATACCCAGGTCATAGCGTAGCGCATCGGCGATAATGAGAGCAGTAGCTCGTTTTGATTGTTTGAGGAGTTCTGCTACCCAGGCTCCAGCGCTCTGAAGGTCAGGAACGGGACAACCGGCAGCAGTCCAGAGTTCTGACCACAAGATCATATAAACTTCCCAACGCGCCCGGTATGCCTGGCGCAGCGGCGTAATGATACTGAGCAGTTCTGGCGTAGGTTTGTTCAGGTTACGCAAGAGTTCCTCGCCAGCTTTATCGATGCGCCACCCGACCTTCATATACCAGGCGATGGCTTCGCCAGGATTAGCCCAGGCTTTGAGCGGCGAGGCATCGAGCAGCATCTGTACAGCAGCGCCCAGACGTGCTAACTCTCCCCAGGGAATGGCCTGCTGGTGAGAGTGGCTATCTTTATAGCTCCAGAACCCTTGCGCATGACGTTGCAAATCATCATTGAGCGAGGCAAGCGCTTCGAGCAACTCTCTTCCGCTCTGTTGTGCCAGACTCGCGCACGTCTTGGCAAAAATGGCGCGTTCCGCCGCATAGGAGAGAAAGGGACCATCTTGGATGGTCGCCTTGCCCATATCGTTGCCTAAGGCTGCGATACGGTCTGCATCCAGGATCGCCTCGTGCAATCCCTTGCTCAAGCGCAAGCTGTCCAGCCAGCGCTCAAGCAGGTGAAGCGCAAACACCCGCTTCTCCGGTGCAATCAGATAGGTGTGTCTTTCACCTATAGCATCCGGTGCAAACTGGAAGGCCTGAGTAACAAGCAACCAGACTAAGGCATAGGTGCGCCAGCGCGCTACGTTCTGTTCGTCATATGCCAGTAGTCCTGCCTGCTCAATGGTCATGTCTAGGACCATGCGATCATCTGGATCAGGGGAAGCGCCAGCAGCAAGCACATCCAAAAGCAAGACGGGATTCGGCTGCAAGCCACCTCCGCCCCAATCAGCAGGGTCCTGCTTGAAGTATTGCCGCGCCAGAACTGCCATCTCGTCATCACCCGTCCTGATACTTTGCGGTCGCCAGCCCCATGCGAGCAACTGTTCGCGCAATGAGCGATCATAGATACATTCAGAGAGCAAGGCTTGCGCCCACAGCCAGCCCAGGTGATCAGGTGTCGTGGTGACATGTAGCACAAAGGCTTCTTTGGCATCCATGCGCTCCTGTAAAGCACGACGACTTTCAGGGCTACCAATCTCGCCCGCGGTCTGCTCCGTTACCGATACCAGGGTAAAGCCTTGGGTGCCATCTAATTCGGCTGCGCGTTGTAGCAGTGGCCCCCAATCGCCGCGCGGATCGCACCAGACTATCCAGGAACCCGGATACCTATCGAGGATGCTATGAATGAGCCTGGAAATATACTGTTGGAGCGTCGTCATAACTCAACCTCTTCCGCTCGTCTACGCTGTAGCGCCCGGCGTTTCTGTTCCAGCTTGATCTGCTCAGCAATACGCTCTGGCTCACGCTCAGTCCAGCGCGAACTTTCAGGTACCCGCTCATCTATCCAGCCACAGCGTGGGAGTTTGCCGTCGCGCACCCAGCGTCGTTCATCGGCCCGCCAACGAGCGCGGTCAGCCAATGCTTTCTTTGCATCGAGGGGTTTGAGCACATCGCTGGCAAGCACACCTGCAAGTTGGAGAGGCGCGATATTGACCCGCACGCCATCGTTGATATCTACGTGCCATGCCTGCTCATTACGTACCAACTCATCTCGACTGGCAGGAGCTAAGTAGCCATCACCACTCCAACGGTCAAGCGGTTCCTCCGCAATGAACCTATCCAGCTCAGGACTGGCAAACCCCTGCTCCTCAATGGAACGCAGTTTCTCAACAAATGCTGCCAGCTCCTGGATGCGTTCATTTGCCAGCATAGAAGTCGTCTCATCCTTGATGAGATGGGCCTCATCCATTTTTTGTCGTTCGGCACGCAGCAACGGCTCGACGTATTGGGTGCGGATGCGTACCAGCGCATCACCTGAGCAAGCATGATAGTATAGGAGGCATCCAAACGCCGGGCTGCGTTGTGACCAGCCACGTTTCTTGTTGCTATTGTGAGTAGGGGTACTCGCAAGATGCCAGGCTATCGGACGATACTTAAACTGAGAAATATGACGAGAGAAGAACTTCCGTCGTAGCCATTCTTCCAGGCTCAGTCCCGTCAATTCCGTTAGCAGTGCCTCGATCTGCTGCACCCCTAATTCTCCATCCTCGGCTCGCAACCGTGCGCGCACCTGCTCCGTCAGCGTTGCCTCACCTGTTCCCGCTATAAGTGGAATGATGCCATCGCTTGAGGCCCATGAAGGTATTAGTTCACCTGTCTCCAACTGCTTTGGCCAGCGATAACCTAACAGTCGCAAGATCAAGACACTGAGGCGATCTTCCAGCAATCGCAGTTCCTCTGGCTTACAACGTGCCCCCTCTGCCTTTAGCTCCTCCAACAGCCAGTAGATACTGATGGGGTGAAGCTGCGTCTTGACGCTGAGTTCTTCAAGGAAGGTTTCGGTAGGAATAGGGATATGCGCTCCTGATGCAATCTCTTCCTCGCCTTTATTGTCTTCATTCGGCTCGTCGCTTTCCTCCTGCTCCACATTTTTGGCTCCTGGACCTGCTTCGTAGAGCATACGCAGATTGGCTTTGATGCGTGAAAGCTCTTTATTATTAGGACTGATTCGCTCATGTGTTGTAAGATAGTCTGAAAGTTCTTGTGGTGGTGAAGGCAGATCGAGTTGAGTAGGTAAGGTGGGTAACACATCGTACCCTAAAATGAGAGGATACCAGCCTGCTGGCGTGCCTGTTTCTTCGAGAATGGAAGAAACATCCGACGGGGATAGATCGTACAGTTTTACGCCGTATTCCTCAACCAATCCTTCGAGTGTATGTAGTAATGTTGTGACCTTGGGGGACGGTACAGTAATGAATGAATTATCACCTACAAAGGAGCGTTCAAGAGGGTCACAAGAGACGAGAATCTTTTTCAGTTGCATACATACATTTGCAACTCGACAGGCTGATGAAGAAGGGCGTTCATACGGCAAATTTTCGACATATCCGGCATTGAACTCAATACCTTGAGTCATGATTCGTAGCAAATACGAAACTATCCTGTTGTTTAATAATGCCAACAATCCGATAGGGCTTACGTCAGCTGTTGGAACAAGGCCAATACTAGCCTGTTCGAACAATTCGTCACCCCAAAATAACCTCGCGCCCATTGCTCCTCTGCTGATACGCCCATATGTGACACCTGTTTGAAAGTATTTATCGCTATTGTTGACGCGGCTGCCACTGGTTTCTAAGTATTCTGCTTCACCGATACGCCATGCTGCGTGGCTAAAGTTTAATCCCCACCATTTTTGATATCGACCCGATCTAGCACAGAAGGGCCATCTAAGGGAATCGTGAGGAATCTCCCATGAGTAACGAATAAACCGACTGTTGTTTCCTGTGCATAAGCCAACATGAACGCCTGCTATCTTAGCAACACCTATATTAATACGTCTATGACTTTTCAGGATGTCTAGGATTCGAGGACGAACCCAGTAGACAATCGGAGTTTCAGGAATCGCCATTAAATCAATTTGGCGTGGATTACTAGATATATTGGCGGGACGAGTTTGAAGGATTTGCCCTTTCTCGGCAGAATTCTTCAGTCCTACTAACCGAAATGCTACTATTCTATGCTCTGTACTTGGTATGTGATTTGCTATGATGAACATTGCACTTTGCACAACCTCGCCACTAATCTCCTCAAATGCATTTGGCCCTAGATGGGCTAGTGATTCAATACTTGTTTCTCGTAGCAACCCTTTAAAAGTGTTTTTCTTGTGTTCTTCTAATAGTGCCTCATTTGGTATCGCTCGCAAGGGAGCAAAGTTACGTAGGAACATCCAGCTATGTTGAGTCACCATAGCTACCCGCCCATCCAAGCGGCATAATTCGAGATTGCGGAGAATAAAGGCATTTGAGAGATCACGTTTACCTGTAGAATAATATTTTTCAACGTATTTTTTCAGAGGTAAATCCATTTGCCTGCTACCCATGTATGGTGGATTGGTCACCACAACAGCGTATCGGCGGTCAAGCAGTTGCAGCAGGCGCACACCTTGCTCGGCTTCCCGTCCAAAAAGGGCAGCACTTACATCATCAGTGTTGCCTGCTTCGACTTTAAAGCTGTCTGCAATCCTATCCAGCAGCATCTGCCTTAGTCCCACAGGGTCGTGGTTCGCCATTGCTGTGATAGTGCGACGCAGTTCTGCCTCTTCTGGGTCGAAATCCATACGGATAGTATGCGGGCGTTGCAGTTCAGCGATGGCGTTATCAAGGTATTCTTTGGGACGGATGAGACTCCCGAGGATATCGGCATGTTCCAATCCTGAGAAAATGCTCTCTAGCAATAGTTTAAGCGGCATATCCTGCGGATGGCGGAGCAGGTGACGCTGCAGCGCGCCCTCGTTGAGACTCGTGGGCGTCGTTGCCAGCTTCATTGCTGGCGGGGTATAGGTGCCTGGACCCGGTTTGCGCTCTTTCCGTCTCTCGTCGCGTACCAGTTCCCAGGCACGCAGGTAGAGCGTCAGGGCGGAGAGTTGGGCCGCGCGCGGGTCGAGATCGATGCCGTGCAGGTGATGGCTCAAGATATGGTCGGCGATTTCGGTAGCTGAGAAGGTATGGAACTGTTCCCGGTACATGGCGACGAACATATCGAAGGCTTCGCGCAGGAAGTGGCCACTGCCCATACAGGGATCGAGCAGGGTGAGGCTGGCGAGATTGAATGTCGTCGAAGTATCCAGTGTGTCTGGTTTGACGTAGTAATCCCAGGTAGCAGGCAGGGCGCTATCCGGGTAGATTTCATGGTAGCTGCGTCCCAAGCTGTTCTGAAGCAGCCACTTGACCATGTAGGGTTCGGTGAAGAGTTCAGTCGCAGCGGCTATCTCAGAGCGGGTCACGGCCTTCCCCCCACTGCCAAGTTTGGCGTAGATACGCGCCTTGGCCTCTTCCTGGTAGAACTGGTAGGCCCAGCCGATCGCGTCCGGGTCCGTGAAGGTGGCATCCGATTCGGCAAGGGTAAAGCCTGGCATGGCTCCACCGACCAGTGCCATGCAGCGTATCAACGCAGGTGTGCTGGGACGGAGTGCGGTTGCCGGGTCATTCAGGTCGAAAAGACCAGGGAGCGGCCTTGCCTGAGCTTCACAGGCATTCTCAAGCACTGCCCAACGTCCTCCATCTGCGTCGACTGCGCGTCCCGGGTCGCTCTGGCGCAGGATGAAGAGAGCTTCGGGAAGACCATCGTAATCGGGATTGGTACGCAGCGTTTCGTCGATCAGTCCACGCGTCTCCATGGCACGGAGCGCGAGCAGGCGGTTGATCCACGAATAGGCGGCGCGTTCGATGATCTCCATACGAGTACTGGCACGCTGCGCTTGAGCAACAAGTTCGAGTTGAGCGGCCGCGATGCGGTGTGCCAGTCGTTCACTGGGGGTTGCGTTTGCCAGCGCGTCCAGCGGGGTGATCGTGCCATCGGGAGCAATGCCAAGCCGCTCTAGTTCGCGGTCAAGGTCGCCGCGTAGAACAGTGCCATCGGATGCAACGGTACCGACAAGGATATGGCGTAGTTCGGTCACCAGGGTACGCACGAGGTCTTTGTGACGCTTTTGCATAGAGCTGTCTTTCTAGGATCTCCAAGCCGCCGCTTTGTCCTATGGCTTACTCGATAACGACAATCTTCTGTTGCTCTAATTCAGGCGCAATACATGTGCGCATCTTCCCGAGCATCTGCTCCAGGTCATCCTGTGAGCTAATGCGTGACGTTCCAAGCAGGTCTTGCCAGTGCAGATGGACCTCCTGCGATGGCTGGAGGGGATCTTTTGGCTGATAGCGCGCACGCATTTCCTGCACTTTCCTTTGCAGGTTCATCTGGGCAGTGCCGAGCACGATGTTCAGGTTGCGCGCCTCACTAAAGCCTGGATCGGTTTGCTCTATGCGCTCCTTGACGCTGTGCAGGTCTGCCGCAAGCGCGGCCACCTCGGCATCTGCCTGTTCAGCGGGGACACCCGCAGCCTGTACACGCTCCTTCACATGCGCCTGCATCTCTGTGAAGTTCTTGCGCGCTTCCTGCTGCCAGGCTGCAATCTGGTTGGTAACTGCCTGTTGCGCGGCATGATTGGTTTTCATCAGTTCATTCCAGCGAACGGCTTCGGTCACGCTGCGTTCGTTGGTGAGGGCACGCCAATCCGAGATAAAGCGCCGTAGTTCGGGGAGGTCTACCTCAGCGTTGACCATTGAACTGAAAAAGTCGCGCAGCGCAAGAAAATCATTGCCATGCTCGCGCTGGAACATGACAAGGTCGTGTAACTTCTGCGTATACTGGAGGAGCGTCTCCCACTGCTCCTGGAAGTGTGGCAGACGTACCGACGGTGTCGCGCTGTCCAGTAACTCGCTCACCAGGCTACTGCCTGACTCGAAGGCCAGAGGCAACGGACAGCGGGCGGTGGTCGCCCAGCTTTTCACATTCTGGGCTTGCCTGGCCAGGTTCGTCAGTTGCTCTCCCAGGACAGTATTCAAGGTCGCGGGAACCAACGCTGGTTTGACGCCGAAAATTGTCTCCATATAGCCACGAATGGCCTGGAGTTGCTGCATGCCTAAATCAGTGCGGATGCCCTGGATACGCAGCGTCTTGAAACTCTGCTCCTTCGTGAGGTACTGCTGCGCTTCCATGCTATTAGGATCGGTGATGGTACGTCCATTGACGATCAAACGGCAGGCCGAGGCACGCAGCAGGAGTGCCAGTCCCACCTTGATGCAGTTGCCATCCCAGCCGAACGGGGGACGCTCGAACTTGCCGCGCAGTTGATCGGCAGGGATGGCTGCCTGGTCATCGCTGGCCTGGGGCAAGCTCCCACGGAGTGTACTGATCAGCGCATGGCTATCATTCAGTGTGCCATCGTTTTTGTAGACACCAAGATTCTGCAGATCAGTATTCGTCGTATTGCCATTGAGAGCGGCCTTGACCGCCGTCTCTTCATTGATGATACGATACGTCACTTCTGAAAAGCGGGCGTAGATGCTGGGAAGTAACTGGCTGAGGGTATTACGAACAGCATCACTGGCACTGTCGCCATCGAGTAGCTGATAGGGTGAGCCACGGAAGAAGATGGTCCCACCGCGCACGGCCTGCGTCAGCAGACGACGTACCTCATTTTTGTAGCTTGGTAGGTCGACCTGCCTGGCCTGTTGTGCCACGTCCGCCTCGGCAGTATTTGCCTGGCTGGCTCGCACCTGGTTCGCGACCTCTTCAGTTGCCAGTGCCAGCGCCAGTGCTCGCCTCAAGCCCTTGGTTTCAGCCATGCGGAAGCATAGATTATCAGGGTCCTGGAGCGACCGCTGTTTCATCGCGATGTCATCAGCGACCTGTGGGTCAAGGGCGCGTTGAAATGGGCTAAAGACGTGGATGGTGACCGGCACTGAAGGGTTGCGTGCTACGCGCCCATCAATTTCCAACTTGAGCCGCAATTCACGACCTGCCAGAGACACCTGGTCAAAGCGGAGTGCATCCTCGCCCTGATATTCCTGTAGCTTCTGGCTTAGCTCATAGGTCTGGTTTGCTAACTCTTCCTGGCGTGACCGTACCTTGTCCTGAAAACTGCGCTGCTGCGTATTCAGAAAAATATAAGTTTCTCCGACCTGCTTGGCATATCCTGCTGCCACAAGCCGTTCTAATTCCTCCTTGACCTGCATACGGAGCGCAGTCAGGTTTGTATCGAGCTGAGAAACCAGGGAGCGCGTGACATTCTCAAGCGTACAGGGGATGTGGGGAACCTGGCCAAGTAAGTACAGGGCACGAGCTACCTGCGTTGTGAAAGGTGTCGCGTCAGGAACAGTACTGATGATGCGGTTGATATCAGTCCTGGTTTCAATCGGTGCATCGCTGGCAAGCTGGTCGTAGAGGTCTGCCAGGCAGAGGATGCGACCCACGGGACTTTCCAGCAGTCCTGGTGTATCGATAATCCCTCCCTGTACGACGCCAATCATGGTACGGTTCGAGCCTGTGAGGGCTTCATCGCGCCCGGTTGCCTGGGCAATACCTTTCACCACATTCGGAATAACCGCTACTGTCCAGGGGAGATAGGGATAGAAGCGCGCGAAGTTCTCGGCATCCGGTGCGAGAAAGACACGTTGCGCCTGTTGGAGCGACCCCAGGTCGGTGATCTCGCCGCTTCTCTGGGTGAAGCGTTGCGTCAGGTCGATACGCGCGGGCTGTGTTTTGCGTAAGAGGCGTTCTTCGACAACCTGGTTGATATCTTCATTACTGAGTTTGCATTGCAGGGCGAAGCGCTGGCTAATCTTCGCATAGTGTTCCTGCTGAACGTTTTGTTGAAGTGCCTGGACATCACCGTGCGCCGTGACCGCCATCCAGATACGACCATCACCCGCCTGAGCAGCAGTCTCGACCAGCGCCTGTACCTGCATGATACGCTCGTTCGCGTTGCCGCTAGCGATCCACTGTCCTAGTTCGTCCAGCTGCAACAGCACTTTATGCCGGCGTCCCGCGCTATCCCTGGCGACACACCAGCGTTTGAGCCGATCAATGAGCATCTCAGGCGTAATCCCAGTTTGCACAGCGCTCGTGACCGCTCGTTCCACGGCATCAGGTCCACTGAAGTGTTCTGGTAAGACGGAGGCCGCGGCCTGATAGAGGATATCATTGTAGAAATCGGGATCGTTCGCGACTTCGCTCCACTCCATTCCACTTAGTTCACTCGCCACGCGATGGAACTCAGTACTCAGTTCTCGAACGTCTAACTGATATTCTACTGCCCAGGCAAGCGGCCAATTATGCGTATAGCCATGTTCTCTGGCAAACAGTTTGAAGACGATCAGTGCCAGCGGGTCATTGCTGTTTGCTAATTGTGCATGGAGATTTCCACCGATGACCGAGGTCGAGAGTTTGCGCTGGCAAATCGCGAGATAGCGCTCCAGGTCAACTCGTTCCTCGCTGTGACTCGGCAAACGACTGAGAAATACCTGGTGCACAGGCTGGCCGAGCAGTTCACCGCCCTCCAGCAACACACCCAGTTCTTTCATCAGCAACGACTTGCCTGAGCCGAAAAAACCACTGATCCAGATCCCAATCCCCTGTTCATCATCACGGTCAAAGGCATCGCTATACGCTTCGAGCATGCGATGGAGATAGGTTTCCCATTGCGGGGTGACGACCAGGTTCTGCAACTCGCCAAGTAGGATGGCAGGATTGCGGTCAGCTACTTTGACCACAGGTTCAATGCGCTCTTGAATAGTCGTAGCAAAGGTTTCACGTATCAGCATCACATTTCCTCTCCCCGGTAAAAATCGAAACGGAGCCGCTCTTGGCCTAAAAACAGGTAGCGACGACTGGTTTGTGGTGGACGAATGCCAGGTATCAGCAGCACAATAGGCACAATGGCATTGGTTCCGGGGTTGCGCGGTTCCTGTTCGGCCAGAAACTCCATCAGTGCCGTAGGGTTTCCTACTGGATGAAGCGCTGCCAAGCCGCGCAGCACCACCACCGGACTTTCCCCCTGTTGTGCCGTTTCCACCAACCTCGTGGTGATTTCACGACCGACTGTGCGTGCCCAAACTCGCAGAATGGCCTCAGTCACGCTGCTCTGCTTGAGCGGGTCATTCAGCAGGTGTTGGCGACGTTCTTCCTGCCCGGCAAGGCTGTTGATCGTCAGCGGTAAGAGATCAACATGGTGAAAGAAGAGCCTCGTATCGCTACGCACCTGTTCATCGATCATGCGCTGCACAATTCGTTCTTGTTCTGGTGGATAGACAAAGTAGACGTAGGGCCTTCCACTGCTATGACCAATCCCATCATAAGCGGTACGCAATCGATACAAGAGCACATCCAGTCTCTGCTGAAGTTCATCACTCATACCACACGCTCCTGAAGCATAAACAGGTCGATAGCTTTTTGAGCGTGTGCTGCATCCCAAAGCCAGAGCTGCCAGTCAGCATGCTGAGCGACTTGCTCTGGGGGAATACCTTCTGCTTGAAGCAGGTGTATCAGGTGCTTGACAACAGCTAGAGGCACAATCGGCTCAACAATCTGTTTGGTTGTCGTACCTTGAAGAAGACCGAAATCACGCAAGGTCGTGAGCACATTCCCGGATAGTTTTTCTCTTGTTGAGTGACTCCATCCTGTTACCTCCGGATGCGTCAACTGCACTTCATCGAGGAAACGCTGGACATCAGCCCGGATAAGTTCGCGTTCACCGGCAAACCAGCGTGGGACAACGACCTGCTGGATGATGTCGTAGAAGAGGGCATCCTGCCGGGCAGTATGCAACAGCAAAGCCGCCTGCAATTCGGCTTGGTGACCTTCCTGTGCGAAGGTGATCAGATCATCCAGCACCCATGCAGGGGGATGCCAGCGCGTTAGCCGTACCTGTACAATCTTGATAATAGTCGCACGTGTTGCACGTGAGCGTTGGGGAAGACCTCCATTCACGAGAGCCTGCCGCGTTGCCTCGACATCACCTAAACGAGCATAGGTTAGAAGGAACTGCCTGGTTTCTTCGAATAAAGAGGTCTTAGAAGCCAAAGTGGGCAAATAGGGACCATTGGCCCGCCAGCGCGTTGTCTCTTCCAATGTAGACATCATCCCCAGAACCTTTCATGAGAGTAGACAATCGGGCTACAGCTAGGCAGGGAAGAGCTACACGCTGAGTCACTAGTTAGCCCATCTATGACGAGCGCATGAAAAGAGTCCACCGAAAAAATAGCAAAATAGAACTGGCTCATGTATTTCCCCAACCACAACACACTGAGAATGAGTAGAGCGATAATGACGAGTTCCATTATACCGAGTGTTGTCGTATCGTGCAACCAGGGTATCACTGGACTCATCCCAAGATGCGCCAGAAATGTCTATATTGAAGGGATCCGCAGTTGGTCCCTCCCCTTTATTGGGCCCAAGAAGAGCCTGGGCATCCATGCCGACAGGTCCTCTGCGTTACTTGCCCAACAGGAGCGTCCGTAAGAGAGAGATCGCCTGTAAATGTGATAATTCGGTGACGTACTTTCAAAAGACACCTCGCCATAGTGTAATTGTAGATTGAACCAAACTCGGCTTCAATCTACAGTAATACTGGTTAACGTTTACGTTGCGTAACGCATGTTCTCAAGCCATTTCGCGCTATGCCATACTCTGGCATAGACGAGCACGAAACGTGAAGGCAAGAACTCGTTCGTTCCTGCTGGATCTAAGCCATACTCTCCCATAGGTGAGAGCTCTTCTCCGTTGCATTCGTTCACGTTTAACGTTGATCCGGAAAAACACTGGACGAGGTTTCGTATGTAGCATATCGCTTGACGCTTACTAGCAAAGACAATGGGATGTACCAGATGAGCGAGGATACGATCTGTACCCATGAGCAACTGCTGCGTTGGGGTGTTGAGCATACTGGCATCAAGACCAAGGGTGGAGCTCAAAGCTTGCTGGACAAGCAGATCTGGTCGCCTGACATGCTCTATACGTCGTTACGTCACAAAGGGCTAGAGGCCTATGAGGGTAGATCATGACATGCGGATCGTTGCGATGCACATCCGTCATGAGGCGATGAGAACTGTACAGGAAGGTTGGTGAGAAAAATACCTGAAAGCAAGGACTCTCATCAAAGCAACCAGGAAGTGAGGAATGAGCCATCCTGACTCTACAGGTCATCCAAGGTTTTCGCTCAAGAGACCAGGGATATATCTCCTGGTCTCTTTTTGATGAAATTGATGTGAGGCAGCCACTTCTGTGGCTTGACCCAACGATCTCATACGTTTCGACCCTCAAATGGCCACATGGCTGAGGAGTAGGTATCATCCCTCCCCCTTTCTCTCAATCCCCCTCAGAATCTGCAATATTGACCCTTTTTTCCATATTCTTAGCGAGGTATCACCTATGGCAAAATCCCTTTGCCGTGCATGCGGCGAAACATTTGTTGGTGTGATGGCCTTCGATGCTCATCGGGTTGGCTCCTTTGGCAACCCTATCTACAAGACGAGTCGAACCGGCAATCAGACCAAGACCGTGATTGACCATACTCCAAACAGACGCAGGTGTTTGACGGTGCCAGAGATGCTGGCACAAGGCATGATCAGAAATGACAAAGGTTGGTGGATGCTTCAGGTGGCTAAACCAGCGCCTGAGGCATATGAACTGGAGGAGGCATTAGAATGAAATCACGTTCACACACGCTTAGGATGCTGATCATACGCGAGCATTTCACCCCGGTGTTCAGTTCAACCGCCTTTGGCGGCATGCCCGAAACAGGAGACTACCTCTTGTTATACACCTACTGGTATCGCACACCTGCCAGGGGAGTTCTCCAGGTCGTTGCGAGAACAGCTATTCCAGTGCACAAGGCACCCAAACCGTCGAGGGAGAAAAGGTGATCTCGAAACACTTCTTGACCAGCCACTTGATAAGCGGTTACAGCCTTGGCAGGCCACTGTCCCGTCTATCGTCTTCTTCGATTATGAGCTGGCTCCCTTGCAGGAAAACATACCAACGTGCTTTCTCCCAGACGCCTACGTCTACATAGAGCCCTGGTTCTAACGAACCGATATACACGGCAGGCTTGAAGTCCTGGGAACCTTTTCCCTAGAAACGATGCTCCCACAGGAATGGGCGAGCCGCTTCAAGCAGGTGACCGGGATCGAGTAGGACACCCAGATCATTCTTCTGGAGGAGAGCAGCGGCAGCATGGATATCGAATCGCTGCGGCGATACGACCAGCTGCTGTCATAGAATGAAGCATATTCTCTACACACTAAACACCCTGCCTGCTCTCTGAGCAAGGTGGGGTGTTCTTTCTCGCAACATCGAGGGACACTCCCCACAGGATACGTCACTACGACTCCCAGGAAAGCCCTTTTTGGGGTATTTGGTGCCAGTGGTAGCAGAATATCCCTCCATCAACTTGGGCCGCTCTTGGGGATCAAATTCCCTATCCAGAAAGGAAATGCATCATGGCCAACGAAGAGAAACAACCTGAAGAAGAGAGACAACCCAAAAAGCGCGAAAAGCGGAAAGGGAAGCCACGCCGCCGGGGGTCAGGCTCCGTCTTTCGTCGCCCGGAGCGCAAAGGTGGCAAACAATGGGTGGCGCAAATCATTCTAGAGAACGGTAGAACCAGGCAACGTTACTTCAAAACACAAGAGGAGGCAGACATAGCCCTCAATGAGATGCTCTATGAGCAACGCCGGGGAATGTTGGCAACTGGCCCGAATCAAACGTTGAAACAGCATCTTGAGAATTGGTTAGAGAACATACAGAAGCATGCTGTTCGTATCAACCACTATATTAACACTCGTACCATCATTCGGAAGCACATTCTTCCGAAATTAGGGCATATCCAGTTGCGGCAATTGAATGAGCAGCATATTCAATCACTGTATGCTCAAAAGCTGGATGAGAAGAAGTCTGCAAAGACGATTCACCATATTCACGATGTCTTGCATAAGGCTCTGGCGCAAGCAGTCACATGGAGGCTTGTTGTGCGAAATGTGTGCGATGGTGTGACACTTCCTCGTCTGAGCCGCTATGAATATCCAGTTTTAACAGAAGAACAAGCACAAAAGTTGCTAGAGGTAATGAGAGGTCATCGCTTTGAGGTGTTGCTGGCACTGGCCTTGACGACTGGCATGAGGCACGGTGAGTTGTTGAGCTTGCACTGGCAGGACATCAACTTTGAGCGGGGGACATTGCAGGTACGCCGCTCTGTTAGCCGCGTTCGCGGGCAGGGGTATAAGGTGTTTGAGCCAAAGACGCCAAGAGGGAGGCGTATGCTTACACTTCCCTTGTTCGTGCTTGATATGCTTAAGCAGCACCGTGTAATCCAGGAAGAAGTGAAGCAGAAGGCCGGGAGCCAGTGGCAAGATCACGATCTGGTATTCTGCAATCAGTATGGGAGTTTCCTCCGTCCTGATCGCGTGCGAAAGCAGTTTCAAAAGTTGCTTGCAGAGGCAGGGTTACCCTACATGCGTGTTCATGATCTCCGGCACAGCGCGGCTACTCTCTTGATAAGCATGGGTGTCCCTGTGAAAGTCGTGCAAGAAATCCTGGGACATAGTAATATCAGCACGACGTTGAACATCTATTCCCACGTGTTACCCGGTATGCAAGATGAGGCAATGGGAAAGTGGGATCACCTGTTTGGCGGTGATCGATGAAGACGAAAATACTCAGGATTCTCGGATTTCCAACGTTGAATAGCGATTCAAACTGTGCTACACTCACAGTACTCTATGTCGAAGAGGAACGCTCCCAAAAAGCGAAACCGACGGCGTCAATGCTTGGGGATATGGCCCACAAGGTCATATGAGAGCACTCACGTTTCATTGAAGGAGGTAACCCGATGGACCTGTCAGTGTGGTGCTTGCCGCCGTGGCCGCAGGTGCGACCGCTGCGGCCAAAGATACCGCGTCTCAAGCCGTGAGGGACGCCTATGCTGGTCTGAAGGCTCTGGTGAATAAGCGCTTTGAGAAGAAGCCTCAAGCCGAAATGGCCCTGGCTGAGTACGAGGGTGCCCATCGTGCTGATCCCAGCTCTGCTTATGCTCTTGGAAATATCGCCAGCCTTTCCTGGTACTAAGAGCTTATTCGGAAACCCCAAAGGTGGTAAAACCCACGAGATGCGCAACGAGGTCCTAGCAGGTAGCGAACAAGCGTAGAAATATGCCTCCTTAAAAGGGAACAAAGAACCATTCCCATGATTTAAGGAGGACCTATTGAGTAGTATCACCGAT
>Ga0137386_10001125_pt1 | contig 16419 bp, 13 predicted proteins | sample SagtaG_4_FD_104910 | JGI IMG/M metagenome (GOLD analysis project Ga0137386, IMG submission 104910) | Vadose zone soil microbial communities from Sagehorn Ranch, Mendocino, California, USA - Sage2_R_100_16 metaG | ecosystem: Environmental > Terrestrial > Soil > Vadose zone | place: USA... | reverse complement strand
GGCATACGCGGGCCACGTGTCGTTCTCTGCGCCGGAGGGCGAATCACCTCTGGGTCCAATACAAGTAATTGTTGAAACGGAAAACCCGGACCAATTGATTGATTGGCTAGCTGGTCAGCGCGAAGAACGAAGAGGAGACTAGAACCGGAAGACTTGCTTCAATATTTCTACTTCGAGCGTTTCAGCGATAAGACCATCAGGTCCTTGGGAACAATCGTTGCTTTGAACACGCTCCTCGCTTGTTTGAGGAGAATCGAGTCATCCCTTGTAACCGCGCTGATGTGAACCAACGCAAGTTTGCGAACTCGAGCAGCCTTTGCGACCTTAGCAGCTTCTCTGGCGGTTGAGTGGAAGTACTCTTTCGCTTTGTCTCGCCTGTCTTCGGCGAATCCTCCGTCGTGCACGAGAAGATCCGCCTCCTTTGCCAGTGCTTTCACATCGTCAGAGGGACGAGTGTCAATGGCATAGACGATCTTCAGACCGGGGCGTGGGTCCTCGATAACCTGTCGAGGCGTAACTGTTTTCCCTTCGACGTTGACCTCTTTGCCCATCTGAAGCTGTTTCCACAATGGTCCCTCGGGGACGCCTAGCCGTTTTGCTTTTTCAGGGTGAAACCGGCCGGGGCGGTCTGTCTCGACGATGGCGTAGGCGAAGCAGGTTATGTCGTGCGTTGCTTTGGTTGTCTTGATCTTGTAGGCGCTTTTCGATATCTCTTGTCCGGGTTTGAGCTCTGTGACTCGTACGGGAAAGTTTGCGGCGAAACCCAGGGTTCGACGGAGGGAGGCTAGATAACTGGAGATGCCTTCGGGACCATACAGGTCGAGGGGCTTGTCTCTGATCAATGATGACATGGTTTGGAGGAGTCCGGGTAATCCGAGAATGTGATCTCCGTGCAAGTGTGAGATCATGATCGACATTGGACGGTTGAAGCCGAGTCCCGCGTGCATCATCTGCCGCTGTGTCCCTTCGCCACAATCAAACAAAAAGAGTTCCCCGTCACGGCGCAGGGCTACTGCGGGAAGCCCCCGCTCCTTAGTAGGGAGACTGCCCCCAGTGCCCAGGAAAATGACATCGATACCGGCAGGCATCTAGTTTGCTCCCAGCACCAGAATCTCTCTTGTCAAGCTTCTGTGAACGTATAACTCATGGCGATCGAAGACTTTGAACCCCTGAGACTCTGCCAGATCAATCGCCCCTGTTCCCAACGGAGATGCAAATACAACCTTCCCGTCAGGAGACAAGATACTCTTTGCCTGCGGCAAGAAGCTGGCAAGGATATCTTTCGTTGTGGATCTTAGAGTTGAAGCCCCGGTTCCGTAAGGCGGGTCCGTAGCGATGGCATCGACCCTGCGCAGTGGAATGTTCCGGGCGTCGCCTCTGAGTAGGCCGTATGATTTGAGTCCGAAATGAGCCAGGTTTCTTCGAGCCGATCGGACCATTCGTGAAAGTGCGTCGATGCCAACGACATTACAGCCGAGAAGGCTTGCTTCTATTGCGATACCGCCGACCCCGCAGAACGGGTCGAGAAATGTCTCTCCGTCTCTAACTTCCGACAAGTTCACAAGGCATCGGGCCAGTTTTGGGGGCATAGTGCTGGGATGGAAGACAGCTCGTTTTCGGGGGCGTCGGCGATGGATGCTCCCCTTCGGGCGCTGGTGCATGATTAGTCCCAGATGGAAAAGTGATCCCGCGAGAATTCCCCGAAAGGGCTTTTTGGGGGATCGAAGATCGACCTTAGCACCGGTCTTTTCCGCGAGTAGTTTTCCTAGATAGCCCTCTAGGTGGACTCTTGAGAGCTCTTTCGAGACTCCACCGAAGCGTAATATTCGTATGCTGAAACTGTCTTGCGAGGAGAGAAACGGTTCGAGATCAGTGAACTCAACTTCCCTTTTGATGCTGGCTAGGTTGTCTTCTGTGTGAAGAACTTCTTCTCCCATCTCGTCAAGATATCCTCCGCGACCGGCAATCGCTTCCAGCTGGGTGCGATCCGCTTCCAGTTCTACAAGCTTGTAGAAATTACCCACTATCTTGTATTTTATCGAGTAGGCTTGGAGTATGGCCTTGAGTTCTGCGAGCGGCAGCGTGGGGTGTTCTCCGGATAGAATGAAGAAGAATCTGGCAGAGTTGCCGGCCATGTACTAGCGGATTGTCGCGAACATATATACGGAACCTCCGGGCCCGCAACTTTCTCCATACGGAGATCTGGCTGTTGAGACGTTCAAAGGGTTTCAGGACAAAGACCAGAACCCTGATCAGCAGAAAACCTCGGGACAGAGGCAAGCAGCCTCTTGGAAGACTCCTTATCGCCTATACTCCAGGCCAGATGGTCAAAATCATGATCAATCCCGCGGTCCAGAAGGGGATGCCACATCGCCGGTATCATGGCCGTGTTGGAACTATTGCGGAGAAGCGGGGCCGCAGCTATGTTGTCGAGGTAGCCGGGACGAAGACGCCTCGTATCATTATCGCGAGGCCTGAGCACATTACCTCGGTAGAAGAGTCGAGCTGATATGGCCAGGAAGATTGTCGAAGGAAAAATCGTGACGAATGCTGAAGCCCAGGAGATCCTGGGAAAAATCAAGGAGGAAGAGCTTGGAGAGTTTCAGCGTAGGACCCTTGATTATGCGCGAAAGTTCTCGAAGATCTCGCCGGATAAAGCTGAGAAGCTCGTTGAGGACTTGTCATCGAAGCTTCAGCTGGATAGGGCTGATGCTATCCAGATCGTGAACTCGCTTCCAAAGACGATTGAGGAGCTTAGGGCCGTGTTGACCGTAAAGGGCAGGTTCGTGAGCACGGATCAGCTCAACGGTATTCTGGAAATTATGAAACGGTATGTCTAGCCGATAGAAACTTCTGACCGATACCCAATTAAGCAGAAAACGTGTGGTCCTAAATGACCACCATTGGTTCTCCAACACCCTAGCAACCGACGAAGATTAACTGCGCAATTGCAAGAGAACCTCTAGGGAGAAAGGAGGCCTATTCTTGGCGATTCACGAAGACGAGTACTTACAGAGAAGACATGTTTACGAGGAACACGCATACGTCCTGGACTTCCTCCCTTATGGCAGGTCGTCGGAGAAGTCGAGACACTTGGCGGTTCCGACTGTCCAGATTATGGGCGAACAGTTTTTCACACTGCTAGAGGCGGAGCTCAAGATTGGCGCTACTGTGCTGGTTCACGAGCGAATCTACATCGGGCGCGAGCGTAGGGAGAAGGTTGACAGAATTCTTACCAGGATCAGCTACGACCAGCTCACGGCGAATGCAAAGGCCGAGATCGTGCCCTTGATCGCGGAATTGGTCAAAAGTCAAGAGAAAAGATTCGTAGAATTCTTCAACAACTCGCAACCTGTCACTCCTCGAATGCATTCGCTCGAGTTGTTGCCGGGTATTGGCAAGAAGTCGATGTGGCAGATCGTCAACGTGAGAGAGAAGAAACCGTTCACCAGCTACAAGGATATCCAGGAACGAACCGGGCTCAGTGACATTCCAAAGATAGTCTCGAAAAGAGTCATGGAAGAGCTGAGCACTGAGTCGAAGTACCGGCTTTTCACAAGGGGCGTATGAGCTTGTGGCATCGCCCGTCCTCTATCGACCGGTGAAGAGACTGGGCCAGAACTTCCTGGCCAACAAACACATCGCCGCAAGAGTAGTATCAACCGCGGAGCTGACTAGAACCGACATTGTTCTGGAGCCCGGAGCAGGATACGGGACCCTCACCCACATTCTAGAGGAACAAGCGGGTCGCGTATTAGCCGTTGAAAAAGACCGGAGATTAGCATCGCTTCTACGGAAAGAATTCGAGAAGAGTCCAACTGTCTCTGTGATCGAGGGAGATGTGCTCAAGATCCCGCTTCCCCAGTTCAACAAGGTGGTGGGAACTCCACCCTACGTTCTATCATCAAAACTGATCCTCTTTCTTGCAAAGAGAAAGTTCGAACTCGCGTCTCTTGTGCTTCAGAGAGAGTTTGGAGAAAGACTTCTAGCTGAGCCGGGAACCGCTGAATACGGAAGATTGTCCATCACCGCGCAACGCTCTCTGAGAATTCGGGCAACAATGAACATCCCTGCTACCGCGTTTCGCCCCCGCCCCAAGGTGGACTCTATCCTTCTGCGAATATCACCTAACGATGTGAAGACAGCCGTGAACGAAGAATTGTTTGAGGAACTGGTCCGTGGACTGTTTAATCAGCGTAGACGAGTTGTTAGAAGCTCTTTCCTCCATTATCTATCCAAGAAAATGGGACGCGAAAAGGCCAGATCGAGTTTGAAAGCTGTGAATCTGCCGGAGAAAAGAGTCTTTCAGCTGACGATCGGCGATCTTGAGGATCTCTCTCTGCAACTCTCCAAGGTTGTTCTTCAACAGCAATAATATATTGTAGACAGAACCCTCCGTGCTGTATCTCCCATGCCGATCACTGATGTGATGAAGAAACAGCTTGCGCAACGTCACAGGCTCTTCTTCAAAATCTGCAGGACCTGCGGCTCACGAAACTCGCCGAACGCCTACAGATGCCGCCGCTGCCGCGGAGACAACCTTCGCTGGAAGAAACGAGAACTCGGTGCAAAGTAGATAGTTAACTGGTCTACTGTAACGGGGAGACCTGCTGGAGTAGCAACTTGGGAAGCTCTGACGGAACTTCAGCAACCAGTACACCCGCTTCTCTCAAACTCTTCATCTTAGCATCGGCTGTTCCCTCTGTCCCGGTTATGATAGCGCCTGCATGGCCCATTCGCTTGCCGGGAGGTGCTGCCCGGCCGGCGATGTACGCTGCGACTCGTTTAGGATATTTCGTATCGCGAATGTAGTTTGCAGCGTCTTCCTCGGCAGAGCCTCCGATCTCGCCGATCAGAACGACAGTATCTGTGTCAGGATCGTCTCTGAAGAGTTTGAGAACGTCAACGAAGTTCAGTCCAGTGAAAGGGTCGCCACCTATTCCAAGACACGTGGATTGGCCTATCCCGTCATGTGTTAGTGATGCTGCAATTTCATAGGTTAGGGTCCCGCTTCTTGAGGCCAGGCCGACCTTGCCGGGCTTGAAGACGTCACCAGGCATGATGCCTAGTTTCGACTCCCCCGCGGTGATTATTCCAGGGGTGTTGGGACCGATGATTGTTGCTCCGCGGGTCTTTGCGTATTCGATAAGTATCATAGAGTCTCTCGCCGGGATCATTTCTGTAATTATCACGACAGGGCTAAGGCCAGCATCAATTGCTTCCATCCCGGCCTCTTTAGCGAACGGGGCAGGGACGAAAATTATTGAGGCGTTCGCATCCGTTTTTTCGAGAGCGGAGGCTACTGTGTCAAATACGGGGAGCCCGACCGTAGTTGTCCCTCCTTTCCCAGGGGTGACCCCTGCGACGATTCTTGTTCCATAGTCAAGCATCAGGCGAGTGTGGAAGGATCCTTGGTTGCCGGTTATTCCCTGGACAATTGCCCGGGTCTGTTTCCCGATCAAAACGGCCAATCTATGCAACCACCTTACTTACGACGAGTCTCGCTGCCTCATCCATCTTATCCATAGCTGTCAGTCCGGCCGACTGGAGTATCTTCCTTCCCTCTTCCTGATTAGTTCCAACCATCCGTATGACGAGTGGTTTCTTGAGACCCATGACCTTCTTCACATCAACGATTCCTTTCGCGACTTCGTCGCATCTAGTAATTCCGGCTAGGATATTGACGAATACGGCCTTAACCTTGTCAGCGCCCTGGATGATCTGGAGCGCTGTCGCGACGTGCTCAGCGTTAGCTCCTCCCCCAACATCGCAGAAGTTGGCCGGCTTTCCACCGTACTGTTTGACCAGGTCGAGTGTTGCCATGACGAGCCCTGCGCCGTTTCCGATGATGCCGATATCGCCGTCTAGCTCAACGAAGGCGAGACCGTTATCGCGAGCCTTGGACTCGAGAGCTGTGACTTCACTGCTGATCTCTTTGGATCTCTCTTGGAATTCGGGATGTCGGAAAAGACTGTTGTCGTCAACTATCACTCTCAGGTCTGCGGCGACAAACCGGCCGTCTTGCATCTCGATAACAGGGTTACTCTCGACAAGCTCCGCATCATAAATCACGGACAATCGATAGAGGTTGGATAGGAAATCGGTAAAGGTTCCTTGTTGGACTCCTTGGTATCCGAGCTCTAAAGCGATCAGTCGAGCGTCGTAGCTTCTCATCCCGAAGACGGGGTCGAGGCGGTGTCTGAGAACTTTCTCGGGAGTTTGTCTAGCTACCTCTTCAATGTCGATTCCACCTTGGTCGCTAGCGAGAACGGTCTGGCATCGGTTTGCTCGATCGAGAACGATGCTAGCGAAGAGCTCTTTCTTTGCTGCGGCTTTCTGTTCGACTAGGACTTTCTTGACCCTTTCGCCTTTGATTGTCATGTTTAGAATCTCGGTCGCCCGATCCCGTGTCTCGTCCGGTTTGCTGGCGAACTTTATTCCGCCAGCCTTTCCACGTCCAGCAACTAGGACTTGGGCCTTGATTACTGCCTCTCCACCAATACGCTTGTGAATATCCCTAGCTTCTTCTGATGTGGAAGCCACCGCACCTCGGGGGGTGTTAATGCCAAGGTTTTGCGCGATAGATTTCGCCTCGTACTCAAAGAGCTTCATCCTGATCCCAATCTGAAGTTGCTCCGGTCAGCAACTCCCATCGGTATTTGGCTGTTTGCCAGCCCAATTCCCACTCCCGGAATGATCCTATCCTGAATCGTTCTTTCTCCCCGTATTCCTGGTAGTCGTGGCTGGAAGAAGGACTCGGAGCGCTCGTGCAAGAAGGAACTTCTTTCGCGAAGGCACAAGCACGGACATCTTGGTAAGCGAGGCGACCACGTTTAGCTTGTGTTACGTTGTAGACGGCCCGAATATATCGAGACGTTAGCCTACGACTAGTACAACTGTCCCAACGCGCCTCGGCTGTGGCGGTTGGGGGAGAGAGCGCGTGAGAATACAACCAGGCAAAAGCTCGCTTGCAACGATTCTCCTTCTCCTACTTGCAGTCTCGCTGACCGATATTCTCACAGCGACGGAGAGAGTTCACGCGACTCCATCCACGATGCCCATCCTAGGCGGATGGGGAGGTACGCGTCTCAAAGACACCAGTCAAAATCCTACCGGGCCGGCATCACTGGTGTTCCCGGGCGAAGCGGCTAGCAACTTCGAGCAGATTGCTCTCAAACAAGTCCAAGACGGCTACAATACGATCCGGGCCTCCTTTGCACCTTACTGCTCTGTACGGTATGGTCTGAACAGCAATGCTTCGCCACAGGATTTCATGGGTAACTACAGCGCGGCACAACTTGCAAGAAGTCTCAAGATCGCTCGACAATTCAATATGTGGATAGTGGTCGACTATCACGGGTACTCGGATTTTGCGAATTCGACCCTTGTGAATTGTTGGCTGAACTTCTGGTTTGGCCCGAACAGCGATAGTGGTCCAACTGGTGTTGTCGGAGAATTCATGGGCAACTATTCACGCATTGTTTGGGAGCCCCTCAATGAGCCGTCCTCAGGATCTTTTCCTGTAAGCTCCACCGCATGGTGCCAACAAAACCCCCTGCAGTGCGAGGCAAACAAGACAAGTTATGCTGCGGCTCAGTATCAGGCGTGGCTTGACGCTGCGCGGCAACTGGGCGATACCCACTGGGTGGTTGTTCAGAACCTCTGCAGCTACGGATGCTCAAGAGACAGGTCTCATTGGTATCTTAACTATCCAAATGTGACCGACAGCCAAAACCGCGTCTTCGAAAGCCTTCACACCTACATGTACTATCCTGCTTTCGTGGAGCATGTAGCCTATGATTCTAATGGCGATGGAATATTCGATCGTGGCGACATCCCGATTGTAGGGAGCATCGCCAATGGGGCAGTTCTCAAGGGAGACTCAAAGATCGAATTTGTGAATACAACCAATAGTCAGAACGAAATCTGGAGCACAGGCAAAGCAATAGTGTATGATGTGAGTAACGATGGCAGATACGGTGCAGGAGACATACCCATTACAGGAACAGTTCCTCCTACCGGAACACCTCTGAAATTCGACCTGAAGCTCAAGTTCGTAGACAGCAATGGCAACGGGGCCTGGGACGGTTGGGGTAATGCAACTGCAGACAATGCGGCTCATCAGGACTACTTGACAATGCTAAACGAGACCGTGCGTCAGGGATGGCCGATTCTCAACACAGAAGGAGGAGCCTCCTGTAGCACGACTTGTCCATATATTGTTCCAGGTCCAGCCGGGTATTCCTCGGTCAGCCTTCGATACGTTCAGGACATTATCGATCTCGCGGACAACACCGGTCTCAGGATCGGACGATTATTCTGGGCCGCCGCTTCATGGACAAGCACACCAAACGCAGGAATCTACGGCGCGCTCAATCCTGGCCAATGGGGAACCTTGATAGAAAACAACAGCTTCCCAATAATCCCAATCCTTCACGATGTAGCCGTAGACGTTCTTCATGTTACAGATGGAATTATTCTAGTGGGGACCAAAGTGCTGGTGAATGTCACAGTTCACAACTTGGGAGACGAACCTGAAACAACCAGCCTCATGCTTTACGCTAACAATACAATAGTCGGTGCCCAGGTCGTCACGAATCTTCCACCAGAAACCGTTCGAGAAATGTCATTTGCATGGTACGCTGGAGGATCGGGACCAGGTCTGTACGTTCTAAAGGCGGTCGCTAATCAGGTTCAGGGAGAAACAGACCTCTCGGACAATCATGAAACAATGACCGTTACAGTAAGACCCGGGGCCAGCTCAGGGACTTCTGATCCAAGCACGGGGGTTTTCGATCTCTTTCGGAACCTATTCTTGTCGATCTACTTCCCGATAGCCGTAGTAATCCTGGGAGGCTTCACAATCGCGCTTCGCCACCGCTTCTCCCTCAAAACGAGCACAACTTCCCGGTAGCTAGTCGCTGGAGAATACACTTTACAATTGCCCCAATAGTCTCGGCGTCACCTTGGGACTGTGTGTTGCAGCCGAGCTGCCTCTCGCCTCTCCGTCCCTGGATGACGTTGGCCGTAAGTGTTCATTTGTGGTCGAGTCTAGGAATGTGTGGACTTACTGCTCAAATATCTCGAAGGTGGTTAGCTTCAGATAGCAGGAGAAGGGTGAGTCTTAAGCCACGAACGGAAGAGACCTCTATCCTTCGTTCTTGCCTTCACCCTCCTACTTCTCACCTTAACATTTGGCGTCCCTCATTCATTTTCGGCGACTGCAGGCTTCTCTTTCGCGTCTGCGGGAGATGCTTCCACGCTCACGTCCGGGGACGGGATGAACAGTCTTAGCAGGCTTGCCTCGTCAGGCACGAATTTCTTCCTAGGCCTGGGAGATTACAGTTACAGTTCTTCCACGACAGGCGATGTCTGGTGTAGCCAGTTCAAAGCCCAGTACAACAATGTCGAGATAGGACCCGGCAATCATGACACGGGAGAAGTGACCGACACCAGTGGGACCAGGAGCTATGAGCGATATGCTGCAGGGTGCTCGTACACGTTAGGGTCCCAGTTGACCTGCGGGCCTGTTACGGGACAGTGCTATGGAAAGGAGTACTACTTCGACTATCCAAGCACAAGCCCTGTTGCAAGGTTCATCATGATCTCGCCTCGGGTCTTCAATGTCACCGGTGTCTGCAAGACCACATGCAACGCGGTCGTAGGTTCACTTTGCAATGACACCAACGGGTGCTGGCCTTACAACACGAAAGATCTTCACTGGAACTGGACTGCCAAGGCCATAGATAGTGCAAGAACAGCGGGGATAAGATGGGTCATCGTAGGGATGCACAAGGTCTGCATCTCTGCCGGTGCAGAGTCATGCAACATTGGAACAAACTTGTTCAACATGCTAGTCTCGAAGAAAGTAGATCTCATTCTGGAAGGCCACGACCACACTTATGAGAGGAGCAAGCAACTAGGCTTCAACAGTGCCTGCACGGCGTTTACCACGAACAGCAGCTATGTCGTCTACAATTCAAACTGCGTCGTGGATGACGGCTCGAGAGGATTCTACACTGCAGGGGCGGGGACCGTGGTCGTTATCGGAGGCACCTTCGGCTCAGGGTATAGCATCGTCAACGACCCAACCGTGCATCCGCAGAACGCTGCCGAGGCTCCGTACTTCGTCTCGCTAATGGGAAGCAACACTCCCGGTAACGGGCATGGCTTTCTCGTCTATTCAGTGTCGGCAGCCAGGATTGACATTCAATCAAACTTTGCTGGAACCTACCAAGACAGTTTCAGTATAGTATCAAGCACCGCTCCACTCTCAGCAAGCTTCACCTACACTCCTGCATCGCCCAGCGTGGGCAGCCAGGTTACATTCACAGGAACCGCGTCAGGTGGAACGCAGCCCTACAGTTTCAACTGGGCCTTCGGTGACGGCTCAACGGGGACAGGCGCTACGGCAACTCATGCATATGCAACAGCAGGTTCATACACTGTCGTGCTGACTGTGAAGGACAACGCATCCCCGCAGCAGACGGTAACCTCCCAACAGACCGTGACAGTAACGAGCCCGCTTCCTCAGCCCTTGAGCGCTAGTTTCACTTTCAATCCTTCTTCGCCACAGACAAACCAGCAGGTTACGTTTACAGCGGCGGCCACGGGCGGTACAACGCCATACTCGTTCGGCTGGACGTTCGGGGACGGCTCAAGTGGCACTGGCTCTAATGTGACGCACGCCTACGCGTCGGCGGGAACATTTACAGTAGTCCTCACAACGAGGGACAGTGGATCGCCACAGCAGACAGCTACATCTCAACAATCCGTGACAGTCACTAGCCCGCCTCCGCCACCCCTGTCAGCTAGCTTCACTTACAGTCCGTCCGCGCCTATCGCGGGCCAACAGGTGACTTTCACCGCTTCTGCTTCCGGCGGGACAGCTCCGTACTCCTTCAGCTGGAATTTCGGCGACGGGTCCACAGGCACAGGGTCCTCGATAAGTCATACTTACGTGACGGCGGGGACGTTCACTGTTGTTCTGACGGTGAAGGATAGTGGATCACCTCAGCAAACGACCAGTTCCCAACAATTTGTCACCGTTACGAATCCGCCCCCGCCACCTCTCACAGCTAGTTTCACCTTCACTCCTGCGAACCCACAGGTTGGACAAACAGTCTCCTTCACCGGCTCCGCGTCTGGAGGAACACCGCCCTACACGTACTCCTGGACGTTTGGCGACTCTGGAACCGGTTCAGGAAGCTCCGTCACCCACACGTACCAGGCAGCTGGCAGCTACACTGTCGTTCTCACAGTCACCGATGCCGCTGGACAGACGGCAAGCTCAACTCAAACGGTTACTGTCTCCAACATACCGCCCCCAACGCTGACCGCCAGTTTCACCTACAACCCGTCTTCACCACTGGTGGGACAACAGGTAACGTTCAGTGCCTCTGCTAGCGGTGGAACTGCACCGTATACTTTCAGCTGGGCTTTCGGAGACGGGTCTACTGGAGCCGGACAATCTATAACCCACACCTATTCTTCGCCAGGAGCCTTCACCGTGACAATGGCCGCTACTGACAGTAGCTCGCCTCAACAGACTGCTAGCTCGCAGCAGTCGTTCACCGTTACTAGTCCTCCTCCACTCACAGCTAGCTTCACCTTTACACCTTCCGCACCGCAGACCGGGCAACAGATCACCTTCACAGCTTCTGCAAGCGGCGGAACAACTCCCTACTCTTTCACCTGGACGTTTGGAGACGGGTCGAACGCTACTGGCTCCACCGTTACCCACACCTACACATCAGCAGGAACATTCACTGTCGTCCTCACAGTGAAGGACAGTGGGTCGCCGCAACAGACTGTGACCTCTCAGCAATCCGTCACTGTCACCAGCCCGCCTCCACCCCCCCTGTCTGCTAGCTTCACATTCAATCCCTCGTCGCCTGATGCTGGGCAGGCCGTCTCATTCACTGGCTCGGCGTCCGGTGGAGTTTCGCCCTACAATTATTCATGGAGCTTTGGCGATGGCGGAACCGCTTCAGGAAGCTCGGTCAGCCACACCTTCCAGTCAAACGGAACCTACACGGTCGCACTGACAATCAACGATTCTACTGGTCAGATTGCGAAATCTTCTCAGACGATAACGGTGAACGCTCGCCCGTCCGCAAGCATCTCCTACTCTCCCTCAAATCCAGTAATTCTTGCGCCTGTGGCATTCAGCGCTAGCGTGACCGGTGGAACTCAGCCCTACAGCTACAGCTGGGACTTTGGCGATGGGACAACAGGCAGCGGGTCCAATGTCAGCCACTCGTACCTACTCCCAGGAAACTACACTGTAACCTTGACCGTTACAGATGCGAATGGACTGAAGGCGACAGCATCTGTGACAATAACGGTGGCTCTGCCCCTAGTCTAGCTCTAACAATGTCATCAACTCTGGTAGGAGAAAGATAGTTTGACCTTCTTCCTCGTGAAAGCTCTAGGGAGAAAATGCGGTCTGCCGAGACCTGAACTGTGGGCTGGAGGGAGGCTGAACGATGAATACCCAGATTCTTCGACCTTGTCTGGCGCAAGCCTTCGGATGAGACCGTCAATTTGGAAAGAGGCGAACATCTAGCCCTTGTTGTTTCTTTTTCTTCTTGCCATGTTCATTGTAGGCCTTCCTTTTGGAGTGTGGCATATCTCTTCTCTCGTGCTTGATAGTCACTCGATAGTTGAGTTTCTGAAGAAAGCGCTCGAATCGACTCTCTAGGGTAAAGATGGTTAGGCGTCTACACCGTCGCCGAAGAGCTAGTCTTTTGGGGGACAGCGAGGTTGAATCCGAGCCTCAGAAGGCGATGGCCGCGGTGGAATCAATCAAATGGGGCAGAACCGCTTAGCGTAATGCATTTATGAACCAGCGATTCTCTTAGCCTGGAAGTCGGTTTAGATCGACTAAGATAGGTTAACGCTTGTTCGGGCACGAGACTCCCAGGGATCGAGAAACTCAGGCGGTAGAAACGCTGCCTATTTCAGGATAGGTCGGGGCATCAATGGTAAAGACCATCCTGGACAGTTTCTGTGTCAAGAGCGGGATCTTTTGCTCTCGGTGCGAGGAGAAGCTGAAGAAGGGTCAGATCACTGACCTAGATGTTCGAGTTATTCGTAGTATTACTGAGCTGGAGAAAGAGAACCCGACTCTCCAAAACGTGACCTTCCATAAGGCTGTCGAGGCGGGCGACATCATGGCCCTCATGGTCGACCGGAGGGGGATGGACACGTTTCTTGCGAGCGGTGCAAAGCTTGCCAAGAATCTGGGTGACCGCGTCGGTAGACGGGTGAAAGTGCTCAGCCAAGGCGGAGACGATAGAGACTTTCTGGAGGGGCTTTTCATCCCCTTCTCGATCCTAACAATCAACACTATTTGGCTCCCAGATGGCAGCCGGGAGACCAAAGTTATCCTCAATGGTCGAAGGCCGTGGCGGAATCCTGTGGATTTTGAGGTTGTTAAGAAGCTCGCGCGAGAACTGAAGAGTCTGACGCTTAGAATAGAGTTCGAAGACTGATCTTCCCTTTGGGAAGCCCCTCCGATCGCTACGACATTGTTATTGTCGGAGCAGGAGTCGCTGGCTGCGAGGCCGCGCTAGAGACGGCCAAGAAGAGCGCCCGGGTTCTACTTCTAGAAGAACATCCACAAGTTGGCTTGCCTAGCCACTGCTCTGGTGTTGTGAGTATCTCAGGATTAGAACTTCTGGGATTAGAAGCTCATTCGAGTTTCAGTCAGAAACTGATCCATGGTGCAAGATTCTTTCCGCCTCATGGTGAATCGATCGAAGTTCGAAAGAAAGGTCCTGTCGCGCTTATCCTGAACAGGATGAAATTAGACCAGTTTCTTGCGAAGCAAGCTGTTGCGGCTGGTGTGGAGCTTCGGGCGAAGACTCGGGCCTCAAAGTTCGAACGGACAGCTGATGGAGACTCTCTCACGCTCGCAGACGGGTCTAAGGTTGCGAGTAAAGTCGTCATCGATGCGAGTGGTGCTGGAAGTAGATTGCCGGAGCAGGCTGGTCTTAAGGCACCTGATTGGGGACAGATTCTGCCGGGTCTGCAGTACGAACTGGCCGATATGAAGGAGCAAGGGGATCTGGTTGAGCTCTTCTTCGGGTCCAAGAGAGCACCTGGATTCTTCGCATGGAGCATTCCCACCGGCAAGAACAGCGCAAGAGTAGGCCTCGCCTCGAAAAAGGGTAACGTCAAGAAATTCCTTGATGACCTTGTCAAGGAGCAGTGGCCGAAGGCGACAGTCGATGCGACCAAGTCTGGGTCAGTACTGGTCGCCGGGCCGGTAGCAAGATGCTGGTCTCCTGGCTTCATCGTGCTCGGAGCTGCTGCTGGACAGGTGAAACACACGACTGGCGGAGGGCGCGTTATCGGAGGCTATTGTGGAAAACTAGCGGGGATCGCAGCAGCGTCAGCCGCGTCTCACAATGGAGTTGAGGCTGATCGGTTTCTAAGAGACTATGACACACGTTGGAGAGAGAAGTTCGGGTCTGACCTGCGAAAGATGGGGCTAGCAAGAAAACTGTTCGCTGGCTTATCCGATGAGACTCTTGATCGATTGTTCTCGGTTTTGCGGGAAAATGTTTCAGAGATCGAGAAGGAAGGAGACATGGACTTTCAGGGAAAAATAATCACTAGCATGCTGAAAAAGAGAAAGGTCGCGACCCTACTACCGCGCGTCGCAGCAGACGCAGTCAAGGCCATATTTTCCTAATCGTGCTTGGCGTTATCAGGTTCGAACAGTGCCATTTTGTAAGGAAACAGTTCCGCCCGGAAGACCTTGTTCTTCACCGCAGGATCACTCAGCATGATCTCGCGTGCCTCCTCAACAGTTTCTGCGTTGAAGAGCACAATTCCAAAACTGCTATTGTCGGTGTTCTGCGTACGTCCAGCGAGAATTACCACACCATCGCTAGTAAGCCGTTTCAAGTAATTGAAATGCTCGGCGACAATGCGAGATTCAAATTCAGTGGAACCATTCGCTAGCATATCATGACGGACAGGCTGGATTCGGTACAGAAACTGACCCAACTTCTCCATTGTCTCCTGATCTTCTAGAATCAGTTAGCCTCCGCGCTTACACTAAGGTTTCGTTCTGACCTACAAGTCCTTGTCCTCGAGAGAGAGCTGAGCTATGCCTTCGTACCCTCTTGCTGTGGAGTCTCCGGTCCTCCTGGGTTGGCGAGGGGATTCCTTCGGGCGCGGCTTCTACTCCTTATAACAGTGATTCCGATGAGAGTTGCGGAGATGGCAGCTGGTAGGAGAATTGCTGGAGGGATTAACCCCGTGTTTTGTCCAGGGTACAGCATGGAATAGACTGAACCAGTGTCCTTTGCTAGGGCTTTTGGTCCGGGGAGAAAATAGATGGAACCGCTACCAATAGAGAATGGGCCACCACCAGGGGGTCCGGCAGCGACAGCCCCGAAAGACCCGTCAGAAGACAACACGACTTGATGGACCAAGCCGACAGGCTTCCCCCATACAATACTTCCGTGATTATCGAGGACGAGGATTGTCTGACCCCAGTCTCCCCAGAGACCGACTAGAACGTAGGACCCGTCAGGGGTAACCGCAACGCTCGAACCGCCAGAACTGGGTAGGGTCATATTCCAGAGAGATCTCCCGCCCGTATCGAACGACATTATGCTGTAACCTGTCGCTAGGACCATTGTGCTGTCGTCTGCCGAGAAAGTTATGCTGAAAGGTGGGCTGTTGAAAGCCTGGGTTCGTAGCAGAGCACCAGTCTTGTTGTAGAGGTACATAGTGGCGTTGTTGGGACTGATCTCCTCGTCCACAGCCAAGTATCGCCCGTCGCGAGACATGGCTATGTTCTGGACAGTCGGAGGGATGATCGACGAGTTCCAGAGAGATCTGCCCTGGGTGTCGAATGCGCGGGCACGGTCGTCTACCGTTGCCACATAGGTTCCATCAAGGGACACGACGGTGTGTGTTATAACTCCGGATGAGAGGTGCGTCCATTGCACTTGCCCGTTATTATTGAGGAACAATATGTTGTAGCCGGTGTTGGCTATGATCTTGGTGCCATCGGAGGAGAGGCCGATTCCGAAGATTGGAACGTTCAGACTGCCCGAGTTGGGCGATGGTCCCGTCGTGTAGTTCCAGAGTAGCGAACCATCCCGTGCCAGATAGTATAGGATACCGTTCTCGTAGAACCCAGGCGGACCAATAAGCTGGTATCCACCGGCGGCTATGTAGGATCCATCAGCTGAGATGGCGACAGACCCTATAACCCTGTCGGTGTCATGCGTCCACAGTAGCGCGCCGGCCTTGTCAAAGAGGAGAATCTTACCACTCTGCGCACCAGATTGAACGCCTACAGCTAGGTATGACCCTTCAGAGGATATGGCAACTGAATTGGTCGTGCCGTAGGTTGTGTACCGCCATAGACCCCATTGTTGCCATAGAGCAAGG
>Ga0137386_10001107_pt1 | contig 16510 bp, 18 predicted proteins | sample SagtaG_4_FD_104910 | JGI IMG/M metagenome (GOLD analysis project Ga0137386, IMG submission 104910) | Vadose zone soil microbial communities from Sagehorn Ranch, Mendocino, California, USA - Sage2_R_100_16 metaG | ecosystem: Environmental > Terrestrial > Soil > Vadose zone | place: USA... | reverse complement strand
GCCCAATTGTCTTTCGAGTTTTCGTTCTTCACGTTTGATTGCCGCTAGTAGGTCCATGAATCCTCCGCATGGAATTTATCCTAGACCGGAGGCGATGCGCCAGACGATAATGCGCTGCGGGCAGGGTATCCTGTATGGAATACAGCATCGACGTTGAGAACGTGAAAAGAGAAATGGTGGATCAGCACTACAAGACTAAGGTCGTGTATACATTCGCAATCTCGAACGGGTTCGCCAAGACGCACGCAGATGTTGTGCTCACGGAAGCGGGCGTAGATATCATCGAGCAGAAGGGAAAAGACCCACAGACAGCAGCCAAGATCGTCCTGGAGAGGCTCTTGAAGCAAGGCCGAGACCCTTTTGAGACTCAGATTCTTCTCACAGTTCCGTATGGGCACGCTGAATACTTCGCCAGGTTCGGGAACTACGAAACGTTGCCTACGCCGGCAGACTGAAGACCTAACGAAGTAGTTTCAACAGGAGGCACGCAGCAAGCCTTGAGCCTTCTGTAGCTCGTCTAGCCGGGTGATCGCCTGGCATCGCGACAAGGGACTGACGGTTTCCCGGCTGAATCAATTTGACCACACCGTCGTGCTGCAATCGGAGAATGTCAGCTACGAGTCGATCACGTTGGGCAAACAGAAATGGAAAATCGTCGCTAAGGTGCTCTGGTGGATTGGAAAATCGCCGTAAACTTTTGAGGAGTCTGCTTTCGGGCTTGATCGAGGGTATATTCCTATCGTCAATCTGTCCGAAGCAAACCTAACGCGCCTGCTTCCCAAGCGGGGGCGTTAGTCGCAGGTTTGCTTACTGACGGATACTTTCGGCCATTCCTCAGGGCTGGAGGTGACGCTTCGCCAAAACTAGATCTCAATGAGGCGCAACCGTCGCGAACGGTTCAGTCTTAGGTGATTTTTTTGAACGTAGTGGACGGTTCTGGCGCAGGCGAGTCGGGCTCTGGTTCCACGACATCCGTGCTTCTTCGGCCCCAAACCGTTCCTACAGGATGATGTTTCGAAGCTTCCGGGTAGACCGCTCTGGCGCGGCTCAGAGCTTCCGCGATGCTGTTGCACATATTCTCGTATCCGATGTGCTGCTGAAACTCCGCCTGATGCATGAGTCTCGAAGGTTGTTCCCTGGCTCCGCAGAGAATGAGTTCTCGTCCCGATTCGTGTACCTGGTCTGCCAAGCTCTCCAGTGCCTGGAGGCCGGTGGAATCGATCGCGGTCATGTTACGCAACCTTAGAATCAGGATCGGGGGAAGGCTCGACAACCGCGTTGTGATTTCGTCGATCTTGTCGGTCGCACCAAACTGGAAGGGCCCGTGAATTCTAAAGATAGAGACGTAGGCAGGGATCACCTTGTGCTGCAGGATGTGAACATGCCCTTCGCGGACGTACTCCTCGGTCACCTCCGAGACCGAGGTGGTTTGTGTGACTTTCCGGATGAAAACTAGCACGGCGAGAATCATGCCTGCTTCCACAGCGACGGTCAGATCAGCAAACACGGTCAAAAGGAAAGTAGCGAGCCAAGTCGCAATTTCCAGCCGGGACAGCTTCAAAAGCTCCGGGATTTCCCCCCACTCACCCATGTTGTAAGAGACGACCAGAAGAATTGCGGCCAGGACCGACAACGGGATGAACCTTGCCAGGGGAGCTGCGAAGACCACGATGGCTAGGAGAGTCAGGGCATGAATCATTCCCGACACCGGCGTTTTCGCGCCGGAACGGATGTTTGTGGCCGTTCTGGCGATGGCGCCGGTGGCCGGGAGGCCTCCGAACAGTGGAGAAAGAATGTTCGCGACCCCTTGTCCCACAAGTTCCACATTCGGGTTGTGCTTGTCGCCGCTCATGCGGTCGGAGACGACCGCGGACATCAGCGATTCGATTGCGCCTAGTATCGCGACCGTGATTGCCGGCGAAATCAAAGGCCGTAGTAGGTCTAGGTGAAAGTGTGGAACCTTAAGAGTTGGCAGCCCAGACGGGATGCCTCCAAAACGAGTGCCGATCGTTTCCACAGGGAGTTTGAACAGCAGAACCGCTGCGGTACCAAAAAAGAGAGCGACGATATACCCGGGAACCCTCTTCACGTAGCGCATGAAAAGAATAATCACAGCAAGGGCAACGGTGGCCAGAGTTGTCTCGATGGGAGAGAACGAAGAAAAATTATGCACGACGGTTTGAATCCGAGCGAGAAATTCGCCTGGAACCTTATCGATCTTCAACCCAAAGAAATCCTTGAGTTGTGTGCTCGCGATAATAACCGCAATGCCGTTTGTGAAACCCACGACTACGGGGCGCGGTATGAATTTAACGGCCGTTCCTAAACCGGTTGCTCCCAGAATCAGCAGGAGGATACCGGCCATTAATGTGGACATAAACAGTCCGTCCACACCGTACTTCGCGATGATGCCGAACACGACAACTACGAACGCTCCAGTTGGCCCTCCAATCTGGGTCTTTGATCCGCCCAGAGCTGAAATCACAAAACCCGCGACGATCGCGCAGTAGAGACCGGCTTCGGGCGGAACGCCGGAAGCGATGGCAAAGGCCATTGCGAGGGGAAGCGCGACGAGACCGACGGTTATGCCGGAAAGAAGGTCCGCCAGGAATAAACGCTTGGTGTAAGACTTGAGACACAGTACGGATTTAGGTAGCCAGTTATTCATTGAGGTTCTCTAGTTTCTCTCGTTCCGGATTCTATCGGAGTTCGCCGCTCGCAAGGGATTGCGGGAATGACGAGTTCCTCCCGTTGGAATTCCTGTTTTCGGTGCAGCCTCACTTCAAACTCCGAGCGGGCGCGTGAGGAATAGGCGGACACTCCGATTCTGCCGCTGGCACTCCTTTGTGTTCGAATGGCAAGGTTGGTCCAAATTTTCCCAGCCTTTGACTCCCGCAATCTGATCCGTGCGGGTGCCGAGACTGATCAAGAACTGACGAACCGCTTCTGCGCGGCGCTCCGCAAGCGCCGCGGTACAGGCCTCCGAACCCGAGTTGTCACAATACCCGACGATGAGAATTCGCGCCAAGTGGTGTTCACGCAACCACGCCGCTGCGCAATTCAGGGTGTTCCGGCTAGTTGCGGTGAGGTTGAGACGATTCGGGGCGAACAAGATAGGCAGTTTCAGAAAACTGGGCTCTTGTGATGCTTCGAAGCTGGATTGTGCACTCTTATTTGGGGTAGTGATGCGAGCGAGCCGAGGATCTGGCACCTGTTCGTTAGAGTCGATAGCGTAGGACGTGGCGTGAGGCACCGCACTCTCCTGAGTTGCCGTCTCGACCATCATTTGGTCAAAGTGCTTTTCTGGCGCTGCCCAATTGGAGCCGCTGCCGAATAAACAGAACATCGTCAGTGGGGTCAGAATGTCTGTGCTCAGTCTCATCGGAACTGAATCCTCATTATTCTTCGGCTCGCTGAATGAGAGGTTTGATTCTGGACGCTCGTCTCCCTTCAATCGGGTCCAATTCCTCGTACTCTACCCAGTCCCCTACCGAGAGCTCCCGAAGCTCCAACCCTTGGAGCGAGGACTCATCAAAGGCCACCAAGCAACCGTCTTCGCTAAGGATGTACCCGGGACGCCGATTTCTGAGCAATTGTGTGATCGATCCTCTCGCGTTCATTTCTGACTCCTGAGTTATCCGGCAAACTCTTGCTTGTCGTCTCAGATTGGTCGACCATTCCTTGAGGTACGAGCGGAGGAGCTTACTCTCGGTGCTAGCAAACAGGATTCGGCGGGCGAGAAAAGAGATCAAATCCCGCTCATTTCCACCTTGGGCCGTCACCTTCGACTTAGCCTGTCTCCGCGATTCTGTCCATCGGCAATGGACACACCTCTACGGCCTCTTTGCCAAGCCAACCGTCCTGAATTTGATAGCGAGCCCTCTGGCCGGAAGAAAGTGCGCAAAACTCGACTCCGCTCAAGGCGGATTTTCGAAAAGGCACCTGTGCTCCGTCATCGCCGCGAATCATGCCTTTCTCCTGGTTTCGATAGACGTGCCAGATCACACCTCTCATGCTTCTGACTCCTGTTTGTTCCCAAAAGCTAAGACTAAATCTCTTTCCTTCGTCAAAGGGGAAGGGCTCCTTTGCCTTTGAGCAGCCCTGCGCGATCCGAAGCCAAGGAGCGCCGCAACCTACGCGACCACAGGCGGAGCTACACCACGCCGAACCCACCTGCTCTTGCAGAAAGCGCGCTTTCCGAGTCCTGCGTTGCCTCGGTTCGCCCGCCGGAAGCAGGCTGCACATTAATAGCAGTCGGAACCTTCGCTCCCGTCGAGAAAAAGATCCCGTAAGACACTCGTAGCCCAATGCCGAGCTTACTGTAGGCGAGGCCCACGACGAGTGATTCCTCGTTGAAGGTCACATCGTACCCATCGTCCCCATGAATGATTCCGGTGCTTCGAGAATGGAAGAGTGTGACAACCTCTCCGCTCAAGCCTTCCCGCTGCATCAGTTCCCCAATTTTGACGCGGCTTCTCACGTAGCCTCCACAAGGGCGGATAAACGCCTTCGCCCCACATGCTCAAATTCGAGTGCCCCTGCCGCGACTTCGGCCAGTGCGGAGTCAACTAATTCCGCGAGTCCGGCCTGCCCGTCGCTAGCCACCAACAGTTGACGAACGCGCGCAGAGGTCAGGGCGCACAGAAGGAAAGGATTCAAAATCCTCTTCTCTGCTGCGAATAGGAGCTCACATCGCACGCTCATATTCTTAATCCTTAGGCGTTTCTTCCTCAGGAATTCGTCGGACGATAAATCCCTGGCCTCCCTGCCACCAGAGCCACTCTGGAAACTCGACAGGCTCAACTTCCAAGCAAAATGTTCGTGCGTCCTCGTCGTGCCAAGCCGGGACCGCCAACCATCGGCCCAGCGTATTTTCAAAAGGCTGCGCCAAGGCGTGTCCCGCGGCCCCTGAAAACACAGCGATCAGAAGAACCGTCGGCAGATCGATTCCTCGCCAGACACTCAGTGCAAGCAGACCTCCCGCCATCAACCACACCGCGATGAGGAAGCGTACCGCTTTGCATCCTCTTGAATGTCTGGCTCTCTCGCGGACGCGGATGATCCCTCGCCAGGCAGCTTCCGCAGTCCATTGGACTAACTGCTTGTTGCTGCCAACACCGATCAAAACGAATCCGTCCGCCATGGCAAAGCCATCGACTTTCGTGGATAAGCCAATCGATTCACGAGCCAATTCCTGTGTCCGATGAAGCCAAAGGTGATTGACGCGGCGAGCTCGGCTGAGAAGCAATTGCATCGCTTCCCAGGGTGCCGTCCAGAACAACGGTGTGGGGTCCACCGCTTCTTGCAAGAGCAACACGAGAGCTGCCCCGGCCACTCCCATGAGCAATCCTTGGCCAAGCACGCGAAGTATGCCGAGAAGCAACAACAGACAGGCGAGCGACTGCACAGCGCGGAGTAATCTCGCCCAACGACCCTTGCTCCCATTTTTGACGCTTCGAAAATGATCACCCCGCCACAAGCGCCAACTCGGCAAGAGAAATTCATGCTCACTCCCAGCGGCCATCACGCTAGTCCCTCGGCGCGGTCGTGTGTGCAAGCCAGCGTGCTTCTACGCGGATGAAAGCCTCGTGCAAATCTATGTTGTCTTTGCGCGCCCATCGAATGGCCGCACGTAGGCAGTGCGCTTGTCGAGAAGAAAAGAAAGACCTACCGTCCTTTACCGTTGGTTGGAGTAAGTCTTTCTTCTGAAGCTCGCTGATAGTTGTTTCCGCGATTCCTAACGTCTGGGCTAGTTGCTGAGAGGTGTAATAATCCGGCATGGTTATCGATCTCCTGTCCCAGACCTAAGGAGGAACCGAGCAGCCTGGAAACGCTGTTGCATATGCGAACATTTGCAGATGCTAGACAAAATTTTTTCTACTACGAGGCCGCTTCCATCTGCTGAAGCATGTCTCGTACACCTACCAAATGGTTGTTAAAGATGTCTTTCGCTACGTCAAGAAGCCGAAACAGTGTTGCGTCAGAAACGGCGTAATACACATTGCTCCCCGCTTTGCGTCCGATCACGATGTTGCGCACTCGCAGAATCGCAAGCTGCTGAGACACGTTTGCTGGTTCAATTTGCAGAATTTCGCTGAGTTCGTTGACCCCCTTCTCACCATCCCGGAGACAATCCAAGATCCGGATGCGGACGGGGTTCGCCAGGGCTTTGAAAAACTCGGCCTTGAAGTTGGCAAGCTGCTGTGGCATGCTCATCCTCTGTTACATGCATATTCTAATCTGCGAAGTTTTCTAGGTCAAGCGCTATCCCGTGTCCTGCGAGTTCCTTAGACGCTGGGGCAGCAACACCGCCTGGCAAAGGGAGATGCTTATGTCCGGCAGACCCAGGTTCTCTCTGTTTCGAGCTTGGGTAGAGCCTTCACCCTTGAAGAAGACAAATGGCGACAGGCTCGGTTTGCTTCCGCTCACCAATGTTGACAGAAGCCAAGAACGAAAGGCCAACATCAAGCACGCTTGGTTTTTCACGACGATTGCGGTCCTATTTATTCTCGCCGACCAGCTAGGTCATGTGAAAAATGTGTCTCATTCAAACTCCGGCCCGGCTTTTGCAGAAAATGTCAGTTTGACGTCGTCTCCCCGGGAAGGGCCTCGAGATCGAGCCGGATTGTCTGTTCGGTTCCGGCTGAGCAACAGGGGAAACCATTCCATCTTCTATCCTATGCGCGCGGAGACAAATGTTCCGCTCGGACAGATTGTCACGCGGACTTCTCCATCTTCAGAGTGGATCAGTCCAGCGACTGTCTCGGAACAACCGATCTCCGCTGTCCCGGGATTCGTGGACACGAATCCCACGTGGATTGAGATGCCGCCAGGCGGTTGGGTTGACGGTGAATTTCAAGATATTGGCGAATCTCCCCGAGAGCATGCCTACGTGATCTACGTAAAGCTAGCACGGGATGCGAACTCTATCAGAATTATCTCAAATTCCTATCACTCTCTTGCCGCAAGGGGAAGATGACGCAGCGCAGAGGAGTTGCCCATCGCAACGAAAACTCGCACGGGAAACTGTGCGACGATGGTATCCGAAATTTTCTATCATCCGATCCTGAACAGGTTTCATGAACTCGCTTCCAGTTGGCCCGACCTTTGCACTTAGTGTTGCGGCGTACGCGATCGGCGCTTTTTCTTCTCTCGCGAGTTGGCGAAAGCCGGCCCTCTGTCGCTACCTGTGTTGCGGCGCGGCCTTCACAGGAGCCATTTTGGAAGGGCTCGCCGCAGTGCTCGGCATTCTTCAAGGCACGCCAGTCCGTTGGTCGATCTCCTCGGGAATTCCTCTGGTTGCGTACAGCTTCGACTACGATGCTTTGGCTGGCTTCTTCAACTTAACCCTGGCGATCCTTGCAGGCGCGGTGTCCATCTACTCCTTTGGCTACTTGAAAGAATTCGAGGGCAAGAGGAACATTGGCTTCTTTGGTTTTCTATTCCATCTACTGCTCCTCAGCTTAACGATCGTTTTCACCGCCGCTAACGCCTTGTTGTTTCTGATCGCGTGGGAAGTGATGGCGCTGGCTGCCTACGGGCTGGTCACGTTTTATCACGAAGACCGCGAGAGCCGACGAGCGGGGTTGCTGTACATCGTCATGGCGCACATCGATGCTGGGTGCCTGCTCCTTGGTTTCGCTCTATTGATCCAGGTCAGCGGCAGCGCGGACTTTGCGAGCTTCCGCACCGCCGCCGAGCATTTGTCCAGCAGCCAGCAGGCCGTCGCGTTTGTGCTGTTCTTCCTAGGCTTCGGCATCAAGGCGGGTGTTATTCCGTTCCATATCTGGCTTCCTGCAGCCCACCCAGTTGCCCCTAGCAACATCTCGGCGCTTCTTTCCGGAATCGTGCTCAAGGCAGGTATCTACGGCATGGCGCGCATTTTCCTGGATGGACTAGGGGTGCTGCCCTCCTGGGCCGGATTGCTGGTCCTCATTGTGGGAGTCGCCTCCGCGGTTCTCGGCGTCTTGTACGCTTTGATGGAGCATGATCTGAAACGCCTGTTGGCTTACCACAGCATCGAGAATATCGGGATTATCCTCATAGGGCTTGGCGCCGCTTTGGTGTTCCGCGTTGCAGGACATCCGCAACTCGCGGCGGTAGCGCTGATCGCCGCGATGTTTCACACTCTCAATCACGCGATCTTTAAGTGCCTGCTGTTCCTGGGAGCTGGGTCCGTGCTGCACTCGACGGGGACACGAAACATGGAGGAATTGGGCGGACTGATCCGCCCGATGCCCGCGACAGCTCTTTGTTTTCTGATCGGCGCGGTCGCCATCTCCGGACTTCCTCCGCTGAATGGATTTGTCAGCGAGTGGCTGACCTACCAGAGCCTCCTTGCAGGATTTGGAGCGACCGGAGGTTTGACGCGAATCCTGTTTCCGCTCGCGGGTTCCATGCTCGCGTTGACCGGAGCCCTGGCCGCGGCTTGTTTTGTGAAGGCATTCGCCATTACTTTCCTGGCCCTGCCGCGCAGGACAAAATCCAGCTCCGTGCATGAGGCACCGCAGTCTATGCTGGCAGGCATGGGTTGCCTGACGGCGGCTTGCCTCGCGTTGGGCTTAGGAGTTACCTGGTTTCTCCGCGTATTTGATGCGATGAATGAGCAACTGCTCGGACAGAGAGTCGGCGCCAATCTCATTACCGGAAATGGATTCGTGCTTTCGGCGGGCGTGCCTCATGGAGGTACAGTGTCCACTGCAGTGATCGGAATCGGGCTACTGGTCTTACTGATTCCCGCTGTTCTTTTGGTATCGATCGGGACGAGGCGGTTCGCGACGAGGCGGGGCCCTGCGTGGGACTGCGGCTTGCCCGGCCTTACCGAAGACAACGAATACACTGCCACCGCATTCTCAAAAGCATTGCGGATGATCTTCTCCGTTTTGTACCAACCACGCCGCGAGATCCAAACTGTTTTCGATGTATCCCCGTATTTTCCGAAAGCAATTCATTTCGAGAGTGAGGTCGAGCCGACGTTTGAAAAACGGCTATACGTTCCGCTCAAAGATCTCCTCCTTCGGTTTGCCACCAGAATGCGAGCCATTCAGGCCGGGAGCATTCACGCCTACTTAGCGTATATTTTTGTGACTCTCGTTTTGCTCTTGCTCTTTGGAGTGCGCCGGTGATCAGCCTGTTAGCCAAAGCGGGTCTGCAGCTGGTGCTGTTGTTGCTCGTTGCTCCGCTCCTCAGCGGCGTCATCAAAACTCTGAAGGCCAGACTGCAGACACGTCGCGGACCGAACGTCCTGCAAGCCTACCGAGACATCTTCAAGTTGTTACGCAAAGGGATGGTCATCCCGGAGACGGCCTCGTGGATTTTCTCAGCGACGCCCTACATTGTCTTTGTGACGGCCGCTCTTGTCGGACTCATGATTCCCATGACCACGACAGACGCCCCTCTCAGCCTCTTTGGTGGTGTTCTCGCGGTCGTCTATCTTTTGGCGCTTGGGCGCTTTTTCCTTGCTCTTGGCGGGCTCGACGCAGGCAGCTCGTTCGGCGGGCTCGGCAGCAGCCGCGAAATGACGCTTTCCGCGATCGCTGAGCCTGCCATGATGCTGGCGATTTTCACGGTGGCCTTGGCAGCAAGTTCCACAAACCTGAGCGAAATGGCCAAGGTCGCCGTGAGCCAAAGCTGGAAGTTTCTGGCACCCTCGCAGATGCTGGCATTTGCGGCGCTGTTCATCGTGCTGATTGCCGAAACAGGCCGCATCCCGGTGGACAATCCGGCGACGCATCTCGAATTGACGATGATCCACGAAGCCATGGTGCTCGAGTACTCAGGACCATACCTCGCTTTACTTGAATGGGGCGCTTCTATCAAGCAACTGGTGCTGATGACGCTGGTGGTTAACACGTTTTTCCCATTTGGTTTGAGTTCTGACTGGACGGCTCGAGGACTTGGTTTGGGCCTGATTTTTTACCTTACCAAGATGCTGCTGCTAGCGTGTCTTATCGTTCTCGTGGAGACGACGAATGCGAAACTGCGGCTCTTTCGAGTTCCGGAACTGCTCATGGTTTCTTTTATCTTGGGAGCGCTCGCGCTCATTTCCACATTCCTATTTTGAGGGATTGCATGACGTTTCTCCAGGATCCTGAGTTCGGCGAAAGAATCATCACGCTGATGGCGGCACTGGTTCTCGTGCTGCAGATCGCCGCGGTCGGGCAGCGCTGGCTGGTTTCGAGCATTCGCATCTTCGCGGTGCAGTCGTTCCTCTTGGCGGCGATCGCCGGCATCATCGCTTACTTCAACCACGCCAGTCATATATATATCGCCGCCTTGCTGACGCTCATATTGAAAGCGGGACTGCTTCCTTGGTTTCTCGAGCGTCTCGTAAGAAGAATCGAAATCCGGCGGGAGATTGAACCGCTGATCAACGCTCCGCTCTCGATTCTCATCGCTGGTTGCCTGACTCTGGTGGGCTACGTCGTTGCGCAGTCCTTCTACCATCCAGAGGAGACCTCTGTCCGAGCGGCGCTTGGGCATAACACGCTTGCTGTCGCGATCGCGCTTTTCCTGATCGGTTTCTTCACCATGTTGAATCGCCGCAAGGCGTTGACGCAGGTCCTTGGGCTGCTTTCCCTGGAGAATGGCCTCTTCCTGGCCGCGATCTCGTTGACCTACGGAATGCCGTTAGTCGTTGAACTCGGTATTTTTTTTGATGTTCTTGTCGCGGTAATGGTTCTCGGCATTCTCGTCTTCCGAATCCGCGAGGCCTTCGATTCGATGGATGTCAGCAAGCTTCGGAAGTTACGAGAGTAAACAACCGTATGATTTTGCTCTGGCTCCTTATCGTTCCTCTGGCCGCCGGTCCTCTAGCCTTCTTCCTCCGAAGACGGTCCTTCATGGAGGTGGTCAATCTCTTTGCCTTCGCTGTTCTTTTGTGTTTGGCCGCCGCGCTGGGCGTTCGGGTACTTCGGAGTGGCCCTGTTTCAGTCTGGGATGGATTCTTTTACGCGGACGCTTTGAGTGCGTTGGTCGTTCTCTTGTCTGCTTTCGTTGCCTTGGTGTGTTCCATTTATGCCGTTGGCTATTTCCGTCACGACGAGAGAAACGGAGTTTTCCAGGAGGGTGAAGAATTGGGCGGCGGGCGAGCCGTCAATAAACTGCGAGAATACTACGCGCTTACTCCTCTGTTTGTTTTTTCCATGATTCTCGTCGCTCTTGCCAACAACCTCGGAATACTCTGGGTTGCGATCGAAGGAACCACATTGGCGTCGGTGTTTCTGGTTATGTTCTACGGCCGCGAAACGTCTCTTGAAGCTGCGTGGAAGTACGCCATCATCGGAGGCGTGGGCCTCTCCATGGCCCTGTTCGGCACAATTCTGACCTACTATTCCGCTCATCAAGCCCTCGGAACGGATACGCTGGCGGGTTTGAATTGGTCTGCCCTCGTTGGAAACGCTTCTCAATTTGATAAGCCGACCATGCGGCTAGCATTCATTTTGATTCTGCTGGGGTATGGAACGAAGGCGGGCATCGCTCCCATGCATACCTGGAAGCCGGATGCCTACAGTGAAGCACCCATCCCGGGGGCGGCAATGCTCGCCGCGGGTGTCCTCAACTGCGCTCTCTACGGTCTCGTGCGATTCTACATTCTAAGTTCCAAATGCTTAGGCCCGGAGCTCGCTTCTCATCTCTTGATTCTCTTCGGGCTGCTTTCGATGGGGGTAGCCGTTCCTTTCATCCTCGTCCAGAAGAACTTCCGGCGTATGCTGGCCTATTCCAGCATCGATCACAGCGGGATTATGGTGCTGGCCCTCGGCTTCGGAGGACCCTTGGGTGTCCTCGGTATGCTTCTTCACATGACATTTCATTCGATTACCAAACCACTGCTTTTCTTTTGCGCCGGCAATGTCCAGCAGCAATTGAAGACAGACCTGTTCCGCGAGGCGAAAGGGGGCTTGATCCATTCGATGCCCTTGAGCGGTGCTGCCTTTCTCATGGCGACCCTTGCTGTCACCGGAGCACCTCCTTTCAGTTTGTTTCTGAGCGAGTTCACGATTCTCCGCGCTGGGTTCAGCCGCGGCTATCTCGCTCTACCTGTTCTGTTCATCACTTTTCTCGTGGCGATTTTCTCCGGATTCCTCATCCACATCGCCAACCTTGTTCTTGGTCCGGATCCAGGCATTCCTGCCGCAGAGACCTGCCGCTGGAAGAAGTCCTCCGTCGTGGGCTCGGCTCTGGTGATTATTGTCATGGGCTTCTGGATACCCGCTCCGTTGTTCCGGCTCATTCAGGGCGCGGTGGACATTGTAGTGAGCGGACGATGAGGCAAGCGATGTCTGCGGTTTTTGAGGCTCTTCAACAGAAGTTTGGCGCGCAGATTCAGGCGATGTCTGCGCAACGCGAAGATGAAATCTATCTTCTCGTCGGTGATCCGGACGTTCGGGCTCTTACCGAATACCTGCGAAATGAGTTCGAGGCCAGACTGGTTACCGTGTTCGCCGAGGACCGGCGTTCCGCAGAAGGTGTTTTCTTCAACTACTACGTATTTGAACGGAAGGACGACACTCGCTATCTGATTGTGCGAGCCCCGGTGTGTGTCGACGATCCCAAGTTTCCATCGCTCTCAGCCGAACTACCAGCTGTGAACTGGCAGGAACGCGAGATCCAGGATTGGTTTGGCTTGAAACCTGTCGGACACCCCAATCCCCGCAGGGTCGCCCTACATGACAACTGGCCCGATGTTCATCCCTTGCGCAAGGACTTCCCGCTCGAGACGGTGCTACCGCCGTTCGAAGGAGAACGCCACATCTACCGGCCCGCTTTGGGCGAAGGTGTCTTTCAAGTGCCTGTCGGGCCCGTTCATGCCGGAACCATCGAGCCCGGCCATTTCAATTTCGCCGTAGCTGGTGAGCCGATCCTCTATTTGCAGCTGCGCATGTTCTATACCCATAAGGGCACGGAAAAACTCTTTGAGAAGTTGCCCATAGATAAAGCCGTGTTTCTCGCGGAGAGCGTCTCAGGGGATTCGAGTTTTTCCCATGGCACAGCTTTCTGTCAGGCCCTTGAACGGGCGGCTCAGATGGACGTTCCGTTGCGGGCTCTGATCATGCGAACGATCCTCCTGGAGCTAGAACGAATCTACAATCATGTTGGCGATATCGGGGCGATTGCGACGGATGTCGGATTCGTAGTCGCGAACGCGCACGCCAGCCGCTTGAAAGAGATGCTGGCCGGCCTAAACGAACAGTTAAGTGGCAATCGTCTCTTGCGGAGTATGGTCTGCGTCGGCGGCGTGCGAAGGGCCTGGGATACCGTGCAACTGGTCTCGCTCCGCAGCACGGTCGATGCATTCGCAAGTGAGTTCCAAGATCTAATCGCCCTGATTGACTCTTCGGAATCCACGCGTGACCGATTGGAACAGACAGGAGTGCTCCGTCCGGAGAAGGCAAGGGATTTAGGGATCGTGGGTGTGGCAGGACGCGCCTCAGGGATGGATCTGGACACTCGGCGCGATCACCCTTATGCGGCGTATGGTCGCTACTCCTTCCGGGTACCCGTTTATCACGTTGGCGACGTAAGCCATCGGTTGCAGGTGCGGGTCGACGAGGTGAATGAATCTCTGGGCATCATCCGGAGCGCTGCGAATGAGAGTCTCGACGGAGACTTCCGTGCGAAAGTCCCGCCCATTCCCGCGGACCGCTGCGCGCTGAGCGCCGTCGAGGGATGGCGCGGCGAAATCATCCATTGGATTCGCACGGGCGCTAACAATCATCTGGAGCGCTGCAAGATTAAGGATCCTTCGCTCAATAACTGGCCGGCCCTGGTCGAAGCAGTCCAAGGAAACATCATTGCAGACTTCCCCGTCATCAATAAGAGTTTCAATCTTTCCTACTCGGGAACGGATCGATAGGCGATGTTCAAGATCATTCAGAAGACGATCCGCACCGGCATTGTAACGAAGGCCTACCCAGCCGAACCGGTACAAGTCTCCGAACACTTTCGCGGACGGCCGCACTTCGATTTCGAAAAATGGACGGACGCCCGGCCCGCTGCCGAGGTGTGCCCAACCGGGGCAATCTCTCTTCGCGACAGCGACGACTCTCGCAAAGTGACCGTCGATTATGGCCTGTGTGTCTTCTGCGGCTTATGCGCCGAAGCCTCGTCCGACAAAGCCGTCCGAATCACGCAAGAATTTGAACTGGCAACAAAGAATCGTAGCAACCTCGTACTCACCGCAGGATACACGTTAAATGCGGACCGCACGCATCGGCAATTGGACACGGTGCATCGCGGTTCCCGGAACGAAGCGGATGCCGAGAGTGTTGGGCAGAAAGCGCGCGAAACGATCCACAAAGTCCTGGGGCGTTCTCTCTCCATCCGAGAAGTGGATGCTGGATCATGCAATGGATGCGAAGTGGAGATCGTGGCACTGAACAACCCAATCCATGACATTGAACGCTTCGGAATTCAATTCGTGGCATCTCCTCGTCATGCCGATATGCTCCTGGTCACCGGTCCCGTCACCCGGAACATGGAGCTTGCCCTGCTGAAGACCTACCAAGCTATGCCGGAACCGAGAGTCGTCGTCGCCGTTGGTGCCTGCGGGATAAGCGGCGGCATCTTTGGCAAGAATTACGCCTCCCTAGGAGGAGTCGACAACGTCGTTCCCGTCGATATTTACATTCCCGGCTGTCCACCCCGACCGCAAGCTCTCCTCCACGGAATCCTGCTCGCTGTCGGGCGTCTCGGAGAGAAGCTATTTCGCGACGGCGCGGTGAGTGATCTGACTTTCGAGTCATCCAAGTTCCTGCACGACACAATTGACTAAAGCCGTGACGGACAAAGCATCCGTGCAGGCAACACACAACTTCGTTCTTCTCATTTGGAGACGTGCCGAAGGCGGTCTCACTCCGGGCTGCCCGGCTCCTCCTAGCACCTACCCGAGTCAGACAATGGAGTGTTGAAACCTTCACGATCTGCAAAGAAACAGGTCAAGAGGGATTTGTCGGAACCCCACCAACGGGCGCGTCACCGTCCATTGATAGTCCAACAGAAGTTTCCGGGGGTCACATCGTGCGGTTTTTTGGCGGCCAGTCGTACCGACTAATTTCCATCAATCATCAAATGTCGTTGTCCTGCCACGGCAGAGGCAAAGGTTGGAGTTGGTGCGAATCAGCCGATTTTCCTGGCTCTTATTGGCCGCGAGTAAAACCAGCTGACTTCGGCGGGGCAGCCTACAGGTGGGTTTTCGGTCGCCAATTCCTTAGATTGTTCGCGTAGAGACCGATACAGAAAAGATTAGCGGGAACGAATCCAAATTGGGCGCTTCGCATACCGATCACACAAATGATAATGCTATTTGCTCTTGCAATGACCCAACCTTGCCATAGTTTTTTCCCAATTAAAACCGTCGAGATAATGGTCAAAATGCAGGATATGTAATCTAGCTTCAGCATTTCTTGTCCCTTGCGGCACGCTACGTAAGCTACTTGCAATCGCTCGTCGATATTGTAAGCACCCAACCGGGTGACAGCGATAGTGGTCAGCCGGACAGGTGACACGAAAGTTGAAATGACGCTTGCGACAAACAAAGATTCGGTCAAAAACAAAACCTGTTATGGATAGGAGAGTACAATGAATTGATGAACTGCCGAGTGAAAGACGAACTGGTGAATCAGCTCATCGCTTTGAATAACAAACTCAATCTACTGAGTCCTGATCTAGTACACGGGAACGAAGAACGCGCGGAAGTGCAACTACAACGTGAGAACTTATACGCCGAGATCAAGCACCACAGGGCGAAGGGACACGACGGCAAACCCTGCCCGGCGGCAAGACAGGTTTAGCCCAGTCGCCTTCTGACTGGCTTGGCAAAAGAATCAGCGCAGAAGTTCGACTGCTAAGCGGTTCGGTTTTCCATCATTTTCCGATTTCAGGTGGTCCTACTTGAAGTTGCTCCGCCTTGCCACTCCAAAGCAAAGCTGCACGCCCGAAACTTCAGAAAACAGCGAAGGCATGGGAACCAGATTTTGGTACACAGTTGGTGCACAATAGCCTGCAAATGAGGTCAATCTGTGCAACTGAGCGCTCTCTAAGTCATTCAAAACAAATGAAGGAGTGTGAGTACAAACAGGGCAGAATCAATTAGCAAACAGCGGTCAGAAATTCGCGATCCCGACGCAAACCGGCTGCGGATCGGAATGCCTAAGCCACAGCCCGGCATAGGATGACACTTTATCGACGAGCGCTCCGTTGATTTGAGACGCGAAGGATAACTTTCATTCCGAGAACTTTCGCAGCGCGGGTTATGGTATCGAGCGTGACCGCTGTATTCCGGGGATCCAGAAGGCGGTCGAGTTGGGATCGGCTGGTCTGAAGCTCTTATGCCATGGCCTGCTTTGTTTTCCGTTGCCGCTTCATCTCCTGTTCCAATTGCCAGGCGAGGACACGCTTGGTGGCGACTGCTTCAACTTCCTCTCGAATTCCGTGTTCCTCTAGGAAGCTGTCGAAAGTCGAGCCACTGAAGTCGCGCCGTTTGCGAGTTTCTTTTTCCTTCATTGAATTC
>Ga0137386_10001071_pt1 | contig 16747 bp, 14 predicted proteins | sample SagtaG_4_FD_104910 | JGI IMG/M metagenome (GOLD analysis project Ga0137386, IMG submission 104910) | Vadose zone soil microbial communities from Sagehorn Ranch, Mendocino, California, USA - Sage2_R_100_16 metaG | ecosystem: Environmental > Terrestrial > Soil > Vadose zone | place: USA... | reverse complement strand
GGGCCGTTCGCGAAGTTGAGCGCGCCGCACATGCCCGTGTAGTTGACGTTGTGCAGGGCACTGGCGACCTCGGCCGTGTCGTGCGGGTCGGTGACCTGGCCGAAGGCCTCCTTGGCGACCTCGAACAGCGAGTACGTCGAGCCGATGGACTGCACCCACTGGTTGCCGGTCGATGCCTGGTAGCCGTCGGCGAGCGCCTTCGCGGTCTCGCCGGTCAGGGACGAGGTGTTCGGCATGTACGGGCCCCACCACGAGTCCGTCGCGATGTTGTTGACCAGCGGGCCGATGGCGACGGTGTCCGCCGGGAACAGCAGCACCTTGGCGACCGTCGCGAGCTTAGGCTTGAATCCCTGCTGCGACGCCTGCTTCCAGAACGTGTTGAAGTCGGGCGGCAGCGGGCAGTTGCTGAACACCTCGGCGTGCTTGTTCTTGAACGTCGAGATCATCGTGGTGAAGTCGGTGGCGCCATCGGTGTAGGCGCCGCCGTCGACGATCGTGTAGCCCGATGCCTTGATCAGCGGCTCGAAGCCATTCCGGAACGCGTCGCCGTCCGCGTCGCTCGGGTACTGGCAGGCCACGACCTTGTCGGTCTGGATGCGGTTCCACATCGGCGCGAAGCAGCCCTGGAACTCCTTCAGGCCGAAGAAGAACACCGAGCAGTACTTGAACGTGGTGGTCGGCGACCGCGGGTCGCCGCCCAGGGTTGCATACCAGGACTCCCACGGCACGACCGTCGACAGGCACGGCGTGTGCAGCTTCTCGCAGGCGACGGCGACCGGGGTGGTGGTCTCCGGGGTCGACGTGGTAAGGATCATGTCGACGTGGTCCTGGGTGATCAGCTGCTGGGCCTTCTGGCCGGCCACGGTCGGGCTCGACTCGCTGTTCCGCACGCTGACCTTGACCTTGTAGGTCTTGTTGCCGATCTTGATGCCCTTGGTGTACGCCGAGCTCTTCAGGATCTGGCTCAGCACGTACTTGTCGCCGGACGCGAAGCCGGCGAGCTGGCCGGTCAGCGGCGTGATGAAGCCGATGTTGATGGTTCCGCCCGAGGTCGCGGACCCGCCACCCTTCAGGCCCGAGCTGCACGCAGCGAGGAGCCCGCTCGCGCCGACGGCGAACGCGCCGGCGCCCATGCCCTTAAGCAGAGAACGCCGCGAGATCGACTGATCCTGCGGCGTCCCGAGGTCTGCTTCCTGACGGTCCATTCCGTCTCCTCTGAAAGTCAGCGCCCGCGGGTCGCCGGCGAAACTGAAGGCTGCGGCGTCTCCGGCGACGGCCGACACTTCAGCGCAGGTACTCGCAGGATGTTCGCTTGGCGTACGACTATGCGCAATGTAGAACTTAATCAGCGTTCTCGATCACTGTCAACGCCCGTTACGTATCGGTGTCATCACCAAGAACACCGTACTAACCGGGTCGTTCCGCCGGGACAAAATACAGGGCATGTCCGGTCAGATGGGATCCTCGACGCGGGTCAGGCCGGGGCGACGGCCTGCAGGTCGGCCTCGATCTGCGCCGCGGTCTGCAGCAGCGCGGGCAGCAAGTGCGTCAGCATCGCGTCGGGGCTGTGCCTGCTGGCGTGCGCCGACACGTTGATGGCCGCGGTCACGGCGCCCGAGGAGTCGCGGATCGGCGCGGCGAGCGCCCGCAGCCCTTCCTCGAGTTCCTGGTCGACGATCGAGTAGCCCTGCTCGGCGACCTCGTGCACGATCTCCCTGAGCCGGTCGGGGTCGGTGACCGTGTGCGCGGTGAACGCCTCGAACGTGGCCTCGCCGAGGTACTTGTCGAGATCCTCCTCGCTCAGCCCGGCCAGCAGGACCCGGCCCATCGACGCCGCGTACGCGGGGAACCTGGTGCCTACCGAGATCGCTACCGTCATGATCCGCTTGGTGGCGACCCTGGCCACGTAGACGATGTGATGGCCGTCGAGTACCGAGATCGACGACGACTCGTGCAGCTTCGCCGACAGCTCCTCCAGGTGCGGCTCGGCCACGTCGGGCAGCGCGAGGCCGGACAGGTAGGCGTAGCCGAGCTCGAGCACCTTGGGCCGCAGCGAGAACGCTCGGCCGTCGCTGCGCACGTACCCCAGCTTGACCAGGGTCAGCAGGAAGCGGCGCGCCGCGGCCCTGGTCAGCCCGGTGGCCCGCGCCACCTCGCTCAGGCTGAGCCGCTCCCGGTCGGGCCCGAACGCCCTGATCACGGCCAGGCCGCGGTCCAGGGACTGGACGAAGTCGCTATCCCTGGCCTGCCCCGCGCTGGCAGCGGGGCCTTCCTCGCCGTCCGGCGGCCGGCTCCCCGGCGGGCCGAGCGGAGCCCGGCCGTCCCCCGGCGGGGCGGGCAACGGCTGGCCGTCCGCCGGTACAGACCCGGCATCGGCCGATGTGTTCGCTCTGCGCCCCGAAGTTCTCATCCCATCTGCATGGTAACGCCCGGGGACGAAATCTCATCGAGCCAAGCCGGCCGGATCTGCCTGCAGGTGGCCGAGCAGCGCGGCGGTCACCTGTTCCGGCGACGACACGTTCGCCATGTGCGCGGCGCCGCGGACGACAATCAGCCGCGCGCGACGCAGGCCGACGGCGATCCGCGCGCCGTGGCCGGGCGGCGTCGCCGGGTCCTCGGCCCCCGAGATGACCAGGGCGGGGGCGGTGATCGAGCCGAGCCGCTCGCGCAGGTCCATCCCGGCGATGGCCGCGCAGCATCCCGCGTAGCCAGCCACGTCGGTGCGCTCGAGGTCCGCGGCGAAGGCCGCGGGCACCGCGGGCTCCCGTGCGGCGAAGGCCGGGGTGAACCACCGGGCTACGGACGCGGCCGAGATCGAGCCCAGGCCCGCCGCACGGACCTGCTCGGCCCTGGCCAGCCAGGCCGAGGCCGGCGGCAGGTAGGCGGAGGTGCAGACCAGCCCGAGCGCGGCGATCCGGCCCGGCGAGTCGGCCGCCAGCCACATCCCGGCCATCCCGCCGAGCGAAATGCCGCAGTACGCCGCGCGCTCGATGCCGTACTGGTCAAGCAGCGCGCGAACCGCTGTGCCGAGTTCGGCGACCGTGTACGGCCGGTCAGGGGCGGGCGAGCCGCCGTGGCCCGGTAGTTCGTACCGCAGCAGCCGGAACCTGGCCGACAGCACGGGGACCTGCCGGTCCCAGACCGCGCGGGAGGTGCCGAGGGAGTTCCCGAGCACCAGGACCGGCGCGCCGGCCGGCCCGTCGAGTGACGCCGCCAGTTCCAGCGCCCCCGCCCCCGGCCCGGCCCCTGGTCCCGGCCCGGCCCCGGGTCCCGGCCCGGCCCTGGGGCCGCCGGCGCCCAGGGCGGGGTCAGACATCGAAGAAGACAGTTTCGCGCTCGCCCCGCAGCCTGATGTCGAACCGGAACGTTCCCGGCGGCCCGCCGGGAACGGCGCCGGCGACCAGCGTCTGGCGCCTGGCGGGTTCGGCGATCGCGGCCAGCACCGGGTCGGCGGCGTTGGCCTCGGTCTCGTCGGGGAAGTAGATCCTGGTCACGACCCGGTCGAGCAGCCCTCTGGCGAACACGGACACGTCCAGGTGCGGTGCCTCCGTGCCGCCGGCCGGGCACGGCAGCGGGCCGGGGCGGAGCGTGACGATGCGGTACTCGCCGGCCGCGTCGGTCGGGCACCTGCCGAACCCGCGGAACCCGGCCGTCGCCGGGGTGGCCGCGCCGCGCGGGTCGTCCGGGTGGTCGAACCCGGAGCGCTCGTCGGCCTGCCAGGTCTCGACCAGCGCGTCGGGGACCGGGTCGCCGGCCACGTCGAGCACCCGGCCGGTGATCGCGATCGCGCCGGGCGTGCCTTCCGGCACGACGAACGGGCCGTCCGGCCACGGCAGGCAGATGGCCAGGAACGGGCCGACCGTCTGCGAGGGCGTGATGGGCAGCGTCAGGTGTCCTCCTCCGTCTCGAAGACGGCCGCGCCGCGGCCGCGCAGCACGATGTCCCACTCGAAGCCGAGCGCCCAGTCGGGAACGGTCAAGTCGAGGTCGAACCGCGCGATCATGCGCTCGCGCGCTTTCGGATCGGGCACCGAGCTGAAGATCGGGTCCTGGGCGAAAAGTGAGTCACCGGGAAAGTACATCTGGGTGACCAGGCGCTGCGTGAACGCCCGGCCGAACAGCGAGAAGTGGATGTGTGCCGGGCGCCACGCGTTCAGGTGGTTGCGCCACGGGTAAGCGCCCGGCTTGATCGTGACGAACCGGTATCTGCCCTGCGAATCGGTCAGGCAGCGGCCCGCGCCGTCGAAGTTCGGGTCGAGCGGCGCCAGGTGGTCGTCGACCTGGTGCGCGTACCGGCCGGCCGCGTTCGCCTGCCAGATCTCGATCAGGGTGTCCGGGACCGGCCTGCCGTCGGAGTCCAGCACCCGGCCGGTGACGATGATCCGCTCCCCGATCGGCTCGCCCGCGTGCCGCGTGGTCAGGTCGGCGTCCGCCGCGGTCACCCGCTCCGCGCCGAGCAGCGGCCCGGTCACCTCGGTCAGCCAGTGCGGCAGCGGCACCAGCGGCTGCCGCGGCGCCCGCAACTGGGTGGAGCGGTACTCCGGCGAGTCGAGCGGCGGATGCACCCCCACCGGCCGCGGATAGCGCGGCAGGGCCAGGCCGTCGCCGCCGGCATCGTAGCGTGCGGCCCCGTGGTTCGCGGCCCCGTGCGTGTCGGCGGTCATCGAACTGCTCCCTCCGCTGGCGCCCCGGCGGCCGGCGGCGCCCCGCCCGCCACCGCGGCCGGCATCGTCGCGATCAGCCCGCGCAGCGCCGCGAGCTCGGCCGGCGACGGGGAAGGAAGCTCGCTCAGGTCCCGGCCGACCTGCAGGTCCCAGCCGGTTCTGCCCTTGATATCCGCGACGGACACCCCGGGGTAGGTCCCGGTCAGCACGAACTCGCACGTGTCCGGGTCGGGCTCAAGCACGCCGAGGTCGGTGATGATCCGGCGCGGTCCCGCGCCGGTCAGGCCGAGCCGCTGCCTGCTGCCCGGCCCGTCGCCGAACCCGACCGAGGTGACGAAGTCGACGTGGTCGACGAACGCTCGGCGCGACTGCTTGATGACCACGATGACCTCCCGGCAGGCCGCGGCGATCTCGGGCGCCCCGCCCGCTCCCGGGAGCCGGACGCGGGGATCGGCGTAGTCCGGGCCGATCACCGTGGTGTTGATGTTGCCGGACTTGTCCAGCTGCGCGGCGCCGAGGAAGCCGACGTCGATCCGCCCTGGCTGCAGCCAGTAGTTGAAGATCTCTGGGACGCTGACCACCGAGTCGGCGGTCTCGGCCAGGATCCCGTCGCCGATCGACAGCGGCAGCGCGCCCGGCTTGGCGCCGATCGTGCCCGACTCGTAGATCAGCACCAGGTTCGGCGCGTGCGTCGCGCGGGCCAGGTTGGCGGCCTCGCTCGGCCGGCCGATCCCGACGAAGCAGGTCATCCCGTCGCGCAGCGCCCGCGCGGCCGTGACCGTCATCATCTCGTCCGCGGTGTAGCTCAGCGCGGTCTCTCCCCGTTCACTCGGCTCGCTCATCGCGCGCTCCGGGTGTCTCCGGCCAGCACAGTGTTCGCGACGGGGGCGGCACCGCCCGCGCGGTAGACGTGCTCGTCCAGCCAGGCCCCGAACAGCGCCCGGTCCCTGCTGATCGCGTCCCACGCCATGTAGAAGTCGTTGTCCCTGGCCGAGTAGCCGAGCGCGTAGGACGGGTGCGCGCCGCCGGGCACCGCGGCGATATAGGTGACCGCCCAGGACGGGAGCACGACCGCGCCGGGCCGCGGATCGAGCTCGTCGACGATCTCCTCGACCGTGACTACCGACCTGGCCGCGGCCAGCACGCACTCCTTCTGCACGCCGGTGATCCCCCAGTACTGGACGTTGCCGAGAGGGTCAGCCCGCTGCGCGTGGATGACGGCGACGTCGGGCCGGAGCGCGGAGACGGCGGTCAGCGTCTCGCCGGTGAACGGGCAGGTGACCTCGGCGACGCCGGCCGTCTGGCTGGGCAGGCTGGTGCCGCGGTAGCCGCGCAGGATCGCGAACGGCAGCCCGGAAGCGCCGGCCGCGTACCGGTTGGCCATGCCCGCGTGGCTGTGCTCCTCGATCTCCAGCGGGGCAGGCCAGCCGTGCTCGACGGCGTCCCTGAACCGGTGCAGCGATCCCACGCCCGGGTTGCCGGCCCAGGAGAACACGAGCTTGCGGGCACAGCCCGCCCCGATCATCTGGTCGTAGATGATGTCCGGCGTCATCCTGACCAGGGTGAGGTCCCGGCGCCGCTGCCTGATCACCTCGTGCCCGGCGGCGTGCGGGATCAGGTGCGTGAAGCCCTCCATCGCGACGGTGTCGCCGTCGTGCATGGCAGCGGCGATCGCCTCGGCCAGCGACATGATCTCAGCCACCCCGCACCCAGCCTTCCTCGCCAGTCACCGAAACGATATCGACAGGCCGCTAAGTGAACAAGTGTGCGTACTACGTAGCACTCTCCAGCACTTCGGCGGCGATGGCGAACGCCCGGTTGGCCGCGGGCACCCCGGCGTAGACCGCGACTTGCAGCAGCACCTCCTGGATCTGGCCGGCGGTGAGCCCGTTCCGGAGCGCGGCGCGGACGTGCATCGCGAGTTCGTGCTCCTGGCGCAAGACGGCCAGGGCGGTCAGCGTGATCATGCTGCGCTCGGCGCGGGACAGTCCTGGGCGGGACCAGATCTCGCCCCAGGCGTAGCGGGTGATCAGGTCCTGGAACGGGGCGGTGAAGTCGGTCGTGCTCGCGATCGCCCGGTCGACGTGGTCGTCGCCCAGGACCTCGCGGCGGACCTCCACGCCCTGAACTGCGTGTTCTTCGTCGGTCATGTGCGATGACTCCTCTGGGCTCTTGGTGGTGTCCGAAAAAGCGTAGGGGCGGATCGGGCGTCACACCCCCGGCGCCCGGCTGCTGCGCAACGCCTGGCGCCGGGGGGTATGCCGTCCGCTCCCGGGATGCCGGCGCTAACTAGCTGCAGTGATTAGCTGGTGCGGGCCTTTCGCGGTCGGGGAGGGCGGGATCAGCTGCTGAGCGCTTGGTCGCAGTCGGCGTGGGCGGACAGGGCGCGGCGGATGAACTCGGGGGTGGCGCCCAGGTAGGACTCGGGGCGGAGCGCGGACTCGAGCTCGGGGCGGGCGAGGCCAGCGTCGGCGAGCTTCGCCGCCGACTCGTCGTCGGAGAGGATGGCGTCGGCGAGAGTCAGCCCCGTCTCGGCGGCGCGGGCGCTCGCCTTTGCTACCAGGTCGTGGGCGCGGAGGGGGCCCAGGGCGGGGGCCAGGAGGGTCGTGATGTTCTCGGCGAGGGGGAGGCCCTGGGTGGCCGCCAGGTTGGCGCGCATCCGGGCCGGGTCGACGTGGAGGGCCGAGAGGAGTTCGGCGGACCAGGAGGCGGCCGAGGCGGTGCGGGCGAGCAGGTCGGACAGCGGCAGCCACTCGGCGTGCCAGGCGCCGGCGGCGCGCTGGTGTTCCTGCTCCGCGGCGGCGGCGAGGGTGGCGAGCAGGCCAGGTGCCTGCCTGGCGCAGCCGAGCACGAGGACGGCGGCGACCGGGTTCTGCTTGTGCGGCATCGCCGAGGAACCGCCCCGGCCCGCCCCGGTGTCCTCGTGCGCCTCGGCGACCTCGGTCTGGGCGAGCAGGGTGACGTCCCTGGCGATCTTGCCGAGCGCGGCGCACGCTCCGGCCAGCGCCGCCGCCAGTTCGACGATCCGCAGCCGGTTCGTGTGCCAGGGCAGCACCGGGACCGGCAGCCCCAGTTCCTCGCCGAGCAGTGCGGTGACCGCGGGCCCGGCGCCGCCGAGCGCGGCGAGCGTCCCCGCGGCCCCTCCGAACTGCACGGCCAGCCTGCCGGTCCTGACCCGGTGCAGGTCCCGTCGCGCCTCGTCGATCGCGGTCAGCCAGCCGGCCGCGACCAGCCCGAACGTGACCGGGACCGCCTGCTGGAGGAGCGTCCGGCCGGACATCACCGTCTCCGCGTGCGCGCTGGCGTGGCCCGCGCAGTTCGCGGCCGCGGCCGCCAGGTCGGCCAGGATCGCGTCGAGCGCGCTTCGCGCGAGCAGCATGGCGGCCGTGTCGATGATGTCCTGGCTGGTCGCGCCGCGGTGGACCGCGCCGGCGGCCCCTGCCGCCGACTCAGGCAGCAGCCCGGTCAACGCTCTGACCAGGGCCGGGACGGGATTGCCCGTCGAGGTGGCAGCCTCGGAAAGCGCTCCGTTGTCGAAAAAATCGGCACGGGCCACCGCGGTGACCGCCGCGCCCGATCCGGCCGGCGCGAGCCCCGCTCGTTCCAGCGCGCGCGCCAGCGCCGCCTCCGTGTCCAGCATCGCCTGCAGCCAGGCCCGGTCACCCGTGTCCGCGTCGCCGCGGGCGAACAGGGCGCCGAACAAGCCGTTATGGCCGGAACCTGTCACGTCTCCATGATCCTCACGCGTGTCGTGCCGTCGCGGCCGGCTGGCGCCGTGCAAGCCCGCGGCCGGCGGGGTGCCTAACCCGCTCGTTCAGCCGATTCCGGCCACTCGGCCACCACGAAGTGGAGTAGCCCTATGACCAGCACCTTCAGCGCGGACGTCGCAGCGATCAGGGAGCGTGCACGGGAGAAGATGGAGCAGGGTCCGGTCACCGAGTCGTACGGCAAGAAGACCGCTGACGTGATCAGCGTGCTCAACGAGGTGCTCGCGACCGAGCTCGTCTGCTGGATGCGGTCAGCAGGCACGCCATCTCCGCGTCCGGCATCAGCCGGGCCACCGTCTCCGGCGAATTCACCGAGCACGCCGAGGAGGAGCGCCCACGCCGTGCGGGTCGCCGAGCGGATCAGCCAGCTCGGCGGGGAGCCCGACCTCAACCCGGCGACGCGCCGCGCTCAGACTCCCTGGGCGTCGGGTCGATGAAGACGTGCGAGACCTCCGGCACGCGCCCGGCCAGCCGCCGGTCGATCTGGTCGGCGAGATCTTCCGTGTCGTCGGAGGAGAGCCCGTCGGCGAAGGACAGGCGGGCCGCCACGATCATTTGATCAGGGCCCAGGTGCATGGTCAGCAGCTCGAGCAGGTCGTCGACGCCGTCGGTGGACTCGATCTCCTCGCGGATGGCGGCGAGGTCGCGCGAGTCTGCCGAGCGCCCGATCAGCAGGTCCCTGTTGTCCATGCCGAGCCGGACCGCGACGACGATCAGCAGCATGCCGATGGCGATCGACGCGGCGCCGTCCCAGACCCCGGAGCCGGTGAGCTGGCGCAGGCCGATGCCGGCCGCGGCCAGGACGAGGCCGACGACCGCCGCCGAGTCCTCGAAGAGCGCGGCCTTGACCGTGGTGTCGGGGGAGCTCTTGACGTGCTCGACCAGGCCGGTGCGCTCCTGGCTGGCCTCGCCGCGCATCTGCCGGTAGGCCCTGACGAACGAGGTGGTCTCCGCCGCGCCGGCGGCGACCAGGACGATGTAGGCGATCAGGACGCTGCCCGACTCGGTAGACCGGCCGAGAGAGAGTATGCCTTCGAAGATCGAGAACCCGGCTCCCAGGACGAAGATCCCGAACGCGGCGAGCAGCGACCAGAAGTACCGCTCCTGGCCGTAGCCGAACGGGTGCTCGTCGTCCGGCGGCTTGCGGGCCCTGCTGATGGAGGTCAGCAGGAACGCCTGGTTGAGCGTGTCGGCGACAGAGTGTGCCGCTTCGGCGAGCATCGCGCTCGAGCTGGTCAGAACCCCGGCGACCGCCTTGATCAGCGCCACGATCAGGTTGACCGCTCCGGCGATCAGGACCGTCCGCTTCGTGCCGCCCTTGGACTTCTGGCTCATAGGGCTGCGGCTACCCGGATCCGGCCGGATCAGTCGCGCCGCTGCGCCCGCTGGGCCCAGCGCGCGCCACCCCCGCGCGCGCCACCCCCTGCGCGCGGCTCACCCGCCGAACCCCTGGTGGGGCTATAGCAACACCAGGGGTTCGGCGGGTGGTTCAGCAGGTGGCGGGGTTTGGCTGCTAGCAGAGGGAGGTGAACTCGATGTGCCCGGGAGCAGATGCGCCGCCGACCCAGTTGTGTCCCTCGCCCCAGGTCATGGCCGGGGCGGGGGTGCCGCAGGCGGTGTTCATGATCAGGCCGGTGTAGTCGCCGTACGGGAACAGGAAGCCGTTCGGGGTCTCCTGCGACTGCGACGGGTCGACCTGCGAGATCCGCTGGCCGGCCGTGGACCACGAGGTGCCGCCGGTGGTCGAGGCGCGATACCACAGGTTGTAGCCGTCGACGTGGTCCACCGTGCCGTCGAGCGAGTCGTTCCTGTCGTCCATCCAGGTCGCGAAGAGCTGGCCAGGCCCGGCCGCGACCAGGTTCGGGAACAGCGCGTAGCAGGCCGCGTTCGGGCAGTTCGAGGCGGTCTTGTCGTCCATTCTTCCGACCAACGACCAGCCGGCCGAGGTCAGGCAGTTCGACGAGCAGCGCGACAGGTTGATGATCGTCGGGCTCTTCCGCTTGGTTTGCACCTGCCCGGTCTGCCAGGCCAGGTAGATCGTGCCGGCCGAGTCCATCGCGATCGCGTCCTGCGCCCCGAAGTAGGCGAAGCCGCAACTGCTGTACGGGCAGTCAGGGCCCTGCGGCGACTGGGCGAGGACGGGGCTGAAGGTCGTGGTGGCCGTTCCCGCCAGCGTCTCGGATACCCGGTAGTCGGCGGCCGGCGTGCCCGTGCAGTTGCTCGACTCGCAGTCGCCCCACGCGAACCAGGCGTTGCCGTGCGAGTCGAGCACGCCGCCCTCGACGAAACCGACCACGAACGTGCTGTCGGCCACGCTCTGGGTGAAGGTCGCACCGCCGTCGGTGGACACCGACACGAAGTGATACTGGGCCTGGGTGTAGGCGTCGTAGACGACGTTGTTGCTGGCCAGGATCTTCTCGTGGTCGCAGTTCTTGCAGCCCTTCGCATTGACCGCCACGACCTGGGGGAAACTCTGGCCGAAGTTCGTCGACTTGGCGACGTAGGTGTCTGAGTGACCGCCGGACAGGCCGTAGGCGAGGAACGACACATAGACCGCGCCGGTTGACTGGTCGACGGCGATGGACGGGTCGGCCTGGCTCGGATAACTGATGCCGCCAGGGGTGTTCGCGACCACGGCGGGTGTGCTGAAGGTCGTGCCGCCGTCGCTGGATACCTGGATCATGATCCGGGAGCTGTTCTGGCCCGAGGCCGGGTCGCAGGCCGTGTTGCCGGCGTAGTGCGTGATCAGCACGTAGACGTGGGCGCTGTCCGAGGCCACCGTCGGCTCCCAGTCGTCACCGCCGCAGTACCCGAGCCGCTGCACCGCGACCGCCGCCTGGCCCACCGCAGGAGCGGCGAGTGCCCAGGCCGCGGCGGCCGCGACGAGGACCGTAACCAACTTCATGATGAACTGTCGCAACGTTCGCGGTCTTCGCGATGTACACACCATTACCGTCATTCCCCGCGCTTCCCTCGGTTCGTCTCAGTAGCCACTGGAACGACAATTGTGGCGAACGTAACGCCGGGCGACCCTGCGGTCAACCCTCCAGCTGGCCATAGAAGGGGACAGTGTTCCGCGAGTTTCTGCTCTTCTCTCCTGGCTGTTCATGATCTTCCAGGATCGAAGGGCCCTGGTCGGCTTAGCACGGATTCCCGTCATGATCGCGACCAGATTGCCTGGTTTGCGTGACCGGTAATCCGTGCCATGTTCGCCGGAAACTGCCTCGCCTGCTTCTGCTTCTGGCGGGTCAGCGGGCGGCACATCAGCTGATCGGCCGGCCCGCGGCGCACCGTCCGTCTGTGCCTCGAAGGAGCCGGTAGCTGCCGGTCGGAGGTACGCTTCCGACCAGTGCCTTTCATGATCCGGCAGCGGGGGTGATGACGTGAGTGCCGCCGGACCGGTGACATTCCACGGCGACGATCCAGCCGCGGCCGCCGCCGCCACGGTCAGCCAGTCCACGCCGACGAAGTGCCAGGCCCGCACGCGGGTCTACCGGGACGGCAAGCTGGCCGCCGAGGGCTTCCCGGTCGCCGACATCAGCGACTACCTGGCCGAGGATGCCGCTACGATCGTCTGGCTAGACCTGCGTGACCCGGACCGGGAGGATCTTGCCGTCCTGAGCGAGGAATTCGGCCTGCACCCGGTCGCGGTCGAGGACGCCGTCCATAAGCACGAGCGCACCAAGCTCGACCGCTATCGGGGCTACCTGTTCCTCACCACTTACGCGGTGCACCTGGACGAGGCGAAGGGCGAGCTCCGCACGAGCGAGCTGTCGGCGTTCATCACGAGTCACGCGCTGATCACGATCCGCAAGGACGACGGCTTCGACATCGGCGCCGTGGTCAGCTACTGGGACGGCAGCCCGGACCTGGCGACGCAGGGCGTCGGCTACCTGGTGCACGGCCTGCTCGACAACATCGTCGACGGGTACTTCACCACGGTGCAGGCGCTCGATGAGCAGATCGAGGGCGTGGAGGACCAGCTCTTCGAGGACAACCTGCGCGACCAGGGCGCCGTCCAGCGGCGCAGCTTCGAGCTGCGCAAGAGCCTGGTGCTGCTGCGCCGGGTCGTGCTGCCCATGCGTGAGGTCGTCAATACGCTGTTCCGCCGGGACCTCGGCATCATCAACGACCCGCTGATGCCGTACTACCAGGACGTCTACGACCACGTACTGCGGGCCACCGAGTGGACCGAGAGCCTGCGCGACCTGGTTACCACCATCCTGGAGACCAACCTGACCGTGCAGGCCAACCGGATGAACGTGATCACCAAGAAGGTGACCAGCTGGGCGGCGATCGTCGCCGTCCCGACGTTCGTGACCGGCTTTTACGGCATGAACGTTCCCTACGCCGGGTTCGGCAAGCCCTGGGGAGTAGGGGCCGCGGTCGTCATCATGGCGGTGACCTCGGTCACCCTGTACCTCGTGTTCAAGGCCAAGGACTGGCTCTAACGCTGCCGCGGCGCTGCCGCGGCGCTGCTGCCAGCTCGACGACGAGGTCAGGCGCTGAGCAGGATCACTCCGCCGCGGCTCTTCTCGCGGTCGCGTCGGCGCGGGCCCTGCGGGCCATGCGGGCCCTGCGAGCCCCGGGAGCGCGCCGGGTTTGCGGGCCGGCCAGGCCCGGCCCGGCCCGATCGGCGATGATCGTCGGGTGACACGGGCCACCGATCTCGGCATCAGGATAGGTATTCTGCCAAGCGGACAGACCGCATCAATAGTGGACGTCCCCGGCGTCGCCGTCGGGCACGCGACCGTCTGGCGCGACGAGCCGCCGCCGCCGGCGGGCCGCGGCGTGGCGCGCACCGGAGTCACCGTGATCGATATCGGCGGCAACATGTTCCGCAGCCCGGTCCCGGCGGGCGGCGCGGTGCTGAACGGGGCCGGCGAGTGCACCGGGTTCCTGGCCGCGGCCGAGTGGGGGCTGGTCGAGACGCCGATCTTCCTGACCTCGACCATGCAGGTCGGGCGGGTGTACGACGCGGCGTGCGAGCTGCTGATGGCCGAGGATCCGGGGATCGGCGCCGACGACGTGATCATCCCGGTGGTGGCCGAGTGCGACGACAGCTTCCTGTCCGACGCGCGCCGGATGCAGGTGAGCGCCGCGGACGTGAAGGCGGCACTCGACGCGGCCAGGGCGGGAGTCGGCGGGCCCGCGCCCGCCGAGGGCGCGGTCGGCTCGGGAACCGGGATGAGCTGCCTCGGTTTCAAGGGCGGCATCGGCTCGGCCTCGCGGCTGACTTCATCCGGGCACGTGGTCGGCGTGCTCGTGCTGTCGAACTTCGGGGACCAGGAACGGCTGACCATCGGCGGGGTGCCGGTAGGCAGGCTGCTGCCGGCCGCCGAGGACCCAGCCGCCGTGCCGCCGCCCGCCGGGTCGTGCATCGTGATCGCGGTCACCGACGCGCCGCTCGACTCGGCCGGCTGCGTCCGGCTGGCTAGGCGGGCCGGTCTCGGGCTGGCCAGGATGGGGTCGACCGGGCACCACGGTAGCGGCGAGATCTTCCTGGCACTGGCGACCGGCCTGCGCGTGCCGCCCGGCGCGGTGGCGCCCGGTGCGGAGCGGCCCGGTGCGCCTGGGCGGGACGGGCAGCCGATCGGCGGCCGCGAGCTCGACCCGTTCTTCGCCGCGGTCGTAGAGGCGACCGAGGAGGCGGTGCTGAACAGCCTGCTTGCGGCGCCGACGGTCACCGGGCGGGACGGCAACTACTCCCGCGGCCTGCCCGCCGGCCAGGTCAGGCAGTTGCTAGCGGCTGCGGGTCGGCTGTAGCCGGCCCCTCGCCGTGGCGCGGCCCCGATCGGCAGACGCCGGCGGCGGGCGCGGCGGTGCCGGGAGGGTGTCGGCGGCCGATGGTAGCCTCTTGCCCCCGTGAGCACCCGCGCCCCAGATCGCACCGCGAGCACCAGCAGCCCGGCCAGCGCACCCGCAAGCACCGCCGGTGCGGACGGAGGTGACCCGGACGGCGAGGATCGGGCCGGCCCGGGATGGGCAGGCCGTGAAGCGCCACCGGGGCCCCGCGATGCGGTGCCGGAGCAGCCTGGCTATACGGTGCCGAAGCGGCCCGAGCTGCTGCGCGGCCTGCGGACCTGGCAGCGGGACGCGTACGCGGCCTACTTCGCCGCGCCGCGCCGGGACTTCCTGCTGGTCGCGACGCCGGGCGCGGGCAAGACGGCGTGCGCGCTGACCGTCGCCGCCGAGCTACTGGCCAGGCGGGAGATCATGACGATCACGGTCGTGACCCCGACCGAGCACCTGAAGTACCAGTGGGCGCGGGCCGCGCAACGGATGGGCATCGCGCTCGACCCGGATTACCGCAACGCCCAGGGCCGGGTGTCGGCCGACTACGACGGCATCGCCGTCACCTACGCGCAGGTGGCGGCCCATCCGGCGCTGCACAGGCAGCGCACGGAGAGCCGGTCCACGCTCGTGATCTTCGACGAGATCCACCATGCCGGCGACGCGCTGTCCTGGGGCGAGGCGGTTCGCGAGGCGTTCGACCCGGCCAAGCGGCGGCTGGCGATGACCGGAACCCCGTTTCGCAGCGACGCCAACCCCATCCCCTTCGTCAGGTACGAGCTCGACGCAGACGGAGCCGCGCGCAGCTCATCCGACTACGTGTACGGCTACGGGCCGGCGCTCGGCGACATCGTCGTCCGCCCGGTCATCTTCCTCGCTTACTCGGGCCAGATGCGGTGGCAGTCCAGGGCAGGGGACGAGCTCACCGGTGCGCTGGGCGAGCCGATGACCGCGGACCTGCTCGCGCATGCCTGGCGAACCGCGCTGAACCCGAAGGGTGAGTGGATCGCCCGGGTCATCGAGGCGGCCGACCGGCGGCTGACCGAGGTACGCAAGGCGATGCCGGACGCGGCCGGACTGGTCATCGCCGGCGATCACGAGGACGCCCGCGCCTACGCCGCCGTGATCAGGCGGGCCACCGGTCACCGGCCCGTCGTGGTGCTCTCCGACGACCGCGCGGCGACCAGGAAGATCGCTGCCTTCACGGACTCGGCCGACCGGTGGATGGTCGCGGTCCGCATGGTCTCCGAGGGCGTCGACATCCCGCGGCTCGCCGTGGGGGTGTACGCCACCAGCGTGAGCACCGCGCTGTTCTTCGCGCAGGCGGTTGGCCGGTTCATGCGCGCACGACGCCGGGGCGAGACCGCGTCGGTGTTCCTGCCGTCGGTTCCCGTCCTGCTCGGCTACGCCGCCGAACTGGAGGCCGAACGCGATCACGTGCTCCGGCCGCGCTCGCCCGAGGACGACGAGGAGCGCGCGCTCGCGGACGCGCGGCAGCGTCGTGATCACGCCGACGCCCTGGACGACGCGCCGTTCCAGGCGCTGGAATCCACCGCGCACTTCGACCGGGTGCTCTATGACGGCGGGGAGTTCGGCGCCTCGCCCGAGGACGAGGACTTCCTCGGCCTGCCCGGCCTGCTGGAGCCCGAGCAGGTTGCGGTGCTGCTGCGGCAGCACCATGCGGACCAGATCAGCAAGCGCCGGCTGGTCGCGCACGGCACCGGTGCTGCGGGCGCCGGTGCTGCGGGCGCCGGCGCTGCCGGCACCGGGCTCGGAGCGCCGCCGGCGGCTCGGGAGACGCTCGCCGCGCTGCGCAAGGAGCTAAACGGGCTGGTAGCGGCCTGGCACCACAGAACCGGCCAGCCGCACGGCGCGATCCACGCCGAGCTCCGCCGCCTGTGCGGCGGTCCGTCGCTGGCACAGGCGACGGCCGTGCAGATCCGCGCCAGAATCGATGCCATCCGCCGCTGGGCAGCAGCCCGCTAGCGCAATGCGTCAGCCCGCGGGACAGAACGCCGGCCGCCGGCGGCCTGCCGCACCCGCCGGCGGCCTGCCGCACCCGCGGCGGCCTGCCGCACCCGCGGCGGCCTGCCGCACCCGCGGCGGCCTGCCGCACCCGCGGCGGCCTGCCGCACCCGCCGGTCGGCTTAGCGCGAAGGATTTGCGCCAGATGGCGCGGCAAATCCTTCGCCTTGCGAAAACCCTTCGGACTAAGTGAGCGGTGCGTGCCGGTCGGGCGGCCGAGCACGAGTCAGGCGATGTGCTTCGCGCAGGTCAGGCGCTGGCCTGGGCCTCTGCCTCGTTCTCGATCTCGGCGGCGGACTGCCGGGCTTGGGCAGCTCACGGGCGCCCTCGAGCATGACTTCCGCACGGGCGCTACTCTCGCTCGTCCGCCGTCGACGTCCTGCGACGCCGGGCGAGCAGCAAGGCGGCGGCACCGACCGCGACGACGGCGGCGACGCCGCCGCCGATCAGGCCGCCGTTGACGCCGCCGGAGGCGGTCGCGGTCACCGCGCCGATCTCG
>Ga0137386_10001063_pt1 | contig 16827 bp, 15 predicted proteins | sample SagtaG_4_FD_104910 | JGI IMG/M metagenome (GOLD analysis project Ga0137386, IMG submission 104910) | Vadose zone soil microbial communities from Sagehorn Ranch, Mendocino, California, USA - Sage2_R_100_16 metaG | ecosystem: Environmental > Terrestrial > Soil > Vadose zone | place: USA... | reverse complement strand
GAAGAAGCAGCAGATTGATTCTTGCGCAAAGGAGCGTAAGGTCAGCGGGTCACCGGCATCCAGAAGGACTGGGCCACGGTGATCCTGCGAACCGCCGTACTGGAATCCAGCCGCTCGTATCCTCTGCGGCTGCTCCACAAACCCCCGCCCTACTTCGGCGCGGGCCTAGAATCTTTGCCACACGGTTTTTTGTTGAGAGAGGTGAATCATGCATCGCACTCCGTTCTTTGTGTTTTGCTTTTTATTTCTCTGTGTGTCTGCCTTGAGTCAGTCCACTTCAAGCGAAGCACCGGGCATGCAGGCTCTCGTGGCGGAAGTCCGGCAATTGAGAAAGGATTTGCAAGCTACGAATGGATACGCGCTCAAGGCACAAGTTCTTCTTTATCGCTTGCAATTTCAGCAGGCAGCTGTTGCGCGAGTTTCGGAACGCCTTAGTGATGCGCGCGGAAGGCTCGCTGACATGCAGCGCCATCGGGCGGAAGTTGCAGCCACTTTGAAACGGTTTGAAGAAGCGCTCGACAGAACTGATTTGTCTCCCGAAGAGCGGAAGCAAATCCAGTACGAAGTGTCCAGCAATAAAACACAACTCGAAAATCTGGCGACGGAAGAACAACAACGACAAACCGCTGAAATGGATGCTGAAGAACAACTGCGCACAGAACAGGCGAAGCTCAACGAACTTGAAGAACGCGTCGATCGGCTCGAAAAAGCGCTGGACAACAACCCGCGTTGACTGCGAACGAATCGCTGGAACTCATGCGCATTCGGTTACGTCCAACCTGCAGGATACTGCAGGATAGCGCGCTTCCGTGCCGGACCGTACAATCTATTCTGCCCAATGCCGAAAAAGCTGTTCGATGACCTAAGTGAGTCTCCCGCGCAAGCACTGGGATACAAGCTTAGGCAGCTCAATATTCAACGGCTACGGCGGCAAGCTCAGGCCGAATTGGGCAGCCATTACGACGTGCGCGCTTTTCACGATGAGATTCTGAACGGAGGCGCGCTCCCGTTGTATGTGGCTGGATGCGCGCGTCGCGGAGTGGATCGAGACCCAGACGAAGGCCGGACCGAAACGAGCTTCCCCGGAGAAATAAATCACCGACGTCGTGCGACTGACAGAAGATGAGCGCTGACGCCCCGAATGGAGTGCTCTGCTTCCAGTGCTCTAGCGATTCGCAAAACGTCTTCGCGGCAACGGGCGTCTCGCCACCGCTCCTCGAAGTTTGCGAAGAGCCACCCTGGCCCTTCAAGACCAACGGTCTCCATTACCGAGAAGTCCGCCGCAGTCACTTCGGCCTCCAACTCCTCGGGCCGATGGAATTTTGCCGTTGTGAAGTACTCCATCTTGTCGGTGACGTTCTCATGGACACCCGTGGCCAAGTCGCGGTCTACGATGGTACGAAACGCGGGATCCGCGAAGTGGTCCCGCGCCAAACCGTCGAGTGCCGAAGCAAAACGCGAGATGAAGGCAGCAAACAACAGGCCGCCTAGCACGAGCACGCGATGCACCTCTTTAAGCGCGCGCAGACGTTCGGCACCGTCGGTGAGATGATACAGGGGACCGAGAAGAAGCACGACGTCCGCCGATTGTTCTTTTTGATCCAGGGCGCGGGCGTCCCCTACCCTGCAGCTGGCAATCTGGCTATCCAGCTGTCGAGCTTGCTCAACGAGTTCTGGGACGGGGTCAATGAGATGGACCTCGTAGCCACGTCCGGCAAGCCAGGCCGAATACGCTCCTGGTCCTCCGCCGACATCCAAGACTACAGCCGGGGGCTTAGGGAGCCACCGGTCTATTACTTCTTTCGTGCGGAGAAACTCCAACTGGAAGACGCCGACCTGGAGGCGGTCGCGCTCAGGGGCCTGCTGATAATAGGCCAGAATTTCGGGCGAAAGTTTGGCTTCCATGTTGCAGATTGTAAGGATATCAAACGCAAGCAGCTCTTGCTCAACGACATCGGAACCAACTTGAGAGAAACACCTACCTGCAGGACGGATTGGCTGGGTGAACGAAGAGGATTGCGTTGAAATCCTTTACTGTCAGTTGACTGATTGGCTTGGAATTCTCGAGAAGGAAAATGTCCCGAGGAATTGATAACCACAATCTGATCAGGTCATCTAAGGAGTACTTGCATTCGTCGCAGGTGCGCTCCAGTTATCCGCTTCAAGCTTGCCTCCATCCCGACTGAAGATTTCCACCCGTACGAATCGGTCCTTCGTCTATCTTTGCTTGTTCGGAGAAGTTTTTTCGATCTTAGGACACTGCCTGACGGAGAAGCTTTCCCCGCGCGCTCTTTTTGACAACCGCCACTAGCAACTAGCCCGCCCGTTAATCTCGACCTATGCACACCTCGGCTCATTCACATTGTTTTAACGCAAAATTGCTAGAGCTATGGGCAATGGCAGGAGGTCCATTTCCGTGGGAATCCCTAGTAAACTGCTGTATGCGGTTTTTGCGGCGACGCTCACAATGTCTTTCACTAAGGTGGGCCGCGCGCAACAACCTGGCGCACCCTCGCTCGAACATGTCATACGAACGTCATTCTATCCGGAGGTAATGTGCGCCGTTGCATTGTGCCCACATGGGACAAGCACTATCTCCTTCACCTAGAAATTGACAAAGACCTTCGCTAGTCACGATGTACAAACGGGACGGCAAGAAGGTTGTTCAAGGTCGAGTCAGCCTGCAAGATGCCGTCAGAATCAGCTTGCGAGCTGTGGGGCCAACTCAGAGTGGAGCCCATCATTGCAGTTGGCGGTGGGCAATTAGAGACGGCTCGATTCAACATTCATAGCTGAAATCGACTCGAATGGACGGACGGCGCGGTCTATTCAATTAGGACAGTTCTCACCACGGCAGGTATGCGCAGCACCGACGGTACAGTCTGGACGCTGGGTTATGAACAGGGTCCTGGAAGGGCAGGTGATGGCTGGGGCCTATCTTGGGCCAAAGTCTCGACGTCCGTCTCAAGTCCCGATTGATCTCCGCCCTCCGCCGTACAAGACAAGTCCGGGAGGTTAGGTCTTAAAAACGCTCCCGCTCCTTGGAATCCAACTCCTGGTTGGATTGTCGGCCCTGAGAGGAATCCGCTAGATCGAGCACAGAATGCCGCGAATATTTTGGTTTTGTGGACTGCGAGTGAGACTTGGCTGTTTCCATTGCGACAAACTCATAGTGACGCTTCCCGAACGTCGTGCCACAATTAACGGCGTTCCTTCTTGCTGAAATCGAGTAAAATGACCAACCTCTATGGTCTCTTCCCCACGCAATGAATTGGGTTCGGACGAGCTGGTGGAGGCCACGAGTACCGCAAAGCCCGTCACGACGGCACCAACTGGTCCGCAAACTCTGACGCTCGGGTCTCCCGAGTTATACATCAACCGGGAACTCAGCTTGTTGGAGTTTCAGAAAAGAGTCTTACAGGAAGCGCAGGACCCCGAAAACCCTCTGCTGGAAAGAGTAAAGTTTCTCTCCATTGTCAGCTCCAATTTGGATGAGTTCTTTATGGTACGTGTCGCCGGTTTGCAAAAGCAGGCGGCGAGCGGTACCCAAGAAGCCAGCGTCGATGGCCTGCCCGCGGCCATCCAATTACAGCGCATTCGCGAGGAGGTCCGGCGACTTGTTCAAGTGATCCAGGATCTCTTACGGGACACACTATTGCCGGCTCTTGAGCGCGAAGGAATCCGAATCTTAGACATTTCCTCACTAACACAGGAAGAACGGTCCGCGATGGACTCGTATTTCCTTGAGACCGTGTTCCCAGTCCTCACGCCGTTGGCGTTCGACCCCGGGCGGCCATTCCCGCACATCTCGAGCGGCAGTTTGAATCTGGCCGTGGTCGTGGGAGACAACCAGGGCACGGAAAACTTCGCTCGTGTAAAGGTGCCCGACTCCCTGCCACGGCTGGTTCTCGTAGAGACGGATCGCCAACACCGAAAGGCCTCCAGGTCGTTAAAGTCCGAAATGAAGTTTGTGTGGTTGGAAGCGCTGATCATCGCCAATCTCCATCTGCTCTTCCCGGGAATGGAAATCGTGGAAGCACACGCTTTCCGGGTAACTCGCGATGCAGAGGTCGCCATTCAAGAACTGGAGAGCGACGACCTCTTGGAAAGCGTCGAAGAGGCCATGAGGCAGCGGCGGTTTACCTCCGCTGTGCGCCTACAGGTGGACGCAAACGTTTCCGAGAAGATTCTCGAGATCCTGGCCAGCAATCTGCCGATCGACAAACAGGATGTGTACCGGATCAGAGGCTCCGTCGGCCTGATGCGATTGATGGAACTCTATGCCCTGGACCGGCCAGACTTGAAGGACAAGCCCCTTGTGCCTTCGATTCCTCAGAGTCTCGGGGCCGATGCCGAAGGGGACGTGTTCTCTGTCATCCGCCGCGAGGATCTTTTGCTGCATCATCCCTACGAGTCTTTTCAACCGGTCGTGGAATTCCTCGAGCAAGCGGCGCGCGACCCAAATGTGTTGGCAATCAAGATGACCTTGTATCGTGTGGGTTGCAACTCACCGATTGTCGCCGCCCTTCTCGAGGCCATAGAGCACGGCAAACAGGTATCCGTCCTTGTCGAACTCAAAGCACGGTTCGACGAGGAAAGCAACATCGAGTGGGCGCGCACCCTGGAGGATGCCGGTGTACATGTTGTCTACGGACTGGTCGGCATGAAGGTCCACTCCAAGACCGCCCTGGTGGTCCGGCGCGAAGGCGAGGAAATCCGCCGCTATGTGCACCTGGGAACGGGCAATTACAATCCGGTGACCGCACGGGTTTATTCCGACTTCGGCTTTTTCACCTGCAGCGAACAGATCGCTAACGATGTCACCTACTTTTTCAACGCCCTGACGGGGTACTCCCGGAAGAATGAGCCGCGCGAACTCCTGGTGGCACCCGTCAATCTAAGGCAGCGGCTCGAAGAATTGATCCTCAGAGAAATTGCCCTTCAGAAGAAGGGCGAGCGCGGCCATCTGATCTTCAAAATGAACGCACTGGAAGATCAGCAAATGATCAGATTGCTCTATCAGGCCTCGCAAGCCGGTGTGAAGGTTGACCTGTTGATACGGGGACTTTGTTGCTTGCGGCCCTCGGTCAGTGGGTTCAGTGACAATATCCGCGTCACGAGTATCGTTGGTCGGTTCTTAGAGCACAGCCGCGTCTATTATTTCCGGAACGGAGGTGCCGAGGAAGTTTATCTCGGCAGCGCCGACCTCATGCGAAGGAACTTGAGTCATCGAGTCGAAATCCTCTTTCCGATCCACAGCCCCCAATTGGTTCGTCGCTTGAAGGACATTCTTGACATCCAGTTGGCCGACGAAAAGAAAGCTCATCATTTGCAAAGCGACGGAAGTTACAGTCGAGGCAGCAGGCGAGGTCAAGCGGATGCCATCCACAGCCAACTCCAGTTTCTTACAACTGAAAAGGCACCTCTCAAGGTCGGCAAGGGCCTGGCGGCGTTGTCTCGCAAGCGGCTGGTCGCCGATCGGCGCACGGACAGGCGCACCAAGTCCTGACTCGCTACAGGCTGTGGGCGGTCCCGTCGAAGATCGAGATGGCGACGTGATGGTGAACGCAGATTCGGGATTGCCAGGCTTCACGTATTTTGTCTCCGCGACTGACCCGTCACCGGTAGGCACGGAAATCAGGTTGGCTTTTGAGGTGCCCGGTGGAAGCGCGCGGGCGGACGCCCGTCGTCCGAAACATCATTCCCTTTTTGACAGCTGTCTCCGCTACTGAGCGATGCGGTCAGGATCCACGAACAATCGCCCGAATACGGCCCCAAATATGAATCCTCCTACGTGTGCGAGATAAGCTATACCTCCTGTCTGGACCGTGGCCACGCTGCCCGCATTGAACAGTTGGATGAGGAACCACACACCGATCAGAAGCGCGCCCGGAATGAGTGTCACACGGACAAAAAAGAAGATGACTAGGAGCACGCGAATCCGATCGCGAGGATAGGTGACAAGAAAAGCGCCCATCACTGCGGCTATCGCGCCACTTGCACCAAGGTTGGGAACTGTGGAATGAGAGTTGGCGATGACCTGGGCCAGCATCGCCACCAATCCGCCAAGAAGGTAGAAGGCCACGTACCGCAAGGGATTCATGGCGTCTTCAATCTCCGGCCCAAAGGCCCACAAGAAGATCATGTTGCCGATGATGTGCGACCAACTACCATGAATGAACATGGCGGTAAGCAGAGTGATCCAATGATGGCCGCCCACAATGTTGGCCGGGACTGCGGCCCAGTTGAGCACAAACGCTTCGCCGCCTAGCAATTCCTGCACAAAAACAAACCCGTTAATCACAATAATGAGCAGCGTCATCAGCGGAAAGTGTGCCGGGCGCCGCGACGCATCCGATAACGGGATTATGGTCCCCACGGTGTTTTCTCGCTCCTCGAAACGGCTTTTACGCCAACGAGCCCGGCTTATCGACGTTTATCGCCACTACCCAAGCCACACCACGCGACCTGCGGCAAAGCATAGCATCAGTCGAGTTATGCCGCTAAGGGGGCAAGTGCCAGGCTACGACTCATAATGTGATTTCGGGATTGCTTCTGAGTACGCGTTTCGGACGCGCAATGCTGCAAATCACTGGTACGGATGCCGCGGATGCCGTCGTTAAATTGGCCCTCGCAAAGTTGATATGTTAGAGTGCGGTGGCAAAGGAGGGCCAATGAATCGCTTGTTCTCTTTGCTCCTGATTTCGCTGTTTACTTTGGTGATTTGCCCACGAACTTCGTCCATGCCGACATCCGACGAGGAAACGCTTAAGAATCTCGAAATGGAAGCAGCCAAGCATTCAGGATTCAGCGACGCGGATGTCGCCTTTCAGAAAAGCATTCTCGGACCACGCGTTATCAGCATCGATCCCCTCGGGCACGTCTATGACCAGAGCCCAGCCGACTACGAGAAGATGATCGTAGGGATAAGAACGGCCAACCCAGACGCAAAAGCAAGTACTGACATACACGATGTTAAGGTTCGCATTTCGGGCGATACTGCAACGGTGACGTATGGGGGAACTTACACGGCTTCCGGGTTCAAAGATCCCAATGCAAATGTTCCAGGAGCGCATTTCGTTGTGGTTGACACCTGGCAGAAGACGGCTGGGAAGTGGAAGCTTATCTCCAGCGCGGCGGTCTCGACTGAACCGATTCCAGCAGAGGCGTACAAGATGCCTGCTCCGGGAGCAGCGAACTGACTTCACCCTTATAATCGGCTCAAGTCCCGTCAGTTCCGCCAACCGGACACGTTGCCCCAGGCCCGAATTCGTCGAAAACCGGACCGCCGAGACCTCTCTCCCCAACTGCTCGTGAGAAATTCGGGCCAGAAGCGCCAGAGTGGGCGGTCTGGATCCTCGGTTGTGCGGCAAGAGTGCCTCAGGCGGAGGACGCGCGGCGGTGCACGGTTACACGGATGCCGTGCTTGGGCCGCAACGTGACGGAGGCATGCGGTTGGACGGGATGACCGGGCACGAGGTCAAGATGGAACCTCTGTTGGATCATGGCGAGCAGCAGCGTGGCCTCCAGCATGGCAAAGGCCGCGCCGACGCATACCCTCGGACCACCGCCAAAAGGGAAATAGGCGAATCGAGGGATTTTTCCCGAGCGGAGGGGATCTTCGCGCCAGCGCTCGGGATCAAATGTGTCTGGATTGGAGAAGAAACGCGGGTCGCGCTGCGTCAGTGATTGAAAGATGAAGATATTCGTGCCGGCAGTCACACGATAGCCGCCAATTTCGCAGTCCGCCACGGCGCGGCGTCCAATGCCCCAAACGGCCGGATAGAGCCGCATCGATTCTTTGAGGATCATTTCGGTGTAGCGCAGAAGGGGAAGATCCTCGGCTGTAGGTTCACGACCGCTGAGCACCGCGCGAAGTTCTTCGACGAGCTTAGCCTCTATGCAAGGATTCTCGGCGAGCAGGAAGCAGGTCCAAGACAGCGCGAGCGCGGTAGTCTCGTGTCCAGCGAGAAAGAGGGTCATAACCTCATCGCGCAATTGGGTGTCGCTCATCGATTGACCCTCGGAATCGCGCACCTGAAGAAGAGTGTCGAGCAAATCTCCGCGCGGCTGATTCGAGGCGCGACGCTCGCCGACGATGCCGTTGATGATTTTGTTCAGGTCACTGATGGCGCGGCGCCGCGCTGGTGCCAGGAAGTCCGGAAGGTCAAACGGGAGGAGGAGAGCCTGGCTGGCATCCGCCATGAACCTGTCGGTTACAACTTGCATGGCTTTGCCGACACGTTCGGCGACGCCGGTGACCTCCGCTCCAAACAGGCATTGTGCGACGATCTGGAGCGTCACGCCCATCATGTCCTCGTGAACGTTGCGTGATTCGCCGCTGGTCCAGGAAGCGAGCATGCGGCCGGCGGCGCGAGTCACGAGCGGCGCATAGGACAAGATGTTTTCGCGGCGGAAGGCCGGCTGGATCAGGCCTCGTTGGCGCTGCCATGGTTTGCCTTCGTTGGTTAGCAAGCCATTCCCGAGAACGCGAGCGAGGGCGCGATAATCGGCGGACTTGGTGAAGTTCCCGGGATTTGTGACCAGCACATATTCGATGTCGCGAGGATGCATCAGCAAGCAGATAGGAACGTGAAGGTAGCGAAGTTGCACAACGTCGCCATACTCCTTAGCGCAACGCGAATAGAATCCCAGCCAGTCGCGTGAGACAGCGGCCAGATTGCCAAGGAGGAAATGGCCCTTGGGGCCGGGAGGACGTCTTAGAGGGTGCGTAATTGCGGACGGAGCGGCTGCCACCATGCTATGGTCCCGCGTTCTGCCTTCGTGCAGAGGGCAAGATTATAGCAAGATCAAATGCGACCAGCACGTGGTCACAACTGTTGATAACTGTTGATTCGTTCCGGCAAGCCTTCCGTGTAGAGTGAACGCTGAGCAGGCCTCGCAATGACTAATGCAGGTGCCGAACTGGATTCGGGAAGGCCGAAGCTGATGGCCGTCGGATTCCGACCAACCAATCTCATCTCCTCGCAATCAGTTCTCGACGAGTACGGGCATTTGATCAACCGTGATTTCCTCTGGCAGAACACTGATGTTGTTTTGCCAATCGCGGTATTCCGTTAGCTGCAGTTTATTGGGTATGCGAACCGAGCGGCTGGCTCCGGTGCTGTCCCACAGGACCCAACCCTCATAACCGCCTGCCCGTTGTAACTCGCACGCCCAAAGGCCGTCTTGGTATTGGTCACAATGATCAAGCGTGGCCCCAACCATCCAACCCTCGACCGTAGCATAAGCCTCGCCGGGTAGCCTGACGCCTTGCCAATTATCTGACGAATCGCCACATGCGGGTCCCCATAAGGTTCCCCAAGCGCAGTTATCATAGGCATACCAAACCAGGCGCGACACCCCCGATACCGCCTGAACTACGTGAAAGCGCATCAGCCATGATGCTTCTTGTTCCTGGTCGTTAACTGTTGTGGTTCCCCAACTTGCCTCGGTGTCCCATATCTCAAGCGATGACAGGCCATGTCTTGCGAGCGTTTTCTTTAGTTGCGCCACGCCTTGCACGATGTCCTCGGGTTGTGTGTAGCCATAGCCATGAAAGGAGGCAACATCCGCATACGGATAGGTCCCGCCTGCTGCCGCCAAAAATAAATAGCTATCGAGCCAACTCAGATTAGGCTCGTTGATGCGGTTGACTGAGGGCAATAGGACCTTATTCGCATTGACGCCACCGCCAGGAGCGCAAACGCCGTTTGTGCAGCCGCAATTGGCGGGGTCCTTCGCGATTTGGTATAGGTCCCTTGCAATGCTCAGAAGTTGCGCGTCTGTTCCGTTCCAGAAATCCGTGAGGTTCGGCTCATTCCACGTTTCGTAATATTGCACCACACCGCAGTAGCGTCGAACCAGCTGAGTAAGGAAGTCGTCAAACGCTCGCATGTCGGGGGCGTCGCATGTCCCTGCCGCCCCCGTCGATCCGCAGGGATCAGCTGGGTTTTTCGACGCCCACGGTGGCACGTAGCCGAGAGTAAAAATAAAGTCCCGTACCCCATTTCGTTCAGCGGACGCAATCGTGTCATCCATCGTGGTCCAATTGTACTGGCCATCCGCCGGTTCCAGCGTCGCCCAGTTCACCACATCCCAGAGGCGGAACGTGTGAATTGGGAATGCGGGGAATGGCACCGCCGCCGTCGATGACGTGGGGTTTGCGACCAGCCGGTGAATGGTCATCCCGAAATACGCGTCTAGAATGGACCTACTCGCTGGAACAAAAGTAGCCACAAGCGGGCTATTGGTGTACGCGAAGTGTGTGACTGCAGAATCGTTCGGACCCATCCAAGAAGCCCCGGCACCACACCCGATGAGCAGTTCGCTTATCGCGAAGCTGACGGGAATCAGCATCATGCCAAGGCATAGGTTTCTGCTAACCCTTTGCGCTACATCACGAAACATCGCCAGCCCTCCTGGGACAGTACTAGTAGTACTAGTACTAATTATACATCGGCACTTCCCAGTGACGGGCAGTAGTTCGCAAAGGACTTGGTCAAAGACTAAACAGGAGACCGACTGGGATGGCGGAGAGGCTAGCCGTGCCGGCGAAGCCCAGTAAGGCCGCTAGACGCACGGACCGGTATCCGAACGCCGGGCTTGCCCCCTGTTGTCCACGCGTTGGTAACGGCAGCCTCGATGTGCAAGAGCACACACCGACCTGATGTCTCCGCGAGGGCAGGTGCTAGATTGTGCGTCGCAGCAGGAAGATCATGTCCGTGGCGCTATTGTCGAGCGGCGCCTTGCTGAAAGAGCCGCACTCTTCCACAACTTCCAGTCCCGTTAACAGGAAAAGCGCCCGGAGATGCGGATAGGTGTAGTAGGAGAGGGTCAGCGACTCGCATTCCTCACGAATTAAGTCTCCGTCTTCGTAGGTTCGGAGAAGAAATGTAAGCGTGTAGATCTGGTGGATTTTGTCGACCGCATCTTTCCGGTAGTAGCGCCGCACGATGTGGTTCATAGCAGAGGGATCCGTCCACTCGATCTCCAGGATTTCCTCGCCGAGCCGTGCCTGTAGCACTTCGAATTTCGGGTAGAAGACGTCGAAGGCCAGAATCCCTTTTTCAGGGAGGTGAAATGCTGCGGTGGTGAGGGCGCGGACCTGCTCCTCGATAGAGTGCATATGCTGCATAGGCCGGAACGGAATAATCACCAATGGATATTTCTTTTCGAGGCGGAAATTGCGCATGTCACCGTGATGGGTGCGAATCCGTTCGCGCACATCCGGAGGTTCCCGCTCGATCTTCTCGCGAAGAATGCCGAGCATGGGCAGAGAACTGTCGACACCGTGAATGGTGGTGCCCGCACGGGCGATGGGCAGCAGCACGCGGCCGGTGCCGCAACCAATTTCGAGAACCGGCCCGCCGATGCGCTGTGCCAGGTCCACATAGAAAGGCCCATCGATGAGATCTGTCATGGCCGCGTAGGCGCCATCGTAGTATTTAGCCAGCACGGCGTAAGGGTCGATTCCACTGGTCATTTGCGTACTCCGACGAGAACAGCCAGTGTGCTCTTATCGGTTTGCCGTGCTCCCATTACGAACACCGCCGGCATCACGTGCAAGCGCTCCACGACGGCCTCTTGCAGATGACGGGAGATAGTTTTCTATTCATGCTGTGAATGATAGTCATTCATAAGGTGAATGGCACGACCGGCTTACGTTGGGGAATTGCATCTGAGGAGCGAGTTCCTGGATGCATCAACAATTTCCGACAGCGACCTGAACAAGAATCGACTCATCAAAGGATAGTCCTTACACTCCTTCGCAAATGGTGTAGCACCTCGGCCAGCGGGAGTCGCCCGCAGAATGGTTAGAGAGATTGCCTGCGGGCACGGTCCAGGTACGACCTTTGTGGAAAGCCTATTCCTGCTCCATAAATCGGCTCAGCAAGTATCTTACATTTTGCCAAGGGCAGCGAAGAGGTAGTGATCCGAGACTGCAACCTTCCCGCGGCGAAGCTTGTTCCTTTCTCAGCTGAAGGTGCCGACGATCAAGAACTCAAGCTGGTTGCGTCTGGAAAGCTAGGCCTCCCGGAGACGCGTCTTGACATTAAGCAACTTCTGAAAATTCCAACGGGCAGTGTTGGGCGGTGAATAAGGCCATTCAAGCGCTTGTGGTCGACAGAGAAGAAGAGCTGTAAAGAAGAAAACAACGGCGTTCTGGGACGCAAGCGCGCTCGTCCACTTTTGCGTTCACGAAGCTGCGAGCCGTCAGGCTCGGTCACACCTAAGGCGATTCGCCCCCGTATTGTGAGCGGCTCTGAGGCCACAACCTCGTTGCTGGCTAAAACTCTTTCCGGATGATTGCTGTCTGCCAGCTGAGCGGAGCATGTCGCAGGAGGCCCTCGCGGGAGAATCTTCGTATGCGTCTCTTCTCAAATGCCCTATTGGGCATAATATAGAATGGGGAAATCGCCGGGCGTCAAGCCCGCGGCAATAAATTTGCAAAGAAAGGCAACCCAATGGACCTTCATCAGTTAGCGAAGGAATTGCGGGAAAGACAAATTTGCCAGGAACGCTGGAAGGACTGCGAAATGTCGGAAGCGGACTTTCGGAAAATCCTGCTTGAAATGCCAGACGAACGGATGGTCTTGACATACTGCGCGTGCCCGGGAGGTGGCGAAGATCACGTGCCCCGGGACCTAGGGCTCGCGGCAGTGCAAGTAGCCGAATCGGCTGAGGAGTGGCTCGAAATAACCAGTCAAATCGGGCCGAACGGAGAATTGCTACCACGCCCCGAGCCACAAAAGTTCCAGTTTTCGCGAGCAAAAGTACTTGCGCTACTAGGCCAGCATCGCCCGTATATGCTCAAAAAGCGGGGAAAGACCGCTGGCCACACCTAGTCTTGGGCTTCCTGCTAACGACGTTAACTCTAGCGGTCCTGGCAAATGGTTGAGTAGCTCCCAGGAACTCCCACCACAGAAGAAGGCGTGACCTGAAGAATCTCTGCTGTTAAACGGTCCACCGGGCAAGTTGCGCCCGAATCAGCGAGAGGAAGGCTCTGGTGCCGGTCTCACCGCCAGCGCGAAACCAATCTCGCGGAAGCAGGAATCAACTATGTCTTACATATGGGCATGGTTGAGCAACGGACTTACTCGTGCTTGGCATCGGTCTCGCTATTTCGTTGTTGGTGCTCATTTCGCGCCTTCTCCAAAGACCTCTTGAAGCCGCCTCCCGACAATCTGATCTTCTCCCGGTTGCAGCATCCAGACGCCCACAACAATCGCGTTGTTGCCTCCCGGTAGCCCGGCGCTGGCGGGGCCTCCGCCTGTGGATGGGTTCAGTTCAATGCGGGGGACTCCTTCGCGCATCTTTTGCATCACCTCTCTTGCTGACAGTTTGATTCGATTCAGGTCGTAAGTAATCACCAAGTGTGGGACATGGTTCGCAACAGGGGGAATGAAAATTCTTGCTTCAACGCTGGGAATGCCTTGAACGAGTTCTGCGATTCGCTGCGCTCGGGCGCGATATTCCGCTTCCATTGCGGCATCGTCCTGTTTAAGAAACCAGTCCACGGCAGCGACGAGGCCAATGATCTCCTCCTTCCCGACTTTCATCCCACGGCCGATGGTGTTCGAGTAGGGTGAATTGTTTAATTGTGCCGCGTCGATCAAATCTTTCTTCCCCAAGAGCAACCCAGTACATTGCGGTCCGCGAATACCCTTTCCACCGGAAAAAGCCACCAGATCAAACCCCATTTCCGTATAGTTCCAGAGGTTGGAAATAGGCGGCACATCGGCAGCAGCATCGTTGAAGCACGGCACCCCATGCTTGTGGGCGACGCGGACCCAATCTTCCCTGCCTATCCGGCCACCCTCGGCAGCATTGAAGAACTGGGTCATTACTGTGCGTTCGGTGAACGCCCGTTCATATTCATCGAGCGTCTCCACATCGATGAAGCGCGCGCCACAGTCGCGAATCGCGTGATCGTAGTCATAGTGATGCGTCTTTTGGACGATGACTTCGTTCCTTAACCCCTGCATTTCGGCGGGAATATTTGCAATCGCGGATTTGTTACCCCGAGTGATGCACGCCGCTGTCGCGAGCGTAATTGCAGCTGCAGCACCCGAAGTGACCAACGCCCCTTCGCAGCGGAGACGCCTCGCCAGGTACTCGCCGGCGGCCTTTTGGAGTTCCATCAGGTGAACAGGCTTTTGTGCCGCCCAAGCAACCGCTGCTTGCACTTCCTCCGGCATGATGGACGCGGATAGGATCGTATAGGTGCCAGCGGCGTTGATGAATGGAGTTACGCCAAGTTTCTGGTAATAATCTACGGCACCTGTAGGAGGCGTCGAGCCATTCACAGGGAATAGGCGGCCGATGCACACGCCACCCGCTAGTGCCTGGCTCCCCTCGCGAAAAAGTTGTCGACGGCTGATCGATTCCATGCTTCCTCCTTTTTAATTTCTCGGGTAGCTGTCGGCGGTTGCCGGCAGCGAACCTTGCAACATGGGAATATTGAAATACTGCGGACGAGCTTTTTCCCACTGGACCATACTGAGGCCCGAGGGATCGTAGAGAATTCGTCCTGCGCGAATGGTCATTCGCGCTACGATTTGGGAGGTGCCTTCCATCTTGGCGTAACCGCAGTCAATGTAGCCGAAATGACCGTGCAATTCGTCCAGAACAGCGATGTCGGCATCCTTGCCGATCGACAAAGTCCCAAGCTCTGGCCGGTGAATTTCGTGCGCAGGATTGACTGTGGCACGCCGGATCAAATCGCTCAGTGGTACACCCATGCTCAGAAACTTGGACATCACATTGCTCATGCTGAGAATTAAGAAATCGCCGGTGTGCAAGTCCGTGGACATGGAGTCGGGAACAAATCCCTGCTTGACGGCGCGCACGGCATTGCGGAACCAGAAGCTGCCCGCTCCGTGGCCTACATCGAAAATTACTCCACGGTTTCGCGCTTGTTGCAGGATCGGATTGAGTTTCCCATCCTCGAGAACGATCGGGAACTGTTGCGCAAACACATGGGTATGAATGTCTCCGGGTCTAGCCTTCTCGAGAATGAGGTCCGCATAGCTCCTCTCCGGGCGCGGCCAGAAATCAAACATAACCGGAACCTTGGCTGCTTCTCCACATGCGACCGCTCGATCGACAGCGGCCCAGGTGGGATGCAATTCCTCCAGGGGTTTCTGGGTCCAATAGTGAGCCGTTTTTACACCCACGATGATGTCCGAGTATCTGAGGACGGTGTCAGCACAGCGCTTCACATCCATTTGGTCAACGGTCTGTTCCAATCCCCCTGTCATGCCATCGGCCACGATGTTTAGAAACGCCAGCACACGTACCTTCGCGTGGTCGATCACTTCTTCCTTTTCCTGGAGAAAGGTGTCCGCCCCCGCCGTTCCAGCGTCAACGATGGTGGTTACGCCGGACTGCAAGGCCAAATCCGCTGGAACGCCGAGCGGAGCAAGTTGCGAGCGCGGATCAGCGGTGAGCAGAGCAGCGAGGGCCGGAACTTCGTGATCCGGCGAGTCGGGAGCGAACCAATTGAGCGGTGCGCCTCCGTGCCCAACGTGGTAGTGGATGTCGATCAGGCCTGGCGTGACGTAAAGACCTGAGACATCCACAACTTTCAGTGCTTCGTTGGCGGGAATGTCCTTTTCAACGGCTGCGACCTTGCCCACCAGAACAGCAACGTCCCTTTTTCCGTCTAAGCCGTTCGCGGGATCAATGACGTGGCCCCCCTTGAGCAGCAAGTCGTACCGAGGCACCGGTGTGTTGGCCACCTGTGCATTAGCCACGAGGACTGCGAATAACGCTGTCAATGTGCAAATCGCCTCTACCGTTTGCCGCATGAGACGGCCCCTTTCGATGCCGAGAATTTTCTGTTAATAGCCAGGCTGTAGCCTGAAAGGCCCAAGACTGCAATCAAAACGCCGCCCATTCTGGCACAGAAATCGCAAGTATTGCGCAGAAGAAAGCCATTTCTCAATCAACGCGCTTCGCCAACTCCTTATAATCCAAAAATCGGAAAAGTTCTTGCAAGTACGCTGATTCCAGGCCAGCGATCCGCGGGTCCAGCCTGGAAATGTTTGCCAACGTCCGGACGGGGCCTCCCGAATCGCCCTAACCTTCCGTTTCCACTGCACTTCGCTCAGTCCTTTGAAATACTCAACCTTCCCCTGCTGCACCTTCCTTTGTCTGTTGATTTTGTCCATTTTCCGGACTCTTCGGGTCAGGAGAGGCCACTGAGGAGGGAGTTATCTCGATTCGGCCTTTCTTTTCAATCGGTAACCAAGGGACAAACGTTCCATGAGGCTGGGAGCCGCCGTCCATTGAAGTCCCCGGCCCATGTGCGCCACAGTCGCGACATCGCGCGAGTCGTAAAAGGCCCCGCGAAATCTGATTCAAATTTGTGAAGGAGACCCACCATGAAAGCACTTCGGAATGGGATGTTGACAATCGCCGCGCTTGCGCTGGCTGGCATCTTCACGGGCACGGCGAACGCGCAGGCGAAGGCGGCCGGAAGCTTCACTCTGCCCTTCGAGGCAAAGTGGGGGAATGCTGTTTTGCCGCCAGGGAACTATACCTTTTCCGTTCACTCAGCAAACTCGGCAAGCGGCGCAGTCTACCTCGTTACCCTCGCCCCACAGGGCCGGATCGGCGAGACGATCACCTCGATGCAAGATCTGGGCGCGAGGATCGGTGAGAAGAATATGCTCGTCGCCGTGCGCACCGGGGGACGCTACAGAATCACGTCGCTGCACTTAGCTATTGCGAACCTGGTCGTGAACTTTGCCGTGCCTAAAGACGAGCGGACACAGATCGCTGCGGCGCCTCAACTGGTCGAGAGCGTGCCGATTCTTCTGG
>Ga0137386_10001058_pt1 | contig 16874 bp, 14 predicted proteins | sample SagtaG_4_FD_104910 | JGI IMG/M metagenome (GOLD analysis project Ga0137386, IMG submission 104910) | Vadose zone soil microbial communities from Sagehorn Ranch, Mendocino, California, USA - Sage2_R_100_16 metaG | ecosystem: Environmental > Terrestrial > Soil > Vadose zone | place: USA... | reverse complement strand
TGGTGTTGTCGGCCTGCAGGCCGGTGAAGAACGCCACGGCCTCGGCGGGCCAGCCGGAAAACCCCATCCCCCAAGCCTAAGAGCCCGCACCGCCGGAAACCGGCGCCCGCCGGCCGCCCAGTTCGACCCCTTGGCCGGTGTCTGTACAGGATGGAACCGCGACAGGGGAAGAAGGCGAGGCGAGGCGATGGCGGCAGCGGACCTGATCTCGAGGGCGCGGGCCGGGGATGGCGAGGCGTTCCGGGAACTGACCGAGCCGTACCGCCGGGAGCTGCAGGTGCACTGCTACCGGATGCTCGGCTCTTTCCAGGACGCCGAGGACGCCCTCCAGGACACGCTGCTGGCCGCCTGGCGGGGCTTCGGCGGGTTCGAGGGGCGCGCCTCGCTGCGCACCTGGCTTTACCGGATCGCCACCAACCGGTGCCTCAACGCGCGCCGCTCGGCCAGCCGGCGGCAGGCCAAGGAGTGGAACGTGCCCGGGGTTGAACCGCCCGAGCCGACCCGGCTCGGCGAAGTCGTATGGCTCGAGCCATTCCCCGACGCCCTGCTCGAGGGCGCGACCGGGGTGCCGCCCGGCCCGGAGGCCCGCTACGAGCAGACCGAATCCATCTCCCTGGCCTTCGTGACCGCCCTCCAGGTGCTGCCACCCCGCCAGCTCGCCGTGCTGATCCTGCGCGATGTCCTCGGCTTCCACGCCAGCGAGGTGGCCGGCATGCTGGACTCCACCGTCGAATCGGTCAACAGCGCCCTCAAGCGGGCGCGCGCCAGCCTGCAGCGCCGCCGGGCGCCTGCCCCCGGCCGCGAACCGCCGCCCGCCGCCGGCTCACCCGCGGAGGACGCGCTCGTGGCGAGGTTCGTCAGCGCCTACGAGGCCGCCGATCTCGACGCGCTGGTGGCCCTGCTGACCGACGACGTGTTCATCTCGATGCCGCCGATGCCGTTCGAGTACGAGGGCAGGGACGTCGCGGCCCGGTTCTGCGCCAGCCTGTTCGGCGCGGGCCGTAGGTATGACCTGGTGCCGACGCGAGCCAACGGCCAGCCGGCGTTCGGCACCTACCTGCGCTCCCCGGCCGGCGTCAGCCACGGGACCGGCATGTACGTGCTCACCTGCACCGGCGACCGGATCTGCGCCATGACCCGCTTCGAGAACAGCGTGCTCCCCTGGTTCGGGCTGCCGCGATCGCTGCCGAGCCGGTAGCCGGCTGCCGCGGGGGCTGCCCGCTGGCCGGGTGACCACGTACCGGCGCGGGCACAGGTTCTCGAAGGTGACCGGGGCGCGGGCCGGGCACGTGGTCCCGGCGGCCTGGATGGCCCGGCGGGGCGGCGCCTGTGCCGCGGCCATCCGGCGCCGGCGTCTGCGCGTCCTACAGTTGAGGCATGCCCGGCCGGTGACCGGAGCGGGCCTGCCCGGGCCGAGCGCGCTGGAGGCGGCTATGCGTCATGGGGGTTTCGCGGAGCCGGGCAGGGCATGGCGCGGCCTGCGCGCCCGGGTGGCCGGGGCGCGCGGCGCGGCGGCCGCCGCGCTGGTGCTCGCGACGCTGGCCGCGGGGACGGGCCCGGCGGCGGCGCAGCCGCAGGCCGGCCCGGCGGCGCGGCCCGACGGGACCGCGCGGCTGGACGCGCCTCCCGGGACGATCTCGACGGTGGCCGGCGGGGTCGGCGGCCCCGCGCGGGCCGGTTCGGTGAGCCTCGGGCAGTGGCCCCGCACCCCGTGCGGCCTCGCGCCTGCCGGTGGCAGCGTGTACCTGGGCACCGGCAACACGGTGCGGAAGGTAAGCCAGCGAAGCGACTGGCTGACCACGGTGGCGGGAGCGGCTGACGGCAAGGGCGATGGCGTCCCGGCGATCAGTTCGGCGCTCGACCGTGCCTGCGCCCTGGCGGTGGACCGGGCCGGCAACATCGTCCTGGCCGAGTACCAGAACGTGCGCGTGATCGCCGCGCGGACCGGCGCGTTCTATGGCCAGGCGATGACCGCGGGCAACATCTACACCGTGGCGGGCGAGAGCACCCACGGCCTCGGCGGGTCCGGGGTCCCGGCGACCCAGACGAAACTGTGGGACGCCATGGGCGTGGCGGTCGACGCCCACGGCAACCTGGTGATCGCGGATGGCGGCTTCTCGGCCTTCCGCACCGCGGCCGGCGCGGAGATACGGGTGGTGGCGGCGGTGGCGGGGATGTTCTATCACCGGAAGATGGTCGCCGGGGATATCTACACGGTGGCCGGGTCCCGCAAGGGCACCGGGTACGGCGGTGACGGCGGCCCGGCCGGGCAGGGACAGCTCGGCACCCAGATCGGTGAGGTCCGGGTGGACCCGGCGGGCAACCTGGTGATCGCCGACACCGGCGACAACGCGGTCCGTGTGGTGGCGGCCCGGACGGGTACCTTCTACGGCCACGCGATGACCAGCGGCGATATCTACACGGTGGCCGGCGACGGCACGGCCGGCTTCTCCGGCGACGGCGGCCCGGCCACCAGCGCCGAGCTGAACGCCCCGGCGAGCGCCGCCGTGGACGGCGCGGGCAACGTGGTGATCGCCGACAGCAACAACCACCGGGTCCGGGTGGCGGCGGGGACGGCGGGCACCTTCTACGGCGTCCCGATGACCGCCGGGAACATCTACACGGTGGCCGGCGATGGCACCTTCGGCTTCTCCGGCGACCGTGGCCCGGCCACCAGCGCCGAACTCGAGAACCCCCAGAGCGTGGCGGTGGACGGGGCGGGCAACCTGCTGATCGCCGACAGCTTCACCGCCCGGGTGCGGGCCGTGGCGGCTCATGCGGGCTCCTATTACGGCCGGCCGATGACCGCCGCGGACATCTACACGGTGGCCGGAAACGGAAAAGTCACCTCGGGCGACCGCGGCCCGGCGCTGGCTGCCGAACTCGGGGCACCCGCGGGAACGGCGGTGGACAGCGGCGGCAACACGTTCGTCGCCGACGGCGGGACCGGGCCGCAGGCCAGCCGGGTACAGTTGCTGCCCGCCTCGCCGGGCATGTTCTTCGGGCAGGCCATGACCGCCGGGAATGTGTACACGGTGGCCGGCACCGGCAAGACCGGGTTCACCGGGGACGGTGGCCCGGCCACCAGCGCCGAGCTGAGCGGCGCGACGGGCCTGGCGGCGGACGCCGCGGGCAACCTGGTCATCTCCGACTGGGGAACAACCGGATCCGGGTCGTGGCGGCCGCGTCCGGCACGTTCTATGGCCGCGCGATGACCACCGGGGACGTCTACACGGTGGCGGGCGGCGGTTCGAGCCTGGCCAGCGGCATCCCGGCCAGGAGTGCCCTGGTGTACGGGCCCGACGGACTGGCCGTCGATGGGCCGGGAACCTGGTGATCGCCGACAACTCCGGGTGCGAGATCCAGGTGGTGGCGGAGAAGTCCGGCACGTTCTACGGCCAGGCCATGACCGCCGGGGACATCTACACCGTGGCCGGCGGCGGGGGGTGCGGCTCGGGCGGCGACGGCGGCCCGGCCACCGGCGCGGGCCTGGAAGCCCCCACCGGGGTTGCCGTGGACGCGCGCGGCAACCTGGTCGTCGACGACACCGAGGACTACCGGATCCGGGTCGTCGCGGCGGCCACCGGCACGTTCTACGGCAAGGCGATGACCGCCGGCGACATCTACACCGTGGCGGGCGACGGCACGCAGGGCTATTCCGGCGACGGCGGCAAGGCCACCGCCGCCGAAATCAACCCGAACGCCTTCACCGATGTCTGCGGCGGCGTGACGGTGGACGCCGCGGGCAACCTTGTTCTCGCCGACACCGGCAACCACGTGGTGCGAGTGGTGGCGGAGAAGGCTGGCACGTTCTACGGCCAGGCGATGACCGCCGGGAACATCTACACGGTGGCGGGCAACGGCCTGGAGGGGTTCACCGGGGACGGCGGCCCGGCCACCAGCGCCGAGCTCATCGACCCCGACTATGTGACCGTCAGCGCCGCCGGCGCCCTGCTGATCACGGACTTCGACACCGGCCGGGTCCGTGCGGTGACCGGCGGGCCAGCGGCCTAACGGCCGTTCATCAATGTGCGGAGGACGTCCAGCTCGGCCGTGGAGCGTTCGTGAGCAGGTCCCGCGACGCGCCAGCGTGATCACGGGGTGGCGGCGCCGTTGGCCGGGGTGACCACGTACTGGCGCAGGCACAGGTCCTCGAACGTGACCGGGCCGCGCGGGCCGGGCACGTGGTCCACGTTGATCCCGGTCTCCGGGACGCCGCGCAGCCGGAAACCGTCGAGCAGCCGGGTGCTGGCGTTCCAGAAGGCACCGGTCCCGGCGTAGCCGTCCAGGAACGCGCGGGCGGCGTCCGGGTCCGCGGTGACCACGCTCGCCGCGAGCCCGGATGTTGCCTCATTAGCCACCGCAGCCGCGTGTGACGGGCCGTCCACCGGGGCCACCGTCACGGTCGCCTCGCGCCCGGCATCCAGCGCCCACTCATGACCGAGCGGGTGATCATGAGGCGGCATGGACGCCGCCACCCCGCGGCCGCGCAGCGCCTTTTCCGCCACGCCGAGCATCCGGTCCCATGCCTGCGCGTGCACCAGGAGCAGGTTCAGCCGGTTGCACACCCCCAGCCGGTCAAGGCTGGCGGTGATCAGCTCGGCGGCCAGCCCCGGGTCCGCGGCACGGTCCAGGTAGAGCACGCCGCCGCCGTCGGCGTGGGCGAGCGTGCGGACCCCGTGCCTGGCGGCCGCCGCGGCCAGGGCGCGGGTGGTTTCCCCGCTGCCGCGCAGGATCACCAGCGGGATCAGGCCCGGCCTGGCCACCAGTTCCGTGGCCGCCTGCCGGTCGGCGGACCTGACCAGCTGCAGCGCGCCAGGGTCCAGCCCGGCTTCGGCCAGCGCGGGCGTGATGACGTGGTCGAACAGTGCCGTGGCCGAGCGCAGTGCCGCCGCCCCGGTGCGCAGCACGCCCGCGTTGCGGGATTTCAGCAACTGCGACGCCACGTCCACCGTGACATTCGGGCGGGCCTCGTAGTTCGCGCCGATCACACCGACCGGGACGCGTCGTTCATCAAGAAAAAACCCGCCGGGAAGGTCCCGGAGACGCCGGTGCGCGGGCGGGAAGGGGGCGCCGGCCAGCAGCGAGATCTGCCGCGCCATCTCGGCGATGCGCGCCTCGCCGAGGGCGAGCCGGTCGAGCAGCCCGCGGCCGAGGCCGGCGGCCTCGCCCGCGCTGACGTCCGCGGCGTTGGCGGCGAGCACCGCCGGTGCCGTCTCGCCGAGCAGCCTGGCCATGGCGTGCAGCGCCGCGTCGACGGCGTCACCGGGGGCGGCGCGCAGGTGCGGCGCGGCGGCCCTGGCCGCCTGACCGCACGCGGTCACGGCTGTCGCGGCGTCGGGCCCGGTCATCGCTAGAACAGCACGGACGCGAAGGTCGCGGTCTGGGTGAAGCCGACCCGCCGGTAGGCGGCGCGGGCCGGGCGGTTGTAGTCGTTGACGTACAGGGAGACCACCGGCGCCACCCGCCGCAGCGCGTCGGTGACCACCGCGGCCATGCCGGCCTCGGCCAGGCCGCGGCCGCGCAGTTCCGGCCGCACCCAGACGCCCTGCACCTGGCAGGCGAGCGGGGTCACCGCCCCGATCTCCGCCTTGAACACCACCCGGCCGTCCTCGATCCGGGCGTACGCGCGGCCCGTGCCGATCAGCTCGCGCACCCGGGCCCGGTAGGCGCCCCCGCCGTCGGGGCCCAGCGGCGAGACGCCGACCTCCTCGGTGAACATGGCCACCGAGGCCGGCAGCAGGATGTCGAGTTCCTCCCGGCGGACCTGGCGGACCAGCGGGTCCGGCGGCACCAGCGGCGGCCCGGAGATCTCCATGACCGGCTGGCTGCCGCGGACCTCGCGGGCCGCGCCCCAGTACGGCCGCAGCGCGTCCCACAGGCGCATCACGTCCGGGGCCAGGCCCACGATCGAGGAGCTGCGGCGGCCCATCAGCCGGGCCCGGCCGGCGAACGCCGCGAGGGCGTCCGGGGTGGCCGAGACCGGCACCAGGTTGGCGCCGACGTAGCACAGCGAGAGGATCTGGCCGTTGGGCTGGTAGCCCCAGATCTGGCCGCCCAGCCGGGCCAGTTCGAGCCCGGCCTCGTGTACCCGGGAGCTGACGAACACGTTGACGACGGGGTCACGGTCGCACAGCGCGAGTACCTCGCCGAGATCGCGATCGTCGAGCAGGCGCAGTGCCGAGGATCGCCCTGCCTTGGTGCGCAGCACTCATCCAGCGTATCGGCCGGCCGGCGGCGCGTGGCACCGGACACTCGCAGCGGGCCGGCGGCGGCCTCAGCCGTTCGGTGACGGGGCCGGCAATGCCGGGCAGGTGGCGTTGACCAGCCCGGGGTGGTGCGGCAGGGCCCCGGTGGCGAGGTAGGCGCCGAGGAAGTTGTTGACGCACAGGTTCGGCGGCTGGGACAGCGACTGCCCGTGGTTCCCGCCGCCCTGGACCACCAGCATCCGCGCGCTCGGCAGCAGCTTGTGCGCGGCCTGCGCGCCCGGGTAGGGGGTGGCGGCGTCGAGCGAGCCCTGGATCATCAGGATGGGCGGCAGCCCGGCGCCCTTGATGGCCAGCGGCCGGGCCGGGCCGTGCACCGGCCAGAACGCGCACGCCGCGTTGAACCAGGCGTTGTCCCAGGCCTCGAACGGCGCGGTGCGGTACACCCGCCGGGTGTCGGCGTCCCATCTGGCCCAGTCGCGCGGCCAGTTGACGTCGCTGCACTCGACGGCGTTGTAGACGGCGAACTCGTTCTCGTTCTGGCCGCCGAGCGCATGGTACTCGCTGACCAGCCCCCGGCTGGTCCCGGTGTGCAGGTAGGCGGCGAGCGCGGCGGCCAGGCCCGGCCAGTCCGTGTCGCTGTACCCGCCCTGGAGCATGGTGTCGTCGAACTCGTCGGGCCCGATCATCGGGCCCTGGGGGCCGCCGACCGGGCGCGAGGTCAGCTCGGCGCGGGCCCGGTACCAGGCCTGCTGTACCTGGGCGCGGGTGGTGCCGAGCCGGTAGTTCGCGGCGTGCGCGGCGATCCAGGCGAAGAAGGCCTGGATCCGGTTCTCGAACGCGTAGTCCTGGGAGATGTTGTCGGCGTACCAGGCGCCCCGCGGGTCGACGGTGCTGTCCAGCACCATCCGCCGCACCCGGTTGCCGAACATCGTGGCGTAGACCTGGCCCAGGTAGGTGCCGTAGGAGTAGCCCAGGTAGCTGATCTTCTGCTGGCCCAGCGCGGCCCGGATGGAATCCATGTCCCGCGCGGCGTCCGCGGTGGTCATGTGCGGCAGCAGCCAGCCGAACCGGTGCTCGCAGTCGGCGGCGTAGGCCTTGGCCCGGCCGATGAGCGACCGCTCGGCGGCCTGGCTGGCCGGGATGTAGTCGGGCCGCACGCCCGCGAAGAAGGACGGGTCGCAGTGCAGCGCGGGCACGCTCGCGCCGACGCCGCGCGGGTCGAACCCGATGATGTTGTACTCGGAGGCCACCGTGTGGTCGAGGCTGAAGGCGATCACGGCCGCGAGATAGCGCCCCGGGCCGCCCGGGCCGCCGGGGTTGACCAGCAGGTCGCCCTGTTGCTTGCCGGCCGGCGCGGTCGCCGGGACCATGGACAGCGCCAGGGTTATCTTCCGCCCGGACGGGTGCCGGTAGTCCAGCGGCACGGCCAGGGTGGCGCACTGCACCGAGGCGCCGGAGACCGTGCAGGGCTGCCAGTTCAGCCGCTGCGGGGCCGCGGCCGCCCGGCCGGCCCCGCTGCTGGCGACGGCGGGGGCACCGGGGCCGGAGGAGGACGCCGACGTGCAGCCGGCCAGCAGCATGACGGCGCAGGACAGGACGGCGGCGGTCAGCGTGGCGCTCCCGCGCGGAAGCGCCCGCGCGGGCCTGCGGGTGGGCGGCATGTCTGTCATCTTGCCGCACCCGGCCGGGTGCGGCGCACGTCAGGCGGACTTGTGGCGTTCCGCCAGCGCCCGCCGGTACTCCTCGATGACGATGTCGTTCAGCTCGGTGACCGAGGTGTCCCTGCTCGCCTTGTCGAAGGTGATTTCGCCGTGTTGCAGCAGGTTGATCCGGTCGGAGATCTCCAGCACCTGGCCGTAGTTGTGGGCGATGATGATCACCGCGACGTCGCCGCGCTGCTTCAGGTCGCGCACCAGGTCCAGGATCATGGCGGCTTCCTTGGCGCCCATGGCGGCCAGCGGCTCGTCCAGCAGCAGGACCTTGGCGTCGGTGAACACCGCGCGGGCGACCGCGATCGCCTGGCGCTGCCCGCCGGAGAGCTTGGCGACGTCCACGTCCACCGACGGGATGTTGACGCCCAGCTCGTCCAGGTGCTCGCGGGCGATCCTGCGCATCTCCTTGTTGGCCAGGAACGGCCAGCGAACGCGTTCCCGCTTGAGGAACATGTTGTGGTAGACGCTGAGCTGGTTGACCAGCGCGAGGTCCTGGTACACCACGTCGATGCCCAGCTCGCGGGCGTGGTCGACGGACTTCATCGTCACCTCTTGCCCGTTGAGCACGATCCGGCCGCCGTCCGGCTGCTGGAAGCCGCAGAGGATCTTCAGCAGCGTGGACTTGCCCGCGCCGTTGTCGCCGAGCAGGGCCAGCACCTCGCCCTGCCTCAGGTGCAGGTTGATGTCCCGCAGCGCGGTCACCGCGCCGAACCGCTTGCTGATGTGCTCGACCCGCAGCACGTCCTCCGTCGGGGCGGCCGGGGCCGCCTGCCCGTCCGGCGTCACGGCGGTCATAGTGCTCTCCCTCGTTCACGCAGCCGGGCGAACTGGACATTGGCGACCATGGCGAGCAGGATCGCGGCGCCGAAGATTAGCGGCAGGGGGTTCGCGCTGACGCCGATGACGTTGAAGCCGTCGGTGAGCACGGCCAGCATGATCGAGCCGAGGAAGGCGCCGATGACGGTGCCGGACCCGCCGAGCATCGCGGTGCCGCCGATGACGGCGGCGGCCACCGAGTAGAACATCGGCGTGTAGCCGCCGGAGCTCGGGTCGATGACGCTGGTCTGGAAGGCCACCTGAATGCCGACGAACGCGCCGAGCGTGGCGGTGAGCATGAAGTTGCCGTACTTGATCCGGGCGGCGTTGACGCCCGCCTCCTGCGCCCCGAGCTGGTTGCCGCCTACCGCGATGGTGTGCAGTCCCCACCGGGTGCGCCGCAGCACCAGGTGGAAGACGAACGCGAAGAAGACCGCCCAGCCGAACTCGGCCCAGGCGAAGGTGCCGATCCAGTGGCCGATCCCCTGCACCTGGACGGGGATGGCCGACTGCTCCGCGTGCGAGGTGATGAGCATGATGCCCTGCAGCGCGAAGCCGGTGCCCAGGGTGGTGACGAACGACGGCAGGCCCACGGTGACCGTGAGGAACCCGTTCACCCAGCCGACCGCGAGGCCCATGGCCAGGGAGATCAGGATCGCCGGGATGCCGGGCACTCCGTAGAAGTCGATCAGGTAGTGCATCAGGAACGGCGCGAACGTGTAGGTGAAGCCCACCGACAGGTCGATCTCCCCGCAGATGAGCAGGAACACCTCGCCGATCGCGATGATGATGATGGGCCCGGCGATCTGGGAGACGTTGATGAGGTCGAGCTTGGTGAAGAAGGTCGCCCGGCCCAACGGCGAGATGAACCCGAAGTAGACGATCAGCAGCACCACCACGAGGAAGACCGTCGCCTCGCGCTGCTGCATGAACAAGACCGCGGCCCTGCGCAGCGGTCCGCGCGGGGCACCACCCACCGGCCCGCCCGGCGGGCCGCCTACCGAAGCGCTGGTGCGCTCAGCGGTATCGCTCACCTCGACCTCACCCTTCCGTGCGCACGTGCGCGCGCCCTGCTCGCGCGCCCTGCAAAGACCGCGGGCGCGCCAGCGGCCGTACTGGCCTCGATCGCATGACCAGTATCCGCCCGCCGGCGCGCCCGCCCAAGACCCTTGTTCCCGCGGCCGTCAGGTGCTGGTGGTGGCGGGCGGGTTGGAGATCGGGCCGGACCGCGGCACCAGGGTCGGACTCGCGGCGGAGCCCTCGTAGCTGGTCTTGGTGTGCAGGTACGGCCCGACGTTGGACTTGGTGACGAAGGAGAGGCCGGTGTCGGTGTCCGGCGGCAGCACCAGCCCGCCGGTCAGGTTGAACAGGTAGAGGTACAGCGCGGGCAGGAAGCCCTGCAGGTACGGCTCCTGGTCGATGGTGAAGTCCAGCGTGCCGGCCTGGATGGCGCTGAGCGTGCCCGGCGTCAGGTCGAAGCCGCCCGCCGGGATCTTGCCGGTCAGGCCGGTGGCCGACATGGCCTGGGAGAGCAGCTCGGTGGAACCGGCGTCCACCGCGAACGCGCCCTTGAGCTTCGACTTGTTGCCGAGCAGGAACGCCTTCTCCGCGGTGAGCTCACCGGCCGTGGCCGCGCCCGTGGTCGAGGAGTGGACGGTGAAGCCGGCCGGGGTGAGCACCGACGCGGCGCCGTCGAAGCGGGGCTGGATGTTGCCGGCCCCGGGCGTGGCGATGAAGATGACGACGTCACCGGGCGTTTTGACCAGCGACTTGATCTTCTCGCCGAGCTGCTGGCCGGACAGGTAGAGCGCCTGGCCGACGTAGCAGAGCCGGTTGGTGCCGATCTGCGGCGTGCCGTTGCTGGTGTAGGCACCGTCCGCGTTGTAGGTGATCACCGGGATGCCCGCGTTCATCGCGTTGGCCACCGGGGTGGTGAACGCGGTGGCGCTGACGACGGGCACGGCGATGCCGTTCGCCTTGGCGGCGATCGCGGTGTTGATGTAGCTGACCATCTGCGGAACGACCGCGTTCTGCGAGCCGCCCCACTTCGGCTTCGGGATGCCGAGCAGCGCGGCGGCGTCCGCCATGCCGTTCTGGGTGGGCACGAAGAACAGGTTCGTGGTCACGTGGTTGTCGAACCAGAACTGCCATGCGGGCGTCTTCGGGAAGTTCCCGGCTGTCTCTTTGGCCGCGGTCGCCGTGCTGCTCGAGGAGCTGCATGCTGCGAGCAGTGCCGACGCGGCGGCGGTCGCGCTGATGAGCCCGGTGCCGCTCAGCAGCGTGCGCCGAGTCGGACCGTCCTTCATGTTCAGCGTCTCGACCGCTTCTTCGACCTTGGGGTCGACTTTTCTCATCGCGATCCTCCAGAAGAGTTCCGTGAGGCAGGGATCTGCCTCACGAGGTGCGTACGATCCGGGGCCGACCTGGCGTGCTGCGCCAGCATCATCCCCTGAGGGCCGGCCCGGGAAACGGTGATCCCGCACCGTGCGGGCGCCACATTCGTCGCGGTGGGCACCAGATCATGGCTCACGCAGCGAAACACCGGGTGTGGCACCGTTGTGCGCTGCCAGGTCGGCACCTGGTGCCGCTGACGCATCGCCTGTCCCCGTTTCAGAGCTGGCGGCCGCGGTTTCCCCTCGCCATTGGCGTGGCCGCTCGCGGAACCGCTGGAAGCCAGGCCGCCCGGTGCCCCCCCGCACCGCGGCCCGACGCTAAGGCCGCTCATGATCGCATGTCAAGACGACGCGCAGATCCCGGTATCGAGCCGTGACCAATGGCCGCGGCGCCGTCCCAGCCGACCGGTCCGGCGGCGGCCGTGTCGCGCCCCGCCGGGCCCGTCTGGCACGGCCTCCGGAAGCCCTGGGCCCCAGGCGCAGGCCGGTGTGAGCGCACCCACGCGCCCGCCCGCCCGCAATGATCATGAAAACTCCTGGCCCATGTTAGGGTCAACCGAACACATCCAAACATGTTCACGTTAACAAGTCACCGATTGATAACAGATCGGACACGCAATAGAAACACTGCCGTGGGTAGTGCGGAGATGAGGGGTTGTACGGATGTGGTCGCCGTCCGACGCAGAGGAAGGCGCACGGATGCTCGCGAGGCACCGGCAGTCACTGATCCTTGAGGACATCCGCCGCACCGGCAGCGCCCGGGTGAGCGATCTCACCCAGCGGCTCGGGGTCTCGGACATGACGATCCGCCGTGACCTGGAGGTTCTCGCCCGGTCCGGGCTGGTCGAGAAGGTCCACGGCGGCGCGGTGCTGCCCGGGGCGCCGCGCAGTCACGAGCCGGGTTTCGAGGCCAAGTCCAGTCTGGAGCAGCCCGCCAAGGCGGCGATCGCCGCCGCGGCGGCCAGCCTGGTCACGCCGGGCAGCGCGATCGGCCTGTCCGCGGGAACGACCACGTTCGCCCTGGCGGAGCAGTTGCTCGGCATCCCGGGGCTGACGATCGTGACCAACTCGGTGCGGGTCATGAGCCTGTTCACCGACGGGCCGGGGGCCGATCCCCGGGTGCGGGAGTTGTCGGTGGTGCTCACCGGCGGAGCCCGGACGCCGTCCGACGCGCTGGTGGGCCCGGTGGCCGACCTGACCATCCGGTCACTGCACCTGGACACGCTGTTCCTCGGCTGTCACGGGATCGACCCCACGGCCGGGCTGACCACGCCCAACCTGGCCGAGGCGGAGACCAACCGCGCGTTCGTGAAGGCGGCGCGGAAGGTCACGGTGATCGCCGATCACACGAAGTGGGGCATCGTCGGCCTGAGTTCGTTCGCGGACCTCGATGACGTGGACACGCTGATCATCGACGGCGGGCTCCCCGACGAGGCGAGGACCGCCCTCGCCGACCGGGTGGGGCAACTCATCATCGCCAACGAGTAGGCCTGCCGGCGGGCGCGCTGAGCGCCGGGGGGCGCCGCGCGCAGTGGCAGGACGCGCAGTGGCAGGACGCGCAGCGGCGGGGCGCGCGTGGCGGCGGGCCGCGCGCAGCGGCGGGCCGCGACGGCGGGCCTAGCTGACGGTGACCGTGGGGGCACCCTCGCCCCCGGCGCCGGTACCCGCCGCCTCGGCCAGCTTCATGGCCTCTTCGATCAGGGTCTCCACGATCTGCGATTCGGGCACGGTCTTGATGACCTCGCCCTTGACGAAGATCTGGCCCTTGCCGTTGCCCGACGCGACGCCCAGGTCGGCTTCCCTGGCTTCGCCCGGGCCGTTGACCACGCAGCCCATCACCGCGACCCGAAGCGGCACGTCGAGCCCTTCCAGCCCGGCCGTCACCTGGTCCGCCAGCGTGTACACGTCCACCTGGGCGCGCCCGCAGGACGGGCACGACACGATCTCCAGGCCCCGCTCCCGCAGCCCCAGCGACTCCAGGATGGCGATGCCGACCTTCACCTCTTCGACCGGCGGGGCCGACAGCGACACCCGGATCGTGTCCCCGATCCCCTCCGCGAGCAGGGCACCGAACGCGACCGCCGACTTGACCGTGCCCTGGAAGGCCGGTCCGGCCTCGGTCACGCCCAGGTGCAGCGGGTAGTCGCACTCGTGCGCGAGCTGGCGGTACGCGTTGATCATCACGACCGGGTCGTGGTGCTTGACCGAGATCTTGATGTCGGTGAAGCCGTGCTCTTCGAACAGCGAGCATTCCCACAGCGCGGACTCCACCAGTGCCTCGGCGGTGGCCCGGCCGTACTTGGCCAGCAGGCGCTTGTCCAGCGAGCCCGCGTTGACCCCGATCCTGATCGGCACGCCCGCCGCCGACGCGGCGCGGGCGATCTCGGCGACCTTGTCGTCGAAGGCCTTGATGTTCCCGGGGTTCACCCGGACCGCGGCGCAGCCCGCGTCGATCGCGGCGAAGACGTACTTGGGCTGGAAGTGGATGTCGGCGATGACCGGTATCTGCGACTTGCGGGCGATCGCGGGCAGCGCGTCCGCGTCGTCCTGCGACGGCACGGCCACCCGGACGATCTGGCAGCCGGTCGCGGTGAGCTCGGCGATCTGCTGCAGGGTCGCGTTCACGTCGGCGGTCAGCGTCGTGGTCATGGACTGGACGGAGACGGCCGCACCGCCGCCCACCGGCACCGCGTGCTTGCCCTTGCCGACCATGATCTGGCGGGATTTGCGGCGCTCGGCTACCGGCTGCACGGGAAGCCCGGGCATGCCAAGGTCTGTCGTCATGTGCTCAATGCCTCACTGGAGGTGAACCGGGTTGACGAGATCAGCCATGATCAACAGCAAACCTACACCGACCAAGAGCGCGAACACCCCGACGCTCACGGGGACCAGGCGCCGGAAGTCCACCGGGCCGGGATCGGGCCGCCCCAGCAGCCTGGCAAGCCAGGCGCGGGCCCGCTCGTAGATCACCACGGCGAGGTGGCCGCCGTCCAGCGGCAGCAGCGGGAGAAGGTTGAAGGCGCCCACGAAGATGTTCAGCGAGGCGATGATGAGCAGCACCAGGCCGGCCTTGGGCTGCCAGCCGATCCGGGCCTCGAGCACCTGGCCGGTCACGTTGCCCGCGCCGACCACGCTGGTGACCTGCCCGCCCGGGGTGTCGGCCCGGTTCTTGGCGAACAGGTCGGGGATGGCCTTGGGCAGGCTGGCGACCACGCTCGCGGACCCGGAGAGCATCGTCCAGAACTCGTGGCCGGCGTAGGAGACGGCCCCGACCGGGCCCACGCGCTGGAACACCGCCGTCGGCGAGACTCCCAGGTAGGAGCCGTGGCCGCTGAGGCTGGCCAGCGTCGCGTGCAGGGTGACGAGCCGGCCATGCCGGTCCACGACCACCGGGACGGAGCTGCCGGTGTGCTGGGCGCGGATGGCCTTGCCCATCTGCGACCAGCTGTTCACCTGGATGCCCGCGATGCTGACGATCCGGTCGCCGACCCGGACGCCCGCCGTGCTGGCCGGTGACGCCGGGTCGCCCTTGACGCAGCCCGAGGTCATGTTGGCCGGCACGCACGATTCGACGGTGCCGACCGTGGTGCCGGCGCTGGCGGTTTCCAGGCCGATGCCAGCGGCGATGATGAACAGCAGCACCAGGGCCAGCAGGAAGTGCATGGCCGAGCCTGCCGCGAGCACGATGACCCGTTGCCAGCCCGGCTTCCTGCGGAACGAACGCGGCTCATCGGCGGGGTCCACGTCCTCCAGGTCGGTCATCCCGACGATCTTCACGAAACCGCCGGCCGGGATGGCCTTGACGCCGTACTCGGTCTCGCCCTTTTGGCGCGACCAGATGGTCCGGCCGAACCCGACGAAGAACTGGGTGGCCTTCATGCCGAACAGCTTGGCCGTGGCGAAGTGGCCAGCCTCATGCAGCATGATCGACGCGAGCAGGGCCACAACGAAGATCGCAACGCCGAGCAGGAAGCTCATCCGGCGGTCTCTCCCCTCTTCGGAGCCGTGCCCACAGCATGATGCGTACGGTGCCACCAGGCGGCGGCCAATTCCGACGCACGAGCCCGCGCCCAGCGATCAGCGGCCCGCACGTCGGCCAGGCTCACCGCCTCCCCGGCGCGGCCGTCATGTTCCGAGACTACCTGCGCCACGGTGTCCACGATCGCGGCGAACGGGAGCTTGCCCGCCAGGAACGCGGCCACGCAGACCTCGTTGGCCGCGTTGTAGGCGGCCGGCGCGGTGCCGCCCGCCTGCCCGGCCTGCCGGGCGATGCTGACGGCGGGGAAGGCGTCCTCGTCCAGTGGCTCGAAGGTCCAGGTGTGCGCCGCGGACCAGTCGATGGCCGGGGCGGCGCCGGGGACCCGGTCCGGCCAGCCCAGGGCAAGCGCGATCGGGATGCGCATGTCCGGCGGGCTGGCCTGGGCGATCGTGGACCCGTCGGTGAACTCGACCATCGAGTGGATGACCGACTGCGGGTGCACGACGACCTTGATCTTGTCGAATCCGAGCCCGAACAGCAGGTGGGCCTCGATCAATTCCAGGCCCTTGTTCACCAGGGTGGCGGAGTTGATCGTGATCACCGGGCCCATGTTCCAGGTGGGGTGGGCGAGCGCCTGCTCGGGCGTGATGCCATCCAGTTCCGCCCGGCCACGGCCGCGAAACGGCCCGCCGCTCGCGGTCAGCACCAGCCGCGCGACCTCCGCCGCGCTCCCGCCGCGCAGGCACTGCGCGATCGCGGAGTGCTCGGAGTCCACCGGGACGATCTGGCCGGGCTCGGCCAGTCCCGCGACCAGCGGCCCGCCGACGATCAGGGACTCCTTGTTGGCCAGGGCGAGCATCCGGCCCGCGCGGAGCGCGGCCAGCGTGGCGGCGAGGCCGCTGAACCCGGTCACGGCGTTCAGCACCACATCGGCCGGCCAGGCCGCGACCTCGGCCACGGCGTCCGGCCCGGCCAGCACCGTGGGCAGCGGCGCGCGCCCGTCGCCGCCTCCCGGGCGCTCCTCCGGCGCGGCGGGACGCAGGCCGAGTCCCGAACCCGCTGGCCCGTACCCGGAAACCGGTCCGCCCTCCCCCGGGACCGGCCCGGGGATCTGGCCCGGGGCCTGGCCGTGGGCCTGGCCGGGGGCCTGGCCGGGGGCCTGGCCGCCGGCCGAAGCGGGCGGCGATCCTTGCGGCGCGGGCGGTGCCAGCCGCTGGCCGGTGAGCCGCCCGGGCACCTGCCCCGTCCGGGCCGCCCGGCCGGACCGGGAGGCGTGCGCCTTGAGGGCTTCCCGCACCTCGGCGGCTGCCGACTCCCGCTCGACGGCGACTACGGCCACCCCGAACTCGATGGCCTGGGCGGCCAGCAGGCCGGGATTGCCTCCCCCGGCCGCCAGCCCGGTGACCCGGAACCGGCCCGGGTTCCGGCGGATCACATCGGCTGCCTGGGTGCCTACCGAGCCCGTCGAGCCGAGTAGCACGACGTCCCGTGGCCGCGAGCGCGAGGATTCCACCTCGTCATTCTGCCCTGATCCGCGCAGACATGCCCCGGCCGCCACCGGACCAGCACGGCGCCCGCGCCCTGGATGCCTTCGCGCCGGCGGCCCCTGGGCAGCCGGGCCCGCGCCGCGGAGCCGGCACGGCGCCCGTGCAACCGCCACGTGCCGGCGCCCGTGGCAACGACCGTAAGCGGTCGGCCGTCACCCAGCCGACCCTTGCGGCCGCCGATCACGTCACCCCAGCCGACCCTTGCGGCCGCCGATCAC
>Ga0137386_10001053_pt1 | contig 16902 bp, 7 predicted proteins | sample SagtaG_4_FD_104910 | JGI IMG/M metagenome (GOLD analysis project Ga0137386, IMG submission 104910) | Vadose zone soil microbial communities from Sagehorn Ranch, Mendocino, California, USA - Sage2_R_100_16 metaG | ecosystem: Environmental > Terrestrial > Soil > Vadose zone | place: USA... | reverse complement strand
CTTGTGGTCGCCCGCCTTGTGGTCGCCCGGCCCCTTGTGGTCGCCCGCCTTGTGGTCGCCCGGCCCCTTGTGGTCGCCCGCCTTGTGGTCGCCCGGCCCCATGTGGTCGCCCGGCTTGTGGTCACCCAGCCCCATGTGGTCACCCGGCCCCCCTGAAACGCCCCCACTGCTCCACGGTCAGCAAAAACGGAACATCCGGGTACTTCGCGCGCAGACGGTCAGAGAGCGCTGCCGCGGGAGGAGGACGCAGCCCCGTTCTGCTCAGAACTTCTTCATTCTGAAAAAGCTCAGTTGGCGTTCCAGTAAAAACTCGCTTACCATCTCGAAATGTAACAACGCGCTGGCAATATTCGGCAACCAGCGACATATCGTGGGTGATCACCAAAATCGTCTTTCCCTGTTGTTGCAGATCGCTCAAAAGAGCCATGATCCCTTTGACCATGCGGTAATCCTGACCGGTGGTAGGCTCATCCACAATCAAAATCTCTGGCTCCATCGCCAGCACAGCGGCAACTGCCAGGCGTTGGCGTTGCCCTTTGCCTAGGAAAAGAGGATCTTCATTAGTATACTGTGCCAGTCCCACCGCTTCCAGTGCTCTTTTTACCGCCTTGGTTCGCTGCGTGGCTTCGATCCCGAGATTGATCAATCCGTATTCAACCTCCTCACTGACCTTGCGGTGAAAAAGCTGGTGATCTGGGTTCTGGAATATATAGCCAACCGAGGCTGGCAAATGTGCCCGTACTGATCGAGAAGCCAGGTCTCGCCCCTGTACCAGTACTCTGCCCCGTGACGGGCGGTAGATTCCCGCCAGGATTTTCGCCAGGGTACTCTTACCGCTGCCGTTTGGGCCGAGCAGCGCCAGCATTTCGCCAGGATACAACCCGAGATCAACGCCCTGCAGCGCTTTGGTACCGTCTTCGTAACTGTACCAAACATCCTCAATCATTATCACAGGCTCTTGTTTCTGCATACCTCGCGATGGAGATCGATCACAAGTATTAACAGTGACGGGGAGAGAAAGATTGTCGCTGGAGCCGTCGGGCCCAATAAATTGGGCTCCTACAGGGTGAACCAGCCCGCCGAAGGCGATCTCTCCTTCTTCCAGAGTAAGCGGTGGATACCCTTTGTAGGTATAGCCAGTCAGCCATGAGATGCGAGTCAACTCGCCAACTGAAGCGCCACAACGCTCTAACAAATCGTGTTCGGCGTAAAAATCATGGGGAGGGGCAACCAGTTCAATGCGCCCCTCGTAAAGCAGGGCGATGCGATCACAAAAGGCTGCCAGGATTTCAGGGTCCTGCTCCACCAATATAATGGTCATATGATAGTCTTTCCGCAAACGAGCGATTGTTTCAATGACTTCACGCTTACCAAGCGGGTCAAGATCGCTGGTGGGCTCATCGAGAATGAGAACCTGTGGCCGCATAGCGAGAAAAGCGGCGATTGCTACTCGCTGTTTCTCTCCGCCGGAGAGGTCAGCGGGATGAAGATACGCGGCTCCTTGCCAAAATTGTTCCAGACCAACCCAGGAGAGGCTCTCGTATGCTCGTTTGAGAATCTCATTGGTGGGAAGGCCCTGGATTTGTAGGCCCAGTGCAAGCTCGTGCAACAGACTCATGCGTAAGAACTGATTCTCTGGATCTTGTAGGACCATACCAACGTGGTTGGCCGCCGGCATCCTGGCGCTAACAGGCTCACCCGATAGTGTTATCGCACCACGGATGTGCTGTGGCAATTGCTCTGGCGTGAGACGTGAACTGTAGGGAATGGCTCCGAGCATTGCTCGGCAGAGCGTTGTCTTGCCTGCTCCGCTGGGGCCAGTAATGCCGAAACATTCTCCAGGCTTCACCTTCAGATCTATGCCACGTAAAACCCAGGGGCTGGAGTCTACACTAAAAGTGGGATAACGCCACCACAAGCCATCAATAGCAACAGACATATAAGCTCCCTATATACCCTTCCAAAGCAGCGTCGTAAGATCAGGGTGCGGCCCTAGAGCGAGGTACAATAAGAAGAAGCCTGAGACGAGGACAGCCCAATCAACCAGCCGCCAGGGACTACTCTCATAGAATTCTTTCATGGGTCGGCCCAGCGTATAACCGCGCGCTAGCAAGGCATCTCCAATCTCGCTGGAACGACGAATCATGATAGCGACGAGAGGCACTGCGATACTGGCTATATCTCTGAGACGGCGGAAAAAGCTGCGCGGTCGAGCCGCAATAGCGCGGGCAAGCTGCGCCTGGCGAATAATCTCATAGTCGGAGAGGGCGAGGTCAAGTGAGCGAAAAACAGTGCTGAGGAAGAAGATCGCTGGCTGGGGACAGTGCAACTGGCGGAGCGCTCCAATCAGTTCGACGTCACGAGCGGTCATCACGAGCGCAATAGTCACGATAATCATACCTGCATAACCAATGACTTTGGTCACAGCTATCAGTAATCCCTGGTCACTTACCAGAAGTGTCAGTGGGTGGAAGAATGCTACCTGTGCGATGTTCCAGCCAGGAAGGGGAATCCAGTGCGCAAGGGCAAAAGCTACCGCGATACCTACAATGATACCGAGAAAAAGCTTACGTGTCCAGAGAAAATAAGCCGCGACTATGACGACGAGGATCGCCTGCCATGTAGCCAGGCCAATCACGAGTTGCCCTGCATAGATGGGAAATTGTAACAGCGTGACTTTCCCAGGTACCGGGTTGAAAACGATCCATGTAATGAAGAGCGCCAGCAAAGCTGGTAGTGTGAGCAAGAAATAGAGGCGCGCAATTCCTGGACGTACTCCGCTGAGAGCAAGAATAAGCAGCGCGCCCATGAAGAGTATTGCTGCTCCCGCCAGGTCAGGTTGTGTAGTGCTGATGGATCTCAGTAATGCTCCCGATAAGCAGAGGACGAGCACAGTACGCGCTACCAGGTGTACCCTGGCGAATGGCGCATTCACATGTCTGGAGAAGAGAAATGAACGCACGTAGCGCCGTCCCGGTGGAGGAGTCAAAAAGTTTTGCGGGACGCCCTCTGGATAATCTGCGTCGTTGCTCTCTGAGATCGCCATCCCTTGTGAATTTCCCATTTTTGATCCAGATAACTTCTTCAGGTTACTTTGGGCAAGAGAACGGTAGGATAATTGACAGGGGCGATCGTGATGAGCTTGATATCCTGTGGATCACCCGGCATAGTAGCACCGGTAGAGATGTGAATGGTAATAGTAGTGGGATCAACCCCTTGCTGTCTTTTAAGAAAGACAACGGCGTCTTTTTCTTTCATACTCTTGATAGCATTTTGAATGTCCTGGAGTTGCGTAGATGGAAACTGGTATCTTGCATCTCCGGCCGCAGCAATATCGATTAATATATCCCCGTTGCTGTTTACTCCTTTGATCACGGGTTGACCAATCTGGATCAACGAATTGAGTAGGTTATAATTTGCTCCCAGTTGCTGGGTCTTCTGCTGTAATAGCAGTCGAGCCAGGTCCTGGGCATCATGGGATAAAATGTAAGCCCCCTGACCTTGTTGTCCACTGATGGTAACAGTGACAGATGTACCAGTTTCACCTACTGGAGGATTCGATGTTGCGGCGGCATCCGTAAATTGGATCGTGCCAACCCGAGTACCGCTCTGATTGCGTATCTGCTGCCGCAAGGCTCCTGAAATTTGTTCATCCAGGCTCTGTCTAAGCTGTGACGAGAGATTATCCACATCGGATTGGGAGACTACCGGTTGGCACCCTACGAGCGGTGGGATAATGCACTTCTGTCCGCTGGTTTGTCCTGATAGGGAACCATTTTTACTACTGCTTATTGTTTTTACTGGAATAGTAGCAGTGTTTACATCAATGTTTTGTTGCGTAACACTCCCTTTTATGTGGAAGACCTGCTTAACAAGCCGTACCTGCGGGCCGAAATTCACGTTAGCTTTAACAACCAGGGTTGGTTGGATTTCTGTATAGAAGAAAAGACTAGCAGCGGCCAGGAGCAGGAAAACGACCAGCAGTGTCACAATAGCAAAAATGGGATTTCTGCGCGATTTTTGAGCGCGTGGAGGTTTGCCTGGAGCAAGTGAGGATGGTACATACTGTCTATCCTTTACGTTTGAAATGTCAAAATTGACGGTAGTTGATGCGTAATCCTCTTGATAAAACCCGTTTAACTGTTGCGGAGACCCGTCAGAATGGCGCGGTGTTCTGACCTGCTGAAAATTCCTAATGGGTTGTATTGAATTTGCTTCACTGGCCGTACTGTCTTTGCCCTGAACAGGTTTAGATGCCGGTGTGGATGATGACATTTTCAGAGGAGTTGATGCGTTGAGGTATTGATAAGCGTACTCAAAGGCATTGAGTACATCCTCGACTGTCGCAAAACGGTCTGCGGGAAGCGGAGCAATGCAATGATTGACCACATATTCTAGTGGTTGTGGTAGCGTGACACGCTGTTCTGCTGAAGGCAATTGTCCCGTCAACATTTGATAAAGAATGATACCGAGTGAATAGATGTCGTTACTTAGAGCGGCAATGCCAGAGAGGCGCTCAGGAGCCATATAGGCGGCGGTACCTATCTCCGTCCCTGCCGTGGTCAAAGGTGGACTGGCCTCCATTCCCTGGATACTAGCAATGCCGAAGTCGATGAGGCGCACATAAACCTCGCCCGTATTCCCCTCTTTATCGAGCAGAATATTGTTGGGTTTGAGGTCACGATGAATAACTCCCCGCCGGTGCATATAGGCCACCGCTTTAACCAATGCAGTAAAGAGCTGGTATACCTCGGCTAGCGCTAGAGGGCCAGCCTCTAGACGCCGTGAAAGCGTCCCACCCGCGATATAGGGGGTAACGAGGAAAAGCCGCCCCTGTTCTTCCCCGAATTCAAACAGCGGCAATATATGTTCATGCTTGAGATGGGCATTCACTTCTGCTTCACGCAGGAAGCGCTTACGTGCCGCGGTATCATGCACCAGGTCGGAGCGGATAATCTTGATGGCTACTTCGCGGTCAAATGCTGTGCGTTGGTGAGCCAGGTATACCTCTCCCATTCCACCAACGTCAATTCGACGGATCAGGTCATAGTTTCCAAAACGAAACTTACTCTGTCCCTGGGGACTTAGTCGATCTTTATTAGAACCTTGTGGCTCTCTCATAGGTTTGTTTTCAGATGCCATAAGTGGGTTTTCTACATATAGAGACGTATGTCTCTCGCTCTATATCAAAAACAGCGTATATATGCTTTCTTAGGGGATGGGCGAAACCGGACAACAAAACCTTGACATAACGGTCTCTAACATATCAAGTGCAGTATAGCACCGATGGATGCAGGGATGCAATGAACATATCACACCCCTTTCTCCCTTTATACGCGGACGGCCAATTGTGTCTCTTGAGATGATACCTTGCTTCCCTTACCTGAGGACGGTGGGGAGGGTGTCATTTTCCGTAACCTTCCGGTTATATAGAAGAAAAACACCAGAATCAGAATTGCTTCAATAATATTGAGTATCTCAATAAAGGGGAGAGTGACAAAACCAAGATTCAAATTCCAGCTATTTATGGTAGAGCCTATTGGACCAGGCAGCAGCCCCAAAACTGCTGTGGCATTCCAGACGACATGCTGTAAAACAGCGTAAGACCAGAATCCCACAGCTTTGAGAACGCGATACTTTTCAGCATGCACAAGAAAATACCACCCCAAAGCAACCATACCAGCCCCAACTCCATGTAGAAGACCGGCCCCGGTACGCTCAATTGCAACAGCCAGCCAGTCGTGGTAGCCTGAACCAATGTATCCTACTGTTTCGACTAGAGCAAAGCCGATACCGCAGGCCATGCCCAACAGAAACGTTTCTGAGGCGCTACGCATTCGCCCGATATACAGTACTACTGCCAGCGGCTTGATAGTTTCCTCTACCATTGGCCCAACGATTGCCACAATCAGAAAGGTAAGATTAAAGGTTGTGAACGTGCTACAGCCTGGTAAATCAGGATTATTAATGCATTGTAAGGCGTTGGCTGCACCTGGACCACGCACGATCAAGAACAGTAAACCTAACTCGAGGCCTAGTGCCAGGCCAATGCTCAATGTGGCTCCACTCGTCAAAGCCAGCGTAAAGCGCCGCCATGTGGTTGTCCATTGCGGGTAACGCAGGCGTCGCACACCAAGTGCAAGCAGGGTAAGCGCGGGGAAAATGGCAGCCAGGATAATCAGGAAAATGGTTAGTGCAGGTGAAGCTACTTCCTGTCCGTTTGCCAGTAACGCATAGCCAATACCCAGCACGATCAGGTAAAGAATAATAAATATCCAGAACCAGGGCAGTTTGAAACTGGCTGAACGCTTGTTGAGGATTCCACGGATACTATGATACAGACTACATCCGCCGCCGACTAAGCCCGCGATGGCGAAAGCGATAAGCGTCATGAGTCCACTGAAGTACATCCCGCCACTGCTTGCACTGCTTTCTGGATTGGCAGCAGTGCTGATGATGAACAGCGAAAGTATGAATATACAGGCCAATCCAGCTAACAACACCAGGATAGAGGCTACCAGGGAGATAATAACGACAGCGAGACGATAGCCATCTTGTTTTGGTTGTGGCGGGTGCCAGACATATTGAGGATAACCATTATAGGCAGGATGCACCCCGTAGGAGGGATAACCTGGGTACCATTGATTCTGATAGGGTGGACTTCCCTGTGGCGAATATCCCTGCCATTGCTGTGGGGGAGGGTATACAGGACTTTGCTGAGGCGCCTGTGCCGGATAAGGCACAAAAGAAGCCGGTTGAAATAATGGCGCTTCTGATGAGTATACGGGGAGTGCGCCAGTGACATGTTCGCGGTGGATAAATTGTGTATTGGCAGGCTGCTGTTGTGTGTCCTCTTCATCTATCTCCCACTCTCCCCATCGCTCAGATGATGTTGATCCGCGATTACCCTGGCCGGAATGTATCGGCGAGGTTCCCCTGTTTTCAGAACTCACTATGTTATGCCTTTTCTCAGTTTAGAAGCTTTGTAATGTCGCCAGATTGAAGAACACGTTTTATGATTCCTACGTATGAAAATCGAATGAAGTTTTATTTCAGAATAAGAAAACAAGAAAACATACATGTGCATCAATTTAAGGATACCGCAATTCCTTTCATTTGGGAAGAGTTGCTTCATTGGTCATAACACCGGTGGCCTCCCTTGCCGGGAACGCACTACACCACCGTGTAGTCATAGCCATCTCCTCTCTGGATGAGCTGAAAGTACACCGCGCTGATCCCATCAAGGTCTCTGTCGCGAGTCTTGATGGCGAACGAGCCACTTCGGCGCACCTGCACGCGCCCCACATGGGTCCCCGCTGTCTTGAGTTTGGCCGGGACGACGGCCCGCACCCGGTCACCCGTCTTGAAGCCACATACCTGCTTCCGCCGCATCTTATACCCACGCGGGAACCCTTCCTTCGTCCAGTTGGTTCGGCAATGCTCGCCCCGTCCCCTGGCCGTGATCACCAGCGTTTTGAGCTGGCCCGGCCTGACGCCCGCCAGCTCCCCGACGCACAGGGCATCGAGGGCATGGCTCTTCTCGACGGCGAACCGCTCCCGGTTCCACCTGGTCCGCCCGCCTGTCCAGGTGCCGATGGGCAGGCCGAAGCAGCGCAAGGACTCGACCAGCTTGAACCGGGTCGAGTTCACCGCCGCCGCGTCCCTGAGGGGGCGTTTGGCTTGCACCTCCACCTCGGGGTGGCCGAACTCGGCGGCGGTCTGGTTCCCTTTCTCCTGGTTGCAGGAGTGACAGGCCAGGCAGAGATTGCTGATGCGGTTGGAGCCACCGCGACTCCTGGGCAGGATGTGATCCACTTCGAAGGGGGTGTCCGCCTTCCGGCAATAGGCGCACTGGTACGTGTATTTCACCAGCAGGTAGGCTCTGGCTTCCCATCCGGCAAGCGTCCCTTGCTGATAGTGGGTCCCCGAGATCTCGGGATTCTGCAGCAACTGGGTGTCGAAGCGCACCTGCTCGACCTCGATCCTGCCGACGGGAGCCCACTTGGAGAGCCTCGTGGTCCAGGTGAGGGTATTGCCCACCCGGGAGAGGAGGGAGGGCGCGAGCCAGCCAGCCGGGATCCCCCGGTTGGCGAAGCGGGGCGCTCGGTGACGCAGGTTGGCAGACCGGCGCCGTCTCCGGGCGTTCCGTTGCCTGACTTTGTGCTCATGCACCTGCGCGCCCCGATGGCTGACTTCGCCGAGAAAGACGCCCTGATGGAGTGCTCCCTCCTCCGTTTCCTGCACGCGGGCCAGCGCGATGCCGCTGGTCTTGCTCCCCGGATCGATTTTGAGCGTGAGCGGCTGCAAGATCGAGTCTTGCACGCGCCGATCTTTGAGGCGAATGACGAACGGCTGCACCCGATGCACGACGGCGCGACCCCTCTGGAGCAGGAGTCGCGCCCGTTTGGGCGTGCAGGGCATCAGCGGCTGTTTCTTCTGGTCTAACACGAAAACCATGGCTCTTCCTTTCTTCTCGCGGTGTAGGAGAAGACCCCGTAAGGGGCTGTCTGACGAGTCCAGGCAGGCTTCCCTGGACTGCTCCTCTCGCCCATGGTGGAAAGGCTTGTCGCGCTGAGAACACCGTCCCGACCCCTGCGGGACTTTTAATCCTGAGCGGCAGTGGCACCGAATTGAGGAGGCGTTCGGTGGTGCCATGACCTTCCCAACGGAGCTCTCTCCTCTCCCGGCCTGCGGGATCAAGAGCCAGGGCTGGACACTACAGGGCTCGCAAAGCAGGTCCGCGTTCGGGCTGCCTGCAAGCCCCCGCATTCGATGCGGGGATTCATGACTGTTCCATTAATTTTGCTTCGACCACACCCTTATCTAATAAAACAGCTTTCAGCTTTTCATGCACCTCTTCCGAGTAGTGCATGGTATTGTTACCAGGCGTCAAAAGCACCTCCCACTCACCATTACATACCCAGATGTCGTAGAGATCGCGACCGGGTTTATCACGAATACAGTTGTAGATATCATAAACGCGCATCATATCATCAGAGATAGCCTTCTCATCTGGACCGGTCAGTTGCACCGTTATCCAAACATGATATTTCTTGCGGTTCATCTCTTCCTCAACCGCGTGAAGCTGTTCGGCACTGTTGCACAGAATGCCCGCTTCGTCGCGACGTACCTGCACTTCACCACGTACAATCACGACTGTGTCCTCGACCCACAGTTCCGTCGTTTCTTCGTAAAGCCTGGGGAAGACCGTTACGCTGATAGAGCCAAAAATATCCTCTAGTTGAACCACGCACATAGTGTCGCCCTTTTTGGTGGTGAGGCGCCGTGCCTCCTTGATGGTTCCACACACAACTACTTTCTGCTTGTCCAGCTCTTCGGTGATTTCAGCAGTTGTGTGAGTCACCCGGTCCTTGAGGAGATCACTGAGATACGTCAGGGGGTGTTTTGAAATATAGACGCCAATGAGTTCTTTTTCCCAGGCGAGCAAGTGCTTGCGCGAGATCTCATCAACGTCAGTTTTGAGCGCGAACTCGAAGGCGCTTTCCGTCTCTTCCATATCACCAAAGAGGCTCATCAAGCCCTGCTCCTGTGAAGTACGTTGGTTCTTGCCCCACTTCATAGCGGTATCGACGGATGCCAACAACTGGTGGCGCAGGCCTAGCGAGTCCATCGCGCCCACTTTAATGAGCGTCTCAATAGCTCCTTTGCCAACGAATTTGGGATCGACACGCGTACAGAAGTCTGCCAGTGACCTGAAGGGACCACCATCGCCGCGAGCGCGTACGATTTCGCCAATCGGTCCCTCGCCAATGCCCTTGATCGCGAGCAGGCCGAAACGCACGCCCCCGTTTTCTACCGTAAAGCCCCTGTCGCTCTTATTCACGTCCGGCCCGTGTACTTCGACGCCCATGCGCTTGCACTCGGCGATGGCATTGGCGATCTTCTTTGCATCCGCGGCTTCGGTGGTCATCGTTGCCGCCATGAACTCGGCTGTATAATTGCCTTTGAGGTAGGCCGTGTAGAAGGCAACGACAGCGTAGCTGGCGGCGTGCGCTTTATTAAAACCGTAGCCGCCGAACGGTTCAATCAAGGTAAAGAGTTCATCGGCTGCCTCGGGCTTCACACCATTTTTTATGCATCCTTGAACGAAGTCTCCTCTATAGCTTTCAACTTCATGAACGATCTTTTTACTGAGAACCTTGCGGAATTTATTGGCCTTACCCCAGGAGAAGTCCGCCAGGTTAACGGCGATGAACAGCACCTGGTCCTGATAGACGATCACGCCGTAGGACTCATTCAGCCATTCTTCCAGGCGTGGGTCGAGATAGGTCACTTTCTTGCGTTGATGCTTGGCATCGATGAAGTCGGGGATACTATCCATCGGGCCGGGACGGTAAAGCGCAATCATAGCCATCACGTCCTCGACACGTGTTGGCTTGAGCTGCTTGATATATTCGCGCATCTTCGCGCCCTCAAGCTGGAAGATACCCGTTGTCTCACCGCTCGCCATTAGTTCGAAAGCCTTCCGGCGTTTGGCATTCTGCTCATCATTGCCCGGTACCTCGTCTAACGGGATTTTTTCCAGGATCACATCCTCGTTACGTGAGGCTTTAATGAACTTGATGGCGTTATCCAGGATGGTCAGGTTGGAGAGGCCCAGAAAGTCAAACTTGATTAAGCCCAGTTCTTCAAGGTGCTCTTGCTCGTATTGCGTGACTCGTCCCTGGCTTGGGTCCTTAGGATCTCGTAACTGGAGTGGCACAAAGCGATCAAGCGGTTCATTGGCAATAAGCACCCCGGCTGCGTGGATTCCTGTCGAGCGCACCGAGCTTTCCAGTTTCAATGCCTGGTCGATAATTTCTTGTGCTTCTGTGCTTTCGTGGTACAGGCTATTCAGTTCCTTCACAGAATCCAGTGATCCTTGGAGCGTGACTTTCGGGCCGACTGGAATGAGACGGGTGATGCGGTCACCTAGATCCTGCTGGCCCATGACGCGTGCCACGTCTTTGACAGATGCCTTGGCAGCCATCGTGTTAAAAGTGACCATTTGAGCCACGTTGTCGTAGCCATACTTGCGAGAGACGTAGTTGATCACCTCCTCACGCCGGTCATCCGGAAAGTCCATGTCAATATCAGGCATATCCGCACGCTCAGTGTTGAAGAAGCGTTCAAAGGGCAATTGATAGCGCAGTGGGTCAACATTGGTGATACCCAGCACGTAGGCCAGCAGGCTTCCGGCAGCCGAACCACGCGCGGAACAACGTATGCCTTGCGAGCGCGCATAGTTCACGAAGTCCCATTCGATGAGAAAATAAGGTGCGAAGCCTTTTTCCACGATCATGTTAAACTCGTAGTCAAGCTGTTTGTGGATGGCTTCGCTCATCTCTCCAAAGCGTTCTTTAACGCCTTGCAGGCAGATCGCATACAGGTATTCGCCCTGGTTATGATATTCTGGGGGAATGGTATAGGTTGGTAATTTGGCTTTGTACGCGAGTGGATCAACGCTGCACTGTTCTGCGATGCGCACACTATTGCTGAGGGCATCAGGCAGTTCGGGAAAGAGACGTGCCATCTCCTCGGGACTCTTGAGGTAATATTCTTTGCTATCGAACCGCATACGCCTGGGGGTATCAAGCTGCTTACCCGTCTGAACGCAGAGTAACACATCATGCGAGCCTGCATCATGTGCCTCGACATAGTGCAGGTCGTTCGTTGCTACCATTGGAATGTGCAGGTCTTTGTGCATCTGGTAGAGCAGTTGATTGAGTTGCCCCTGAGGCGAAGGTTGCCCATCGTCGAATATGCCGTGGTGTTCTTGAATTTCGAGATAGAAATTCTCTGGTCCGAAGACATCCTGGTACCAGCGAGCCGTTTTGTAGGCATCCTCTTTTTGTTCCTTGAGGAACATTTTCGGGATTTCACCGGAAAGGCATGAGGAGGTCACGACAAGTCCTTCCACATACTTTTCCAGCACTTGCTTGTCGATACGAGGCCTGAGGTGCCATCCTTCTGTATTGGCGATCGTCGTCAACTTCAGCAGATTGTAATAGCCAGTATTATTCTTTGCCAGGAGCAACAGGTGGTGGTAGTCGTCGCTGTAGCGTTTCGAGTGGTCACGCATATCCTCGGTCAGATACGCTTCAATCCCGATAATGGGATTGATCCCTCCTGCTTTACATGCCTTGTAAAACTCAATAGCGCCATACATGGCGCCATGATCAGTAATGGCCAGGTGGCTCATGCCTTGCGCTTTGGCTTGCTGTACCAGTTTCTTTGTGCGGCTAAATCCATCCAGCAACGAATACTCTGTATGGACGTGCAGGTGTGCAAAGTCGGCGCTCATAGTGACCCCTCCATATTCACAATGCTCTAAATAAAGAATAAGAACAAGTATTCTATTTGTCAAGTAAGCAGCTGTGTGAAGTTCATCACAAACATCTGCCTTTTAATAACGATTCTGTAGTGAGCAACGATATTCAGACCAATTTTAGAGGGACTTTCGGGGTCGGTTTGAAGAAAGTAGAAGCCTTTCCTCTAAAAAGCTCATTTCAAAGCTGTTTAGCTATCTACCTCCAGTTCGCTTCAAAAAGATCGCAGGATTTGCAAGAAGAGTGATTTTTGATGACTATCCGAGAAAGCTTAAGTGCCCACATGCAAAAAGTGATGCCTCCCTCAATCTCGTTTCGCATTTGCTATGCCTCTAAAAAAAGTGCTACAATGAAACTGTTCCATTCGACGGAATTGCTGATTGGTAGGTACAAATGTTGGGAATGATAACGTGACCATATTTCAAATAGAGGTACGAGCAAGATCGGAGCAGCACGATACGCAGGCGCACCGGCTGGCTCGTGAAATTATACATTTACCACTGAAACAACTTCCATCCCTTAGCACCATTCTAGCCGACAAGAAATATCCACCGACACTCCGCACCGCTCAACTCTACCTTATTACAGGAAAACTTTCCCCCACAAATGCTGAAAAGCTTATTACCAATCTGCTTGTTGATCCTGTCATACAGGAGGCACGCATTTCCGCTGATGTGGCAGTTCATGATCACCCCCTTTCATCGCCGCTTCCTTTCATCGTCCATGGTAGGGGCGATCCCTTGTGGTCGCCCGGTCATACCTCGTGGTCGCCCGGTGTTATGTGGCCACCCGGTCTTACCGCGATGGATAAGAGACTTCACGTTGTTGACGTCTTCTATCACTCTGGCGTAACCGACACGCTGGCTGAGAGCGTGTTAGCCGGCGCGAAGATGCTTGGCCTTACTGGATTGGAACATGTCGAGACTGGGCGGCGCTACTTCCTTGATAGCCGTCTGAGCGAAACCGATGTGAGAGCGATTGTGGAAGCTCTCTTGTACAATCCAGTAATCCAGCAATACACATTACGTAGTAAAAATAAAGGGGTGCAATTTATTGTACCCTCAGGTCCTACAGAGACAGAACAACCACAAATCACGCAATCCATTCCTATTTGCGACATGGCTGACCAGCAACTCCTCGAACTGAGTCAAAAAGGTTTGCTGGCTCTGAATCTTGAAGAGATGCGTGCTATTCAGAAGTACTATCGAGAGCAGGGGCGTGAACCAACGGATGTCGAACTGGAAACGCTGGCGCAAACCTGGTCGGAGCACTGTTCGCACAAAACCTTCAAAGCTTCTATTGTGTATCGCGAGGTGGATAACCACGGCAATGTTCTTGCGGATGAAACCATCAACGGTTTACTGAAACATTACCTCATGCGGGCAACGGAACAGGTAAAACGGGAATGGCTGGTCTCAGCCTTCAGCGATAATGCAGGCATTATTCGCTTTACCGGGACGCAGGATATTGCTTTTAAGGTCGAGACGCATAACCATCCTTCGGCTATTGAGCCGTTTGGCGGAGCAAACACGGGCGTAGGCGGCGTCATCCGCGATGTACTGGGTGTTTCTGCACAACCTATTGCCTGTACCGATATTCTCTGCTTTGGTCCCCCTGAAACGCCAATCGAGGAATTGCCGCCAGGTATCCTATCACCACGGCGCATTGCAAGCGGTGTGGTCAACGGCGTGCGCGATTATGGCAATAAGATGGGCATTCCCACCGTCAACGGCGCTATTCTCTATCATCCAGGATACCTCTATAATCCACTGGTCTTCTGCGGTTGCCTGGGTATCTTGCCGCATGGGAGTCATCCACGGCGGGTTCAGCCGGGAGATCACATCGTCGTGTTAGGTGGGCGGACGGGCCGCGATGGTATACACGGCGCCACTTTTTCCTCCGGCGAAATGAGCAGAGAGAGCAACGCCCAGGCCGGTAGTGCCGTACAGATTGGCGCGCCTATTACCGAAAAGAAGCTGGCCGACGTCATTATCCAGGCCAGAGACCGGCAAGGAGGAGGATTATATCATGCCATCACGGATTGTGGCGCAGGCGGTTTCTCCTCGGCTATTGGCGAAATGGGTGCGGAAACAGGGGCCGACGTCGATTTGGGCAAAGCTCCCCTTAAGTATCAGGGGTTGGCTCCCTGGGAGATCTGGCTATCAGAGGCCCAGGAGCGCATGGTACTGGCGGTTCCCCCAGAGTGCCTCGATGAATTACTTGAGATTTGTGAGATCGAAGAGGTTGAGGCCAGCATTATCGGTACCTTCACCAACAGTCACCACCTGGTCGTTACCTATCAGGGTACAATCGTTGCCAACCTGGAAATGCAATTTCTACACGATGGCAGGCCAGAGAAAACGTTAGAAGCGTTCTGGGTAGGGGCCGATTTATCGTGCCCATCGCCGATTTATCGGCCCTCCGGGAAATCTCCCACATCCCCTCATCAATTTGTTAAACCTCATAATTGGGCCCCCACGTTATTAACTTTACTGAGCCATCCCAGCATAGCCTCCAAGGAGGAGGTCATACGTCGTTACGATCATGAAGTGCAGGGAGGAACTATACTGAAACCTCTGGTGGGGAGGGCGGGAAACGGTCCAGGAGATGCCGCCGTATTGTTACCTATTCTCGACGAACCATCAAAGGCGGGTATCGTTCTGGCAAACGGCGTTAACCCTCTTTATGGCCAGTTCGACCCGTATCACATGGCGATGAATGCCATTGACGAGGCATTGCGCAATCTCACCGCCGTGGGTGGTGATATCGAAAAGGCAGCCATACTCGACAATTTCTGCTGGGGTAATCCCACCGACCCCGCACAATTAGGCATGCTGGTACGTGCCGTCAAGGGCTGTCATGATGCCGCAATTGGCTTTGGCACACCCTTTATCTCTGGTAAAGATAGCCTGAACAACGAATATCGTACAAGTGAACAACGTTTGCCTGTCATTCCAACGCTGGTCATTTCGGCTGTTGGCATCATCGACGATGCTGCGCAGACCGTTGATATGTCGCTCAAACGTGCTGGAAATTTGATCTACCAGGTTGGCGCGACGCGCAACGAACTGGCAGGATCGCATTATGCGGAAATAGTTCAGGCGACAGTTGCTGCCGCTGCTGCGCCTGGTACAACTGTCCCACAAGTAGACCCTACCACCGCGCGAACCACTATGAAGGCTGTAGGAGCAGCTATTCGCGCTGGCCTCGTCCAATCCTGCCATGATCTATCCGAGGGGGGCCTTGCCGTTGCTGCCGCTGAAATGTCGCTCGCTGGGCTGCTGGGAATGACCATTGATCTAGAGGACCTCCGTGTATGGGCACCATTTGCAGACGCCAGGGAAGGGATGGGTGTACCGAAAGGTGGGAGACTTAGTGAAAAGGACACCATAAGCACAATCCTGCTATTTAGCGAGTCTCCCTCGCGCTTCCTCGTTGAGGTTGCCCCACTGCAGCAGGAAGCTTTTGAAGCCCATATGCGCTTATATGGCATAAACGATGTTAGCTGCATTGGCCTGGTAACGGGGAAGGGGAGCGTATATCGAGGGAGTGGGGAGCGTATGTCGAGCGTAGCCGACAGAGCGATGTGGGAGGGGAAGGAATGTAGTGGAGCTTCCCTTGCCGATATAGCGATGGGGGAGGGGGAAGCAGAGCGCTTTCTGGTCAGACACGGTGAGGAGACGTTGATTGATCTCCCTATCGTGGCATTACAGCAGGCGTGGAAGGGAGGTCAGGCATGACTGTCCGTGCGCTCGTACTCCGTGCCCCAGGCATCAATTGTGATCGCGAAACCGCTCATGCATGCCGCCTGGTCGGCTTTGAGACGGATGTACTTCATATCAACCAGCTTATCAAAGCGCCGAAACGCCTTCTCGACTACGCCCTACTTATCATTCCTGGGGGATTCTCCTATGGTGATGACCTGGGAGCGGGCACTCTGCTGGCAAAAAATTTGACTACGCATCTCGGCTCCCAACTGGATCAATTTATCAATGATGAACGACTGGTGTTAGGTATCTGCAATGGCTTCCAGGTACTTGTACGGGCCGGGCTATTGCCGGGTAATATACGCATATCCCGTAGGGGCGGGAGCGGAGAGGAAGAGGAGAGGGGACGCTTGCGTCGCCCGCCATCCCGTAGGGGCGGGAGTGGAGAGGACGTGGAGAGGGGACGCTTGCGTCGCCCCCCATCCGGAGAGACCATTGCTACCCTCACCGATAACATCTCGGCCCAGTTTGAGTGCCGCTGGGTCACCCTGGACGTACAACGCAGTGAGTGTATTTTCACGCAAGGGATAGATCGCCCGATAGAGTTACCAGTAGCTCACGGCGAGGGTCAATTTGTGCTGGCCGAGCCGGGTTTGCTCGGAACGCTGGAAAAGGATGGGCAAGTGCCGCTGGTCTACGCCTCAAACGCTGGAGGCGATGTTGCATATCCTGATAACCCCAATGGTTCAATCGGCAATATCGCCGGGATATGTAATGCATTCGGCAGTATCTTCGGCTTAATGCCCCACCCTGAACGCTACGTCTCCTCAATCCAACATCCACAGCGCAGAGGTACAGCTGGAGGG
>Ga0137386_10001050_pt1 | contig 16903 bp, 14 predicted proteins | sample SagtaG_4_FD_104910 | JGI IMG/M metagenome (GOLD analysis project Ga0137386, IMG submission 104910) | Vadose zone soil microbial communities from Sagehorn Ranch, Mendocino, California, USA - Sage2_R_100_16 metaG | ecosystem: Environmental > Terrestrial > Soil > Vadose zone | place: USA... | reverse complement strand
ACTGTCAGAACGCGTTGACCTCCCAGGCCCTCCGCGATCCGGTGATGGGCGTGCCGCCGCAGGAAGTGACGCCAGGGGAGATCGTCGACCTGGCCGAGCGCCATCGTGCGCGTATCCTCACGTCCACCTACAACGAGCCGCTGATCACGAGCGAGTGGGCCGTCGAGGTCTTCCGCGAGGGCCGGGCGCACGGCCTCGTCGGCTCCTACGTGTCGAACGGCAACGCGACGCCGGAGGTGCTCGACTACCTGCGCCCCTGGGTCGACCTCTACAAGGTCGACCTCAAGGGCTTCGACGACAAGCACTACCGGCAGCTCGGCGGTGTGCTGGGCACGGTGCTCGAGACGATCCGGCGCCTGCACCGCCTGGGTTTCTGGCTCGAAGTGGTCACGCTGATCGTCCCGGGGTTCAACGACACGGACGCCGAGCTGCGCGACATCGCGCGGTTCCTCGTCTCGGTCTCGACGGATATTCCCTGGCACGTGACGGCGTTCCACCCCGACTACAAGATGACCGACCGCAACCGGACGACGGCGACGACGCTCCGACGCGCTGCCGAGCTCGGGGTGGGTGAGGGGCTCCGCTACGTCTACGCGGGAAACCTGCCGGGGCGCGTCGGGCCCTTCGAGAACACGTCCTGCCCGTCGTGCCGGGCGCTCCTCATCGAGCGCGTGGGCTACACGATCCTGCGCGATGTTCTCACGCCCGCGCGGGGCGTCTGCCCGTCGTGCGGCGCGCGCATCCCCGGCCGCTGGTAGGCGTCTTTTTTTCTTCGGCCGCAGGCGTCGCGAGCCTAATACTCGTGCTCGATGAGCACCGCGTGCGAGCGTCAGCAGGCGTCGGCCGCGACATCGGCGGAATGGGGATGGGTCAGTGCCCAGAACGGGCGGAGAGGGGGAGCCATGAACAGGACACCAAGGTGGGCCGTGGGATCTCTCCTTTTGCTTCTGGTGTGGCACACGGCGCCGGTGCTAGCTCAGGAGCAGGCGCCCTTCCAGCTCCGGGTGACGGGTGGCTGTGCGGTCGGATCATCCATCCGCCAGATCAATCTGGATGGCACCGTCGTGTGCCAGAGCGCGGTGACCAGCGTGGATACGGGATCAGGCCTGATCGGCGGGCCGATTACGACGTCGGGCACGATCAGTATCGCCCCTGGAGGAGTCACCTCGGCCCATATTGCCGACGGAACGGTCGCGGCCGTCGACGTCAATTCCGCGCAGGTCCAGTTGCGCGTAACCGGGACTTGTTCGCCTGGCAGTGCGATCCAAGCCGTCAGAGAGAACGGCACGGTGAGCTGTCAGAGCGTGGGTGGCGAGGCCGTGACCGCAGTCACGGCTTCAGCTCCGTTGATTTCCAGCGGTGGGACGACGCCGAATATCTCGCTACCCAATGTGATCATTGAGGCCACCAACACGGCCATCGGCTCGTCTGCACTTTTCAACGACACCACCGGCGAGCGCAACACCGCGAGCGGGGCCGGGGCGCTCTCTAGCAACACCACCGGCTTCTCCAACACCGCCAGCGGGGTCAGTGCGCTTCAGAGCAACTCCACCGGCTTCTTCAACACTGCGAGCGGGTTCAGTGCGCTCGAGCTCAACACCACGGGCGGCGGAAACACCGCCAGCGGGGTCTTTGCGCTCGAGAGCAACACCACGGGCGGTGACAACACCGCCACCGGGGTCAGTGCGCTCGCCAACAACACCACCGGAGCTAGGAATACCGCGATAGGAAGCGGGGCCGATGTCTCCAAGGGCGATTTGACCAATGCCACGGCCATTGGCGCTGGAGCGACAGTGGATGCCAGTAATAAGATCCGCTTGGGTGATGCCGAAGTGACGGTCGTCGAGGGGCCGCCCTACAGCGTGGTCTCCGACAAAGCCAAAAAGGAAAACTTCCAGCCCGTTGACGGAGAAGGGGCGCTAGGGAAAATCCGAAGCCTCACTCTGACCAGTTGGAACTTCATTGGCCAGGATCCAAGACGATCCCGCCACTACGGTCCTGTCGCCCAGGAGTTCTTTGCCGCCTTCGGGCACGATAGCATCGGCACCATCGGAACACCAACGACCATTACGTCCACCGACATGGCGGGGGTGCTTATGATCGCGGTGCAGGCCCTGGAAGAACGCACCGCAGTCCTGCAGCAAGAAAAAGAGCGGCTGAAAGAGGCCGTGGAAGCCTCGAAGGCGGAGAACGCCGAACTTAGGGCCCGGCTCGAGGCCGTAGAGAAACGAACATTCGCAAAGGAGGCGCTGGCGCAGAAGTAGAACCCGCTGAGGGAGCTTGAGTTCGATGGCGTGAGCGAGGGCCGCCTCCTTTCCGCGCGTCCGCCAACAACTCGCTGGACTTCTCCGGGCTCAGGGCCGAGAATCTCGCCACCTCGCACAGGCACGTCGTCGGCAGTGGACCCGAGCCCTGGAGAAGGCGTCATGACACGACTCTCGCGTCGCGAAGCGCTGAGAATGCTCGCCGGGACCGGGGCGGTCACGGCCCTGGGACCGCTGGTCCGATCGGGCGCGGCCCGCGCGGCCGAGGTGCCCAGGCGGGGCGGGCAGGTGGTGGTCGGGCTCTCGCAGGAGCCGACCGTGTTCAACCCGCTCCGGCCCCACATCGAGGTGGACCGCGGCGTCCACTTCGGCATCTTCGACAGCCTCTGGCGCACGGACGAGCGCGCCCAGTTCGTCCCGAACCTCGCGGTCGAGATCCCGTCGGTCAAGAACGGTGGGATCGCGAAGAACGGGCTCGAGTACACCTTCCGGTTGAAGAAGGGCGTCGCGTGGCACGACGGCAAGCCCTTCACCTCGCGTGACGTGAAGTTCACCTGGGAGCTGGTGACGAGCCCGAAGTTCGGCGCCTTCACCAAGGTCGGCTTCGACGCGGTCGCGTCCATGGAGACACCGGACGAGTCGACGGTCCGCGTGCGGCTCAAGGAGCCTTTCGCGCCGTTCCTCACGGCGTGGGGCGACGCTTGGATCGTCCCCGCGCACCTCCTCGAGAGCGTTCCCGACCCGAACACCGCGGAGTTCAACACGCGGAGCCCGATCGGCACCGGGCCCTTCAAGTTCGGGAGCCGCGTCGCGGGCGACCACCTCGTGCTCGTCGCGAACCCCGACTACCACGGCGGGCCGCCGTACCTGGAGCGCGTCATCTTCAAGTACATCCCCGACCTCACGGTGCTCTACACGCAGTTCAAGACGGGCGCGATCGACGTGACGGGGCTCCAGGGAATCTCGGCGGAGTTCTACGCGGAGGCGAAAGGCCTGCCCGGCGTCACGCTCCACCTCCACCACTCGCCCTCGGTCGAGTACATCTACTTCAACTACGGCAAACCCTGGTTCAAGGAACGGCCGGTGCGCCAGGCGCTCTACCACGCGACGGACAAGCGCGCCATCATCGAGCAGGTCTACTACGGCGTGCCGAAGCCGGTCGAGGGCTACCTGCCCTCGACGTCCTGGGCGTACAACGCGGATTTGCCGAAGCACGAGTACAACCCCGAGAAGGCGAAGCAGATCCTCGACGAGGCGGGGTGGAGGCCCGGGCCGGACGGCGTCCGCGCCAAGGGGGGCGTGCGCCTCGGCTTCACCAACTCCACGACGTCGGGGAACAAGCTCCGCGAGCAGGCGCAGGCGCTCCTGCAGCAGAACTGGCGGGCGGTCGGCGTGGACATGCAGATCAGCAACATGCCGGCCGCCGTCATCTGGGGTGAGTTCTACGTGAAGTCCAAGTTCGACTCGCTCATGGTCGGCATCCAGGCCTCCGTCGGCGACGACCCCGACTGCCTGAACCGGATCCACTCCAAGTACATCGCGGCCGAGACGGGCTCGGGGCGCAACGTCTCGCAGTACAAGCACCCGCAGGTGGACAGGCTGCTGGAGGACGGCGTGCGCGAGGTCGACCGTGCCAGGCGCCGCGCGATCTATCTGAAGGTCCAGGAGGTGCTCCGCGCCGACCTCGCCTATCTGCCGATCTTCAGCTACGTGCGGATCGAGGGCGTGAAGGAAGGGCTCCTGAACTACAAGCCGAACAGCAACGTGCTCCACAACACCTGGAACATGTACGCGTGGGGGTGGAAGGCCTAGTGCCGCTCACGGGTTACGGCCGACGGGGGCGCTACCTGATGGGAACGGGCCCCGTCGACCCCTGTCGCACGCGCCCCTCGGCCTCGCCGCGGGATCGCTGACGTGACTTCGCGGACAGGACCGTAGCGCGGGCCGGCGATGCGCGCGTATCTCACGCGACGGGTCGTCCAGGCGCTCGTCGTGCTCGTGCTGGTCTCGCTCGGCGGGTTCACCGTGCTGCATCTGGCGCCCGGGGGGCCCGTCGCGATCTACGCGATGAGCCCGACGATGAGCGCCGAGGACATGGAGCGGCTCACGCGGCAGCTCGGTCTCGACCAGCCGCTCCACGTCCAGTACGCGAAGTGGGCGGGGAGCCTCGTGACCGCCAACTGGGGGCGCTCGTACCGTGACGGGCGCGTCGTCCTCGAGGTGATCGCCGATCGGATCCCCGCGACGCTCGTGCTGATGCTGAGCGCGTTCACCGTGGCGGTCGTGCTCGGCCTCACGACCGGGATCGTCAGCGCCGTCCGCCAGTACTCGATCTTCGACCACGCGATGACGCTCGGGGCGATGGTCGCCCTCTCGATCCCGACCTTCTGGCTCGGGCTCATGGGGATCTACGTCTTCGCCGAGCTGCTGCGCGTGCTCCCGCCGGGGAACATCGGCGCGATCGGCGCGCCCTTCGCGCTCGCCGACCGTCTCCGCCACCTCCTCCTGCCCGCCGCCACGCTCGGCGTGGTCATGGTCGCGACGTGGAGTCGCTACACGCGCGCCTCCATGCTGGAAGTGATCGGCGAGGATTACATCCGGACGGCGCGCGCCAAGGGCGTGTCGCGCGGCGCGGTCGTCCTGAAGCACGCGCTCAAGAACGCGCTGATCCCGCTCGTCACGCTGGCGGGCCTCCAGCTCCCGCTCGTCTTCTCTGGCGCGCTCGTGACGGAGACGGTCTTCACGTGGCCGGGAATGGGCCGGCTCTTCGTGGACTCGATCGGCTACCGCGACTACCCGGTGCTCATGGGCATCCTGCTGCTGACCGCGACGCTCGTCGTCGTCGGCAACCTGGCGGCCGATCTCGCCTACGCGGCGATCGACCCGCGCGTGCGCCACGCGTGAGCACGCACTCGGCGACCGCCGGCACGCTCGCCGCGCCCGGCGCGCGGCAGACGCTCTCGAGCGTCGTCCTGGGGCGCTTCGTCCGCCATCGGCCCGCCGTCGTGAGTGTCGTGCTGATCGTGCTGCTCGGCGGCGGGGCGGCCTTCGCCGAGCGGCTGAGCCCGCGCGACCCGGTCTACATCGACATGGGGCACAAGTTCGCGCGGCCGCTGACGCGCGGTCACCTCCTCGGCGCCGACGAGCTCGGACGCGACGTGCTGAGCCGCCTCCTCCACGCCGGCCGCGTCTCACTCGCCGTGGGCCTCGCGGCGATGGCGGTCACGGTCCTGATCGGCGCCGTGGTCGGCGCGGTCGCAGGGTACCGGGGTGGGCTGGTGGACACGCTGCTGCTCCGGCTCACGGACGCGATGCTCTCGTTCCCGCCGATCTTCATGCTCCTGGCCCTCGCCGCCTTCGTGCGCCCCTCGCTCGCGTCCATGACGGTGATCATCGGCGTGACCTCGTGGATGGACGTGACGCGCATGGTGCGAAGCCAGATCCTGACCCTCCGCGAGCGGGAGTTCGTGCTCGGGGCGCGCGCGCTCGGCGCGCCGGCGTCGCGGATCCTGGCGCGTCACCTCTTCCCCAACACCGTGGGGATCATCGCCGTGGCCGCGACGCTCGCCGTCGCGCGGGCGATCCTGCTCGAGTCCTACATCAGCTTCCTCGGGTACGGCATCCAACCGCCGTTCGCGAGCTGGGGAAACATGCTGAACAATGCGCAGAGCTACTTCGCCACGGCGCCGTGGGTCGCGATCTTTCCGGGCGTGATGATCACCGTGGCGGTGACGAGCTTCAACTTTCTCGGCGACGGGCTCCGCGACGCGCTGGACCCGCGCCACGCGCGCTCGCGTGCCTGAGGACGGGGCGGGCGCCCCGGGGAGACGGGACGATGGCTGACACGGCCGACGTGATCGTGGTCGGGGGCGGCGTCAACGGGACGAGCATCGCCTGGGCGCTCGCCTCCCGCGGGGTCGGACGCGTCGTCCTCTGCGAGAAGGGCGCGCTCGCGAGCGGCGCCTCGGGACGCTCGAGCGCCCTCGTCCGCATGCACTACACCAACGAGACGGACGCGCGCCTGGCATTCGCGAGCTTCCCGATCTTCCGCCACTGGACGGAGCTGATGGGCGGCGGCCCGTCCGTGTTCACGCACACGGGGTTCGTCAACGTCGTCGCGCCACCCTACGCCGAGCACCTCCGGAGGAACGTCGAGATGCTGCGGCGGATCGGGATCAACACGGTCGCGCTCTCGCCGGGGGAGCTCAGGGGCCTCGAGCCCCACGCGAACGTGGACGACATCGGCGCCGCCGCGTACGAGCCCGAGAGCGGCTACGCCAACCCGGCCGACACCGTCGAGGGGCTCCGGCGCCGCGCCACGGAGCTCGGCGCGAAGCTCCTCCAATGGACGCCCGTGACCAAGATCCTGCGCCGCGAGAGCCGGGTGACCGGTGTGGAGACGAGCACGGGCCGGATCGACGCCGGGGCCGTCGTCGTCGCCGCGGGGGCGTGGGCGCCGCGGCTCTGCCGCGAGATCGGGCTCGAGCTCCCCGCGCGCGTCAAGGGGATCGACACCGTCGTGGTCACGCGTCCGGCGGAGCTCGCGCGGCCGCACGTGATTTTCATCGACAATGTCCAGGGGAGCTATTTCAGGCCGGAGAGCGGGATCCTCACGATCGTCGGCGTGCCGTGCCAGGACTGGGACCTCGACCCCGACGGGCCGCTGTCCCTCCCGGCCGAGGCGCCGGCGGTGGGCGCCCAGATCCTGACCCGTCGCATCCCGGCGATGGAGGGGGCGACACTCGCGCGCGGCTACCGCGCCTTCGACTGCTATAGCCGCGACCGACACGCGATCCTCGGGCGCGTGGACGGGGTGGACGGGCTCTACCTGGCGACGGCGTTCAGCGGCTCGGGGTTCAAGATCGCGCCCGCGGTGGGAATGTGCCTGGCGGAGCTGATCCTGGACGGACGGGCCAAGACCGTGGACATCGAGCCCTTCGGCCTCAAGCGGTTCGCGGAAGGGCGGTCGCCCGAGGGGCCGTTCACGTACGCGCCGCGCAGGGACCAGACGGAGCGCTAAAACGCCGCGGGCGCCGGGCTCAGGTGACCCGGCGCCCTGGTGGATTTCCGGAAGGCGCTACTTCTTCTCCTCGGCCTTCTTCTCGGGCTCCTTCTTGGCTTCCTTGGTGGCCGGCTTCTTCTCGGCCTTCTTCATCTCGCCCTTCTTCTCGGCCTTCTTCTCCATCTTCTTGTGGGGCTTCTTCTCGGTCTTCTCCTCCGGCTTGGCGGTGTCCGTCTTCGCCGGCGGGGTCGTCGGGGCCTGGGCCCAGACGGCGGAGGCGGCCACGGCGCCGACGGCGAACAAAAGGGTCAAGGTCGTGATCAGGAACCGCTTCATTCGTTCTCCTCCCTATAGGGGTTGTGTGTCGGCACCGTCCGTGCCGTCAGAGGGTAGACGCCCCGCCAAGAACGCGTATTCACCCGCTCCGCGCCTGATCGCGGAGGGATCTTGTGAGAATTTTACCGGAGGCCGTCTTCGGAAGCGCAGAAAGAAAGCGGATCGCAAAGCCTCCGTGTCGGCGCACGCGTGTGGCGGCTCGAGGAACTCAGGCGCGCGCCGCGAGCCGCCCGCGAAGCGATCGCTCGCCGCGTCGAGCTCGCCGAAGGAGAGCGCGTGGCCGTAGGACGCAGCCTGCCCCCGGGGTGTTCGTCGCGAACATCCCGGGGGCAGCCGCGGACGTCAGTCACGCAGGGGGGTTAGTCGGCACACACCCCGGACCCAGGGAAGGTCTCTATACAGCATGTCCCAGGCATGGTGGGGTCGGGTGTCGTCCCAAATGGACATTGCTCACAAACCCCGGCGGTGGTGCATATCTGCCCGGTAGAACAATCAGCATCGGAGCTGCACCCGGCCGGTGGAGTCACCGGGAAGGCGGCGCAATTCAATGGAGTCGGCACACTGCTGAAGAACCCCGAGTTGTTCGGCTTATGGAGCTGGATGTTGCCACCGGCCAGCGTCTGGTCTCCGCTCGTATAGTCGAGCATTCCGCCAACCACATTGATCATGAACGTGTCATTCGTGCCTGGTTCGGCGTTGTCCGTGACCTTGACGGCCCAGTTAACGGTAGCGTCCGGGGAGGGCAGGTTGGTCCTCGCCGTGCCACAAATCAGACGGGTACCCGTCGGCTTGCCCGGCGGGTCGACGAACATGGTGCACGCTGTGTCGCCGCAGAAGAAATACCCCGTGACGTCGGTCCAGTGAACGCTCAGTTTGTTGACGGTGGCGGTCGTGAAGTCGTGGTCGGTGTACTCCAGATGACCCCACAACGTGTGTCCGTCTCCTCCTGGCTTGCACGAGCCAGCGATGGCGAAGTTCGCCTTGGCGGCGTCGTGTATGCCGTTTGCCGTCGTGACGATGTATCCGCCGCCCGTCACGAAGTCGCACGGCGTCGGCGGCAGCTGAGCACCCGCGATCCTTCCAGTGAGCACCACCGCCGCTGCTGCGAGTAGGCCGATCATTCTGCGCATCGTTTTCTCTCCCGTCGCATGCAGGGCGGCAAGTTAGTGAATTCCGGCGGTCGCAGACCCGATGACCACGTCCGCGACGCCGTAGACGATGACATGAAGCGCATTCACGACGGTGCTGGTCGGTGAGGTTCGCTGCTCGTTGATCACCACCCGGCCTCCAGGAATGAAGATGGTCTGGTTCGGGCCGCCACTGACGGGGATGGGCACGCCGTTGATCGAGAGGTTGGCGATGTCCGAGACGCCGACGCCCGTGCCGCCCAGGACGGCCAGGGCTCGGGCCATGACAGCATCCGCGCCGATCGTGGTCCCGGCGACGCTCAAGGCCAAGGCCCCGAGCGAGGCCTCCGAGGCAACCCGATCAGACAAGCCGATCGCGGTCGCGTGAAGGGCCTTCCCTGTGAGCAGTGAGGGGACGTTGCCCGTGAGCGCCGACGCATGAAGAGCGTCGCTGGGTCCTCCAAGCGCCCCTGTGTCGGCGAGCACTGTCGTCGTTCCTCCGAGAGGGCTGGACACGGTCGCCTGCACCGCTCTCGCCGTCCCAGTGACGGTTTGGGCTTCGCCGTCCATTGGCCATGTCAGAAGAGCCACCACCATCGAAGCGGCTGCGACTACACCTGGACGATACGAACCTGCGTGACGCATGCTGACCCTCCCCGCGGTCCCTCGGTGCGCACTCGCGCTTGCCCGTCCCATACGGGGTGCTCGGTGTGCGCGTCGTCGATTGCGCCGCTCCCCCTCGTGCCTCGAACGTCACTAGAAACCCTGAGAGAGAAAGGCTGAGAGCGAAATCGGGTGAATCCCCGATCTCATGTGCGGTGGATCCCTGAATCTGCTGCGCCGACTCGGGCGCGGCTGAGAAGGCTGCGGTAAGGTCCTGACCGATCCTGCGTACGGGATCTTGCCGGCCGGAATCGTGACTGGGCCACATACGCCGATCAGCAGTTGCATCGGCCGGACGTAGCCTCCGGAAAATACGTCCCTTTCTGGAAGCGCTCCAACCGAACCGCCTATGGCATCCAACTTGCCCCTGCATGTGAGCATGTTGATCCCGAGCCCGCGGAAGGTAGTCGGCCTGAGCGCTCTCATCCTCGCAGGCCTCTTCTGGTGTGGCCTCGCCGAGGCGCAGGCGTTGCGGTGCGTGGACCCGCAGGGAAACGTCTCCTACCGCGACGCTGGCGGGCAGACCGGAGGTGGGTGCACGCCGCTGAACCAGCAGGCCTTGCGGACCCCGCGCGGGGAATCGCGCGACGCCGCAACGGGCGATCAGAAGCAGCTGTGCACGGGCACGCTCACGAGCTCGCTGTTCGCCCCAGACACCGCACGATTCACCCTGTGGCCGTCCGGGCCGTCGGTGCTGGCCGGGTACGTCGACGCCCAGAATCGGGTCGGGGCGTACGTGCGCCGTGAGGTCTGGTGCGAGTTCAGCGTGAGCGGGACACTCCAGCACGCATACGTCGATTCCGATCCGGCTGTTCTTCGATAGAACATCACCACCACGTAAAGCCCTGCGAGGCCGGAATCACGGCGGCCCGCTTCAGCCCGCCGCGGCCGCGCGCACCGGCCGCGCCGCCTCACGCCGCGCGCGCGACCAGTCCCACGCCCCGAACGCGACGAGCGCCAGGCTGGTGACGACCGAGATGGCCGGGTGCGGGCTGATCGCCGCGAGCGAGACGGCAATCAGGAGCGCGCGCTGGGGCCAGCCGAGCTTCCGGAACATGTAGCCCGCTGCCGCGGCCGAGAGCGCCGAGATGCCGACGACCGCCGAGGCGAAGAGGATCACGATCTCCGGGAGGCTGCCCTCCATGAGCAGCGCCGGCTGGTAGACGAACAGGAACGGCGCCAGGAACCCGCTGATCGCGATACGCGAGGCCTGCCAGCCCGTCCGCATCGGATCCGAGCCCGCCATCTGGGCGCCCGCGAAGGCCGTCACGGCGACGGGCGGCGTCACGTCGGCCAGGACGGCATAGTAGAAGACGAAGAGGTGGGCGGCGAGGATGTCCACGCCGAGGCGCTGGAGCGCCGCGCCGCCGACCGTGACGGCCAGGATGTAGGACGGCGTCGTCGGGATCCCGGTGCCGAGCACCGAGACGACGGCGAAGATCAGGACGAGCGCGATGATGAGGTAGCCGCCCGAGAGGTTGATGATCGTGCTCGAGAAGGCGAGGGCGAAGCCGGTGCGGCTCATCGAGGCGACGATGAGGCCCGAGGCCGCGAGCACCGTCGCGACGATCACGCCCGAGCGCATCGCCTCGCCCATCGTGTCGAAGATTCGCCTGGGCGTCATCGGCTGCTCGCCCGCGAACCACGAGACGACGACCGCGAAGAGCAGGCTGTAGAGCGCGGCCTTGGACGGGGAGTACCCCACCTCCAGGAAGTAGACGACGATGACGAACGGCATGAAGAGGAGGGCGCGCCGCAGGAGCGTCGTGAGGGAAGGCACCTCGGCCGTCATCGTGCCGATGCGCTGCTTGATCGCCTCCCAGTGGACGGTCGCCATGATCCCGACGTAATAGAGGACGGCCGGCAGCGCGGCGGCGACGATGATCTTGGAATAGGGCACGCCGGTCAGCTCCGCCATGATGAACGCGCCCGCGCCCATGATCGGCGGCATGAGGGGCCCGCCGCACGAGGCGCACGCCTCGATCGCCCCCGCGATCTCGGGCTTGTAGCCGATCCGCTTCATGAGGGGGATGGTGAAGCTGCCCGTCGCATAGCAGTCGGCAACCGACGAGCCGCTGATGGTGCCGTAGAGCCCGGAGGAGAGGACGGCGACCTTCGCGGGGCCGCCGCGGAAGCGACCCGCCAGCGCCACCGAGATGTCCATGAAGAACTGCCCCACGCCCGAGTGGAGCATGAACGAGGCGAAGAGGATGAAGATCATCAGGATGTTCGACGAGATCCCGGTGAGCGAGCCGAGGACGCCCTCGTCGGCGTAGAGGAAGAACATCTCGATCAGCCGGGGGTAACTGTAGGCGCGCGGTGACTTGAGGAAGCCGGGGAGCCACGGCGCCGCCACGAGAAACGCGATGAAGGCGAGCGTGGTGACGAAGAACCAGAAGCCCACGGCGCGTCGCGACGCCTCGAGCACCATGGCGACCATGAGCGTCCCCATGAGCACGTGGGACAGCGTGACCGGGTGGACGCCCTCCCAGCGCTCGGTGAGGGCGTGGACGTTCGCGAGGACGTACGCGCACGGCACGATCGAGAGCGCGACCCCCGCCCAGTCCCCCCGGGTGACGCGGTCCGTTGGCGAGCGCCCGGTGGCCGGGAAGAGGAGGAAGGCGAGCGGGAGGAGGAACAGGAGGTGGGTCGCGCGCATCTCGCGCGGCTCCCAGACGCCGGCGTACGCGGTCCAGATGTGGAACAGGGCGGCGGCGGCGGCCCAGCCGCCGACCGCCCAGCCCACGGGCCCGCCGAGCTTTCTCAGTTGAGGAGACCCGCTTCCTTGTACGCCCTCGCGGCCCCCGGATGGAGCGGGACGTTGGCGAGCCGCACGGCGTCCTTCGGGTTGAAGTCCTTGAAGGCGGGGTGGACCTTGCGGACGGCCTCGAGGTCGCCGAGGAGGATCTTCGTGAACTCGTACACGGGCCCCTCGGGCACCTTCGCGTTGGCGACGATCGTGTTGGCCATCGTGATCGTCGGGATGGCCTGCATGTTGTTGACGACGTCCTTGTAGCTGCCCGCCGGCACCACGCCGCGCGCGAGGCCGAACCCCTCGAGGTACTTCAGGAGGTCGTCGTCCATCGGGAGGATCCGCATCTTGCGTCCGAGCGAGGCTTCCTGGATCGCGGCGCCCGGCACCGCGAGGTTGGGCACGAGGACGTCGAGGTTCCGGTCGCGAAACTGGGTCACGAGGTCCGTGTAGGAGACGAGGACGACCTTGCCGCCGCGACCGCGCACGTCGTTGTAGGTGGTCCTGTAGAACTCGAAGATCTTCCTCAGCACCCACTCGTCGGAGCCGCCCGGCGGCGTCGTACCGATCTTGAGCGGCAGCTTCTTCTCGAACACCTCGCGGATCGACCTGGCGGGGACGTCGTCGGCGACGCAGAACTGCACGTGGACGTAGCCGAGCCCGTTCATGACGAGCCGCATGTCCGCGTGCTTGTCCGGGTACGGGTCCTGGCCGTTGTACGAGGCGGCGATGAACGGCGGCAACCCCCAGGCGATCTCGGTCTCGCCCTGCTGGAGCTTGGTCATGTTCTGGATCCCGGCGCCCGGCACGACCTTGATGTTGAAGCTCGGGTCCTTGCTCTTGACGAGCTCGACGAAGCCGCCCGCCTGCGCGTACCAGCCGCCGCCGAGCTGGCCGGCCGTCCAGGTGAGGTTCTTCTGCTGCGCCCATGCGGTTCCAGCGCCAAGGGCCAGCGCGAGGCCGAGGACCACTCCGGTGCGTCGTCTCATGGTGCTTCCTCCGCCGGTCATGGAGATCGTGTGAAGCGCTCGGGCGCGAAGAACGCGAGGTCGAGGGAGGGCTGACCGTCCAGGAGCCACTCGGCGACGTAACGGCCGGTGGCGGGCGAGTGCTGGAAGCCGTGACCGCCGAAACCGACGGCGAGGAAGAAGCCCGCGACGCCCGGCGCCCAGCCGATGATCGCGTGGTCGTCGGGCGTGAGCGGCCGGAGGCCCGCCCAGCCGCCGGCGATCCGCGCGCGCTCGATGATCGGCAGGCGGTGGATCGCCTTCGGCACCAACTCTTCGACCTTGCCCCAGTCCATCGGAACGTTCAGGTCGTCGCCGATGTCCTCGACATCGCCGGGGCTCAGCAGCATCTGCTCCATCTCTTTCCGGAAATAGAAGCCGCTCGTCACGTCACTCGTGAGGGGCACCGGGCCCGGGATCTCGGGGAAGGGCTCGGTGAAGAAGATGTGGCGCCGCCGCGGGTGCACCGGAAGCTCCAGCCCGGCGAGCCGTCCGACGCGCGCCGCCGCGGGCCCCGCGGCATTGACGACGATGGGCGTGGAGACCGCGTCTTGGGACGTCTTCACGCCCGTGACCTGCCCGTTCGATCGCTCGAGCGCCGTCACCGCGACCCCCTCGACGATCACCGCACCGAGGTCACGCGCGCGGCGCGCGAACCCGTTCGTCACCTCGGCGGGGCCGGCCATGCCGTCCTGGGGCCCCCAGACCGCCGCGATCAGGTCGTCCACGCGGAGGGCGGGGACGAGCTTCTGCGCGTCGGCGGGCGTGAGGACGCGAACGTCGGCGCCCAGCGTCCGCTGGAGCGCGATCCGCTTCTCGAACTCCCGGAGATGCCGCTCCTCGGAGAGGAGATAGAGGTAGCCGATCTTCCTGTAGCCCGGGTCGACGCCGAACTCCTCCTGGAACCGCTCGAAGACCCTGATGCTCTCGAGCGAGAAGCGGATCTCGGTCTCGCTCGAGAACTGGACGCGAATACCGCCCGCGGCCTTGCTGGTCGTCCCCGAGCCGACGGTCTCGCGCTCGAGGACGACGACGTCGTGCAGCCCACGGCGGACCAGGTGGTAGGCGATCGAGCAGCCGACCACGCCGCCGCCGATGATGACCGCGCTCGCCGTCCTGGGCAGGCTCATGAAGCCCGACTATGATGGCGTCGGGACGGCCGCGACGCAAGTCGCGGGCCGCACCCTTCGCGAGCCGGCTACGGGAGTTTCTGCATGCAACTTCAGGGCTTCACCCGAATTCATTTCACGGGGTTTTGGATGACGCTCCGCGTAGGGTGGCGGCGCCATGCGGAAGGTAGAACTGTCAGGCCTGACCGGGATCCGGTTTTACGCGGCGCTCCCCGTCTATTTGGCTCACGTGACCGTGATCCCCGGGATGGAGGCGTTGAGCGGCGGGAGTGTGTTTTTCAATCTGGGCGTCGGCAGCGTGTCCCTCTTTTTTGTCCTCAGCGGATTCATCCTGACGTACAACTACGCGGATGTGTTCCGGGACGGCGTCTCCGCCGCCGGCTACAAGCGGTTCGTCTGGGATCGGCTGACGAAGATCTATCCCGTTCACTTCTTGACGCTGCTGCTGGTGCTGCCCATCGCGACCTTCAGCCCGCACCTGCCCCTCGACTGGCGCGCGGTGCCCTTCCATCTGTTACTGCTGCAGTGCTTCTGGCCGTCCGCGTCACCGGCGTTCTCGAAGTATTTGAACGTCCCGTCATGGAGCATCAGCTGCGAGTGGTTCTTCTATCTCCTTGCCCCGGTGGTCATGTTCTTCGCGTTGGGGAACCGCCGTCGTTGGGTGCCAGTGGGTATGGCCATGGGTTATGCGTGCGGCCTCGGCTTGCTCCTCTGGCACGGCCAATCCGACGAGGCTCGTTTCTACTTCGTTTCCTGGTTCGCTCCCTCGAGGTTTGTGGATTTTCTGGCGGGTGTCCTCTTGGCCCGCGTCTTTCTGACGTCGTCGGGGCAAAAACTCGCGGGAGTTTCAGGCCCGGCGCAGGCGACGGGTATCGGGCTGCTCGTCGTTGCTGCCATGTACAGACCGTACGCGGCTTGGCCGTTGTGGGGAGGGTTGCTGTATTTGCCTGGCGCGGTTCTTCTCGTCCTCGGTCTGGCCTATGGCCGCGGGCTTTTCGTGGCTCACCTGAATCGGCCCTGGCTCAAGCGGCTGGGGATGGCCAGCTTCTCCCTCTACTTGATCCATGTCCCGCTTCTACGCGGAGTAAGAGGCGTCTGCCTTCACTTGGGATGGGCAGTTCGCTCGTGGCCCGCCTCGTGGGCTGTCGTCATAGCAATGTTCATGGTCGTCCAGACGGCGGCGTTGCTCATCTGTTATGGGTACGAGCTCCCATTGCAAAAGCGTTTGAGGAGTTTGCTCGTCCGGCGGCGTGAGGTCGCACGCGGCGCGCGTGAACTCGATGCCCGTGCAGCGGAACGCGCGATGCCCACCCGCGACAACCCAGAGCTCGCGCGACAGGGGGGCAGGCTCTGAGCTGCCAGCCGGATCTTCGAGTGGCCCGGGAGCATCAAGGCGTTGGGGTGTGCAGAGACTTTCGGCACCGGCACCTCTCGTGCTTGACCATACTGACACGCTTATCTACGCTACCCGCACGCAGCGGATATCCTATGCGACGTTTTCGAGCGCCGGTTCCATTTGCAGATAGGCCGATGAAGATGCGTTGGTTGCTCGTGGTGGTCCTCATCGGCCTGCTCTTCGTCCTCAGTCCGATGGCCTTCGCGAGCCCGCCGGATCCGAGCTGGCTCGGGGGCTTCTGGGACGACGCGGACTTCGACGATGTCATCCTGCATCTCACCTGGTGTTGCCCGGCTGTCTCATCTGTTCAGCCAAGCTTCGATGCGACGGCAGTTGCAACTGTCATTGGTCTGGTCCTGGATCGCCACGAAGACCCTCTCCCTGGCCCCTCTTCGTTCTCGCACGACACCCGCGCGCCTCCCGCCTCCTAGGCCCGTTTCACCGACATAGCCGCGGCTCGTCGCGGTGACTGACACGAGCGCATCCCGTGCCTCGTGGTGTCTGCGCGCCAATGACTGCGCGCGGACTATTCACTCGCCCTGCGCCGCAGGCAGCGCCCAATGACGCTCGGAGCGCGCGTCTTGCGGACCTCCGAGCGAGGTAGGCGATGCGCAAAGGAGAGCTGTCGAGCCTGACCGGGATCCGGTTTTACGCGGCACTCTTGGTCTATGTGTATCACGTCGTCTTGACGATCCCGGGGGTGAACGCGCTGAGCGTCAGCAGTCTGTTTTCCAATGCGGCCGATGTTGGCGTATCTTTCTTTTTTATCCTCAGCGGTTTCATCCTGACGTACAACTACGCGGACGTGTTCCGGGACGGCATCTCCGCCGCCAGCTACACGCGCTTTGTCTGGGATCGGCTGACGAAAATCTATCCCGTTCACGTGTTGACGCTGCTGCTGGTGCTGCCCATCGCGACCTTCAGTCCGCACCTGCCCCTCGACTGGCGTGCGGTGCCCTTCCATCTGTTGCTGCTGCAGTGCTTCTGGCCGTCCTCGACGCCGGCGTTTTCCGGTTACTTGAACGTCCCGTCATGGAGCATCAGCTGCGAGTGGTTCTTTTATCTCCTTGCCCCGGTGGTCATGTTCTTCGCGTTGGGGAACCGCCGTCGTTGGGTGCCAGTGGGTATGGCCATGGGTTATGCGTGCGGCCTCGGATTGCTCCTCTGGCACGGCCAATCCGACGAGGCGCGTCTCTATTTCGTTTCCCGGTTCGCTCCCTCGAGGT